>ENA-ORUG01002967-ORUG01002967.1-human-gut-metagenome-genome-assembly--contig:-NODE-2967-length-10915-cov-2.266575_pt1 | contig 10915 bp, 5 predicted proteins | sample MGYA00242079_ERZ509207 | MGnify/ENA primary metagenome ERZ509207 (study PRJEB26280, sample SAMEA2338780) | human gut metagenome | biome: human gut; feature: human-associated habitat; material: faeces...
TTGAATGGTTCCATTATATAATGAGTCTGTTCAATCCTGCCTATACCCTGCCCGACTTAAATGTCGGAGCGATGTATGCTGAAGTAGCAGCTTATACCAAAGGTGGAAACTTCTGGGAATTCCTGATAGGTAATGTCACCTTGGGACAGAAAGCCAGTTTGTTCTGGGCTATCGGCGCCGGACGTTTCTTACAGACTGCCGGACTTTTCCTATTCGGCTTGTACATCGGACGCAAACAGTTATTCGTCACCACCGAATCTCATTTGAAATTTTGGGTAAAAGCGCTCATCATTGCTGCTATCAGCTTCGCACCTCTTTACTCTTTGAAAGAGCAAATCATGCAGAGTGACAACAGTCTGATTCAACAGACAGTGGGTACCGCTTTTGATATGTGGCAGAAATTCGCGTTCACTATCGTATTGATTTCCTCCTTCATCCTACTGTATCAGAAAGCTAAGTTTCAAAAAGCTGTTTCCAGCCTCCGCTTTTACGGCAAGATGAGTCTGACAAACTATATTTCCCAATCTGTTCTGGGTGCCATTATCTATTTCCCATTCGGATTTTATCTGGCTCCTTACTGCGGATATACTCTAAGCTTGATTATAGGTATTGTTTTTTGTATCTTACAGGTTCAGTTCTGTAAATGGTGGCTGTCCGGACATAAACAGGGACCATTGGAGACGATATGGCATAAATGGACTTGGATAGGGAGCAAATAAAAAAAGTAACCGTTAGAAAAGAATAAAACCAAAAAGCAGGCCACGAAATACACACAAACTACAAACGAACAACTTACGAAAATGAAACTTAGCGTATCACTCTAAAGCATCAACAAAAGTGTGTATATCCGTAGCCTGCGTGCTTAAATTGAGATGATGCCAATACAACAAGATTCCCGGAAGAATGATTAGAAAGGGGACTTAAAGAATGCAAAGGAAATGAAAGAACTGTACTAAACCGGCTTGAATAGTGGGAAACAGATGCAGGACAAATATAAAGAAGCGCCTCCACAATCTTCGAAAAGACTATGGAGGCGCTATTTATTATTTATTCTGAACTATCAGAAGAAATAGGATCAGATACCCAATGACTTCTTCACTGCTTCAATCTTTTCCATTGCAGCAGCATCAGCAGAAGCGAAACAGTTGCGACAACCCATTTCTCCTTGTACTTCCATATAGAATTTGATCTTCGGTTCTGTTCCCGACGGGCGAACTGAAACTTTGCTTCCATCTTCAGTGAAGTATTGGAGCACATTAGATGTTTCCGGCATATCAAGGTCAGTCACCTTGCCTTCTGCATCTGTCTGTTTCAGCGTCTTATAGTCTTTGCTCAAAATCACCTTGGAGCCACCCAGTTCTTTCGGAGGATTAGCACGGAAGTTTTCCATCATAGCTTTGATTTCTTCAGCACCACTCTTACCCGGTTTCACTACGTTCACAGTAAATTCTTTAGAGAATCCGTATTCTACGTAGATATCCAGCAACAATTGATACAATGACTTACCGTTATCTTTTGCCCATGCAGCTACTTCTGCAATCAGACAGCAAGCTGATACGGCATCTTTATCACGTACGAAGTCTTCGGCAAGGAAGCCGTAACTCTCTTCACCACCACCGATATATTTCTTTTTGCCTTCACGCAGACGGATTTCACGTGCAATCCATTTGAATCCGGTGTAGCAGTCGAGCATTTCAATGTTATTCTTATCAGCAATCTTCTTGATAAGTTCCGTAGTTACGATTGTCTTCACACAGAACTCATTACCTTTAATCTTACCCAGTTGTTTGTATTGAGTGAGAATATAGTAAAGATACATCATACAAGTCTGATTACCGTTAATCAGCACCCATTCACCTTTATCATCCTTACAAGCGATACCTACACGGTCTGCATCCGGGTCGGAAGCCATAACGAGGTCTGCATCAATTTCTTTAGCCAGATTCACAGCCATAGAAAGAGCTTCGGCATTTTCCGGGTTCGGAGAGATGACAGTCGGGAAGTTACCGTCCTTAATCATCTGTTCGGGAACAGTAAACACATTTTCAAATCCCCACATCTTCAAAGCACGCGGAATCAACATCATACCTGTACCGTGAATCGGAGTATAAACAATCTTCATGTCTTTGTGGCGAGCGATTGCTTCCGGATCAATAGAAACTGTCTTCACCATGTCCAGATAAACTTTGTCTATATCTTCACCGATAATCTGAATCAAATCCGGATTGCCTTGGAATTTGATATCAGCAGCAGAGGCAATAGCGTTTACTTCGTCGATGATACCTTTATCGTGCGGAGCCAGTACTTGCGCACCATCATCCCAGTATGCTTTGTAACCGTTGTATTCTTTCGGATTGTGAGAAGCAGTCAGGATGATACCGCTCTGGCAACCGAGGTGACGGATTGCGAAAGACATCTCCGGAGTCGGACGCATATCATCAAACAGATATACTTTGATGCCATTAGCTGAGAAAATGTTGGCTGAAGTTTCAGCGAACAGACGGCTGTTGTTACGACAGTCGTGACCAACCACTACAGAAATCTGAGGCAGATCTTTGAAGTTCTTCTTCAGATAGTTGGAAAGGCCCTGTGTAGCAGCACCTACCGTATAGATATTCATGCGGTTGCTACCTACTCCCATGATACCACGCAAACCACCCGTTCCAAATTCAAGATCTTTGTAGAATGCTTCGATCAATTCGGTTTTATCTTCGTTCTCCAACATGCGTTTCACTTCAGCCTGAGTTTCGGCATCATAAGCCGGGGTCAGCCATTTTTCGGCTTTCTCAGTGACCTGCTTGATAAGTTCCTGATTTTCCATTTCGATTATTGTTTATTGGTTAATGAATTATTACTATCTATTTCTTGAGCACACAAATGTAAAATAATAAGTTTATAAATCCTACATTTTTCCTCAAAATAATAACCGTAAGAATACATTTACCGGCTCTATTCAGTTAAAATGATACAGCACTAAAACATAAATATCATCTCTTGTCAAGCAAGAGGCCGCTTCACATGCCCGCCCCTGTAAATTTCCTTTCCGATAGTACTGCATAAACTCCCGGGAATGAATAGAAGACGCACCGGCATATTTCGGAAAACTTCCGTTCATATTATCTATCTCAACCGGCAGTTCAGGGATAAAATCACTATTGACCAATACCGGAGTAAAGATCTCCTTTTCGCGGTAATCGTAGACAAACGAGTCTCCGTCCAACTTCTTGATATTCCGTCTATACACTTTCTCTATCACATCCAAAAACAGAAAACGCCTGCTACAAGCTGAAACTGACATTAACTTCAAAGGAAAAGTAGAACGGGGAGCCGGAGTACGTACCAACAAAGGTTTCGCTCCTTCTTTCCCATAAGAGAAAACGGTGTCATTGGAAAATTCGGATAATATCACTTCATCACCATTCTTCAACAATGGCTTTACGGAAAACATACAGGAAATTACCCCTTGCCTGTCTCCATTCCTTAGTCGGATGCGAAAGCGGTTCGTAATACGATACTTTACATGAAAAGGCAAAGGACGCATTCCTCCGTCAGTTTTCGACATTAAATAATAATAAGTTCCTTTTTGGACAGGATTATCTACATCTTCCCTTCCGTCGTTAAATATCAATGAATCTTTATCATAATCAAACACCTGTTCGAAAGACATATCATAGGGAAGATTCAACGTACGCTTATAGTTGCCGGACAGGCTATAAACCTGGATTTTGAAAACTGAACCGACTACATATATTTCTTCACGTTCTTCATCTACAAACACCGAGAATATATAATAATATTGTTCTTTTTGCTGTCCCTGATGATTAAAACGATAACGAAGTTTTCCGGTTGCCCGTTCAAAAACCATAATTGTCTGCTGCCAATTATAAGCTACTACCCAATGGGGCGAAACACTCGCTGAAGTCAGACTATATCTATCCAATGAATCCGCCCCGACTGTATACAAAGGAATATATTCAGGACTCGCCACCTCTGCCAAATCCAGTTTCTTTTCAGGATAAGCAACATTCAAATCTATCACCGGCAACGTTTGTTCCACCGATACCGCCACATCCGAACGTTTACATCCTACCAGCAGACACAAGGAGAAAAAGAACCATATAATCTTCATCTACGTTTCATTTGAATTTGTACAATATGAGTAAAGGATTATCATCTACTGTCATCTTCTCCGCCACCTTCTTCAAGTTTCCCGTCAACTTTCCTTTCTCCAACATATCCAATAAACGGTCAGTATCCCACGAATCGAAAACACATTTTTCAGGTAATGCCGATAATACGCCTCCCATTCGCATTGAACGGGCGGGCGAATAGTCTTGATTCTCAAATTCCAAATCATATACTTTCTTCTCAACCGTATCATAAACAAATTCTTTGGTATCAAACGAAGTTTTCCCCGGTTCATACTTTTTCAATGCAGTCGACATTAACAGATAGTTCCCAATCTTGGCATAACATTGCATAACGAGTCTTGGCTCGGAAGCATCTGCTTTCGGAGTACGTACAAACAACGGGGTCAACTTATGATTATAATAAGAATAAACAGTATCACCTGCCAAATCTGCAAAGATAAACTCCGAACCGCTATTTGCTAACGGATAGAGAGACATTGAAACGGTAGCCGTCTGTCCCCCTTGAGTAATATAAATGCGTTTTCCCACACGTTTGTGGATAGTTACCGGAAGGCGGGAAACAGCTCCGTTCTTTTTCGAAATCAGTAAATAGGGACGACTATTGGGCTGTTTATCTTTTCTATCCAACATATAACTATCGTAACCCAACAAATGTTGCTCATCACAATTGTACATAATTTCAATCCGTACATCTTTGGGGATAGACAAAGAACGCTTGTATTTTCCCTCTATCGAATAGACCTGTATTTTATTAGATATGTCAAGCAGAAACAACTCTTTAGCCTTTTCGTCCAAGCGTAACTGCAAAGGATAGTTGTATTCTTCCCCACTCCCTCCTTTATGATTAAATGTATGGCATATTTTCCCTTTTCTGTCGAATACGAAGATTTGCCCTTCATTGGCATTATACGTTGTTATATAGTGTTCGGTAAATGAACAATGCAGAGTAGCCACTCCGTCCAGCAACACTTTATCCGATGTTTCCAGCGGAATGTATTCAGCAGTTGCAATATCTTGCAATACTAATTTCTTTTTCGGATATTCCTTAGTGATATCAATAGTCGGCAGTTTGGAAGTCATCTGCCCCGACTGAGCCGAACCGGCAACGGCAAGGCATAAAGCTAAAAAGGTAAATAATAGTCTTTTCATGGCTGTTTTATATTTAAAGTGAAACAATCTATATACTATTTTTATTCTCATTAAGAAATGTTTCCAGCACATCGTTAGGGCCCAGTCCCAGTTTTTTCTTTATACGTTGCTTGGATTTAGTCACAGAAGTATTATCTATATTGAATAATATCCCTAAAGCTGAATTGTCAAGCCCGGCATGAAGCAAATAACAGATTCTTCTGTCATGCTCTCTCAATAACTCACAACCATTCAGTCTGGCGGAAATATTCCCATAAAACAGGTCAATGAGTTCAAACAATCGGTTCCATTCTTCTTGTGTCTCTATGATTCCATAATAAGGTTCACTTTTCAATAGCCAAAGTTGTGTGAAAGCGGTAATCCGTTGTGAAGAAATAGATGAGTTGGTTCCCATTTGAAGTTGCTGTAACAATCCTTCCCTATCGGAATGCAATATATGCAGTTGTTTCATCAACAACAAATTCTCATGTTGCAGATTCTCATAATTTATAGATTTGTTCTTTTCTTCACGTAACAGTAACGCATTCTTCTGCTGAGTTCCTTTCAAATCACTGATAATACGCCTATTCTTTTCTATTACAGCTGTGTAATTCTCTATTTGACGCTCATTGTCACGTAAACGTTTCATAACACCAGCCAATACCTTCTCTTTCTTCCACTTCTCCCGATAATACAAAACCAACCCTACTACCAGCAAGCAACATGAAATTGACAGAATGATCAAATAATACATACGCTTTCGAAGTTGCTCATTCTGCAATTGCTGATTCTCCCATTTAAGACGTTCTTTTTCATAATTCTGTCCTAAAGCACGAATCGTCGAAGAAACCGAAATCTGTTTATCAAGCGAATCTTTACACTGGATATAATATTCGGCATACTTAACGGCAATGTCCGGATGATTGGTTCTCTTCTCAATTTCATATAAAAGCTGATATGCACTCGAACATATATACATATCGCTCGTCTGAACAGTTTTCTTCAACCAAATTCTCGCTTCTTCGGCATTATTCATACCGATATAGTACTCCCCTGCAAGCAAATTGGAAAAATCGTCATCAGATACGCTATCCAAACACTTCAACATCAGACGAGGTGAATAATCGTAAAATCCCGCCTTTGAATAGATAGCTTCCAGTTCTTTGGATATAGTATGCAGTAACTTCTTATCTTCCAAGCGGGAAGCCACCTCAATAGCCTGCTCATAATAACAGGCTATGCTATCGGAATGATGCAACACCAAGTTCGTACGCCCTATATTACGCAATGCCAATGCCAACCGGATATTTTCTCCCGTCAATGCATAAATCGACGCACTTTGCCGAAATAAATCGAGTGCATCATAATAAAGTTCACGATATAAATAAACAATTCCGAGACGATCACTAGCAGCCGCTTCCAACGATTGTTCTCCCGTTTGCTTAGCTAATTCCAACGAACGATAATAGAAGGCTATTGAATTTTCCTCATTACCAACCTGACGGCAACTGTCACCCTTCTGTAACAGAGAGGCTATCTTTTCCCTCTCTACTTCAACAGATGATGACTCTTGGCAAGAAACAAAGAGTAATGTGATAAGCAAGTAATATATAATAAAGATGATTCGCATAGTAGTTGGTGTTTGAAATAGAATAAGGCAAAGATAGGCAGCAGCAGAAAAGAATCCAAATATTTGGAATGGACAAATACATGGCAAATACATTACTGATTATCAACATAATAAAAATCCACATCACTCGCAAAGCAGAAATGATGTGGACATTATATATGATTTAATAACAACTAAAACAACTATTATTCCGGCACTTCATATCTTTTTCCTGTCTGCTTCACATATTCTTCCAGAAATTCTTTCGGATACCCCGGACGAATAACACCGGCAGGCTGTCCGATAGAATTACGTTCAAACTTACCGTCCTTTACTCGTTTCACTACTCCGTCGTTATACTTCACAATCAGGAATGTGCCTAATTGTTTCCAAGTATCGAAAGTACTCTGAGCCGTCATATTGGTATAATTCGTCAAAAATTCAACTGCAGCAGACTTATCTTTAGCCAAAAGTCTGGCAGCCATTTCTTCTATGCCCTCCTGAGCATTATTGAAAGTCGTTTCCAGTTCTTTTTGAGTTGCACGTACATCATCAATCATCAAACTGTAACGGGGATAAACCATATTAGACACCCAATTGAAAATCCAGAAAGCCGAATTCCATGAGAAAGTGATATAATCAGCTCCGTCCACACGTGTGTAACATACCGGAGCTTTAGTTGCACAGCAATAAACAGGTGTGAACACCGCCATATTCGCATCATCTACTCCAAACCAAAGCACACCACCTATCGGATCGGGTTTATTGGCACGCATCTGCGCCACAAATACAAAGCCGCTTTGTTGAGTGGAAATCGGACGTTCGTTGAAATATTCCCGGTCGCCTACTTTGAAATTCAGAGGAGAAAGACGATAGGGAGTCTTGTAAAGACCTGCCCCGAAATCATTGGAAATATCGAGAGGCGTACCTTCATAATGGTCACGCATCATGTCTTTTACATCCTGCACGGAAAGCTTATGCTTCGGCTTCACAAAAAGAGGCATTGGGGTATTAGTCTTTCCTTCTATATAAGGAAGATAATCTTTACCGTTATCTGTAAATTTATTGAAATAGCTCCACACACGAGCTTCACAGAAACGACGGGCTCCGAAATCCAACGGTGCATACGCATTGGCAAAGCTGAAATCCTTATTCACACCACTGAAATAGCCTTTCTCACGGGCAAAAGATACGACATCCGGCGAGTATATACAATTCTCCTTGTCGTTCATATCGAACTGATGAATGCGTGATTGGTTGGCGTGAGCCGAGATACAGTCATCCGGCACACGTACAGCTACCCATACTGCTCCACGGATACCGGGACCTTTACCAATCATTTCCATAATCCAAATTTCATTCGGGTCGGCAATGGTAAAAGATTCCCCTTCACTGTAATAACCGTATTGCTGTACCAAATCAGTCATCACCTTAATCGCTTCGCGAGCTGTACGCGAACGTTGCAGACCAATATAAATCAGACTTCCATAGTCGATAATTCCTGTAGAATCAGCCAATTCAGGGCGTCCGCCAAAAGTTGTCTCACCAATAGTAACTTGATATTCATTCATATTACCTACTACATTGTAAGTCTGGCGTGCCTGTTCGATTTCTCCCAAATATTTACCGGTATCCCATTCGTACACTTTCAACATGGTTCCTTTAGGATATGTAGCAGCAGGATAGTGATAAAGTTCTCCAAACAGGCCATACGAGTCGGCAGAATAGGAAACGATAGTTGAACCATCAGTCGATGCATTCTTGCCGACAATTAAATTAGTACAGGCGAAAGTATCCGCCACTGCCGCCAGGAATAGAGCAGCACAAAAAATAAGTCTTTTCTTCATATATGATTTTCTTTTAATAATTTACCAGATAAAACTTTCACGGGATACGGTTTCATTTCCGCAATAATCAGTTACCGTAAATTCAACGATATGTTTTCCACCTTTCTTCACACGCTTCGGATCAAGTACACATTCCCAATACGATTTCACAATATTCGGTCGTCCGAAAAGTGCATATTCGCCGTCAATCGTTCCACGGTAGGATGCAATACCTGTTCCTTTGTCCTTCAAACGATAGATAATCTTTCCGGTTCTTCCCCATTGCTTCTTATTAACAGGAATAATTTCAGGCGGAATTGTGTCAATGGCAACCGTATAAGTTCCCAATTCACGAATAGATGCCTTCATGTATCCGTCTTCATACTTTCCACCGACACTATATTTTCCTCCTCTCGGGGTGACACAGACTACATAATATTTTGTAGTATCAGTTATTGGCTTTCTACGTAAGCCAATACGCAATTCACAGCTTGCATGAAGCGGAATCGGTTTGTCATTTAACTGATATGTAAACGCAACAGCACCGCTATCAGCTTTTACTTGATAATTAAGGGGGGCATCGTCATATAACATTCCTTTGGGAACAACCAGATTCAAACCCGGCTCTTGCAGATAGTTTACCTTATCCCACGCAAAAAAATACTTTTCGCGATGTTGCAATGGCTCAAGCGGTTGTTTTCGCCCCCTAACCGTGAAACTATATTTAGAAGTATTGCCAAAAACGTCCTTCAGAGTATACAAGAAGCGATAATCGCGTTCTTCATCAATAGTCACCAAACCACGATTAGTGTTCGATGCCTTTAATAAACGTAATGTATTTCCCGGCTCGATGAAGGATTTCATATATTGCCCGCAAGTCCAGGAATTTATCATCCGGTTCTCTTCCTGCGAAAAGCGATCTACCGTGCTACGGAATACTTCCTGCCCATCTACGGTCAAGACTACCGTATGCACACCATAACGGTTGTGTACACCGTCCATATAATCATACGCTTTGATACCGGCTCCGATTACGCCCCATGCTTCGATAGGGCGGCCATTATTATTCAAAGGAAAAGTCTGGTTCTTCTGTATTCCTTCCACTACTCCCCTACCCGGTTGAGGAAACAGCATTATACCTTCTGCCTTAGGCGCAGTAGTATCCTTGATATGCTTCAAAAAAAACGGCATCGGATCAATATAATCACCAGAAGAGGTCTCGAATACATCCAAATGTAAATGCGGACCAAAAGAATAACCGGTATTCCCACTCCAGGCAATCTGCTGACCGGCTTTTACCGGATACTCACCCGGTTCGGGAATTATTTCCACTTCATAATTTTCCTTTTCGTACTGAAGATCTTCCACCCGCTTTGCAATCGCCCCTACAAACCCGCTGAGATGCCGGTTGATTGTAGAATATCCATTGTTGTAAACCACATCGAGTACATAGCCCGAACCGTGTGTGACGCGAATACGAGAAATATACCCGTCGGCCAATGCGCGAACCGGCTTTCCGATAACACCACCGGTCTTAAAATCAAGTCCACCATGAAAATGATTGGCCCGTATCTCTCCAAAATTTCCACTCAATGTCAGAGGAAAATCGAATGGAGGGACAAAAGATGCCTGTCGCTGCTTCTCCTGCGAAAAAGACGGCATGCAATAAATGAACAATAAGATTGTGATATATAGTTTCATGCGGTACATTATTTCTTTAAGAGGACAAATGTACGTCATTCCGGATAAATATTAAAATAAAGGAGTAACAAATCATCCCTCAGTGAAAGGGATAATTTTACCTTTCCATCCAACTAATGCGGATACTATTTCTGACAATATGCTGTTAAACATCTCCTATTATGCATTGGTACACAAGCATTTTTCGTACATTCGTACATGTTTAACCCTTAATACAGTAACGTTATGATTATCGGAGTACCAAAGGAAATCAAAAACAACGAAAACCGTGTGGGTATGACTCCATCCGGAGTTGCCGAAATTGTAAAACGCGGGCATACTGTTTACATACAGCATACCGCAGGCATCAACAGTGGTTTTCCCGATGCAGCCTATACAGCCGTGGGAGCGCAGATTCTACCTACCATGGAAGAAGTATATGCCATTGCCGAAATGATTGTAAAAGTGAAAGAGCCGATAGCCCCGGAGTACAAGCTTATCCGAAAAGGACAATTATTATT
>ENA-ORUG01002980-ORUG01002980.1-human-gut-metagenome-genome-assembly--contig:-NODE-2980-length-10856-cov-2.521896_pt1 | contig 10856 bp, 10 predicted proteins | sample MGYA00242079_ERZ509207 | MGnify/ENA primary metagenome ERZ509207 (study PRJEB26280, sample SAMEA2338780) | human gut metagenome | biome: human gut; feature: human-associated habitat; material: faeces...
TGAGGCGCGTGAGTAGAAATTTGGCATTCCATCAAAAATCTGTGGAATGCTGTGTCGCGCCTCGCATGAGGCGCGTGAGTAGAAATTACCGTTAAACGCGTTTGTATGTATGCAGATGTGGTCGCGCCTCGCATGAGGCGCGTGAGTAGAAATCGACCATGATAGCAGCATTCGAGAGCACGTCCGCAGCGTCGCGCCTCGCATGAGGCGCGTGAGTAGAAATTTAATGATTATGTTGACTATGAAACCGGTGAGATGTCGCGCCTCGCATGAGGCGCGTGAGTAGAAATAAAGGAGATGGGTTTCCCGGCAAATTGGAAAGAAGCCGCGCCTCGCATGAGGCGCGTGAGTAAATTTTTCGGCATTTTCAGGCACTCCACCATCTCTAATCATCAGATTTAGTGGTATATTTAAGTAATTATTTCAATAAAAGTGCGCGAAGCTATAGCGCAATTAAAAGCTAAAAGCAAAATCACCCGTGCATTTGCTCTAAAAATATATACCATTGCCATTGTATGCGTCTACTGAGAACTACCATACACCTTGCGAGCAATTTTATTTCGATACGAGAACAGCTGCGTTTCATCTCGCCGGGTGGTTGACCACTTTCGCACCGGCTGGGGATGACAGCGAGGACAGCCGAATTTCATACTACCGCAAGAACAGCTATATTTCACCCCGCCATAAGAACAGAGGCTTCTTTACATGAAGCCGTTTTTTATTTATAATTATAACATGGAATTAAAAGACAAAAAACTGTATTTGCTGGATATGGACGGTACGATATATCTGGGCGACAAGCTTTTTGAGGGTGCGGCAGAATTCCTTTCCCACATAAAAGAAATTGGCGCAAAGTATATTTTTCTCACGAACAATTCTTCAAAAGGTAAGGAAGATTACATTGCTAAGATGAAAAAATTGGGCATCGAAGCTGAGCCGGAGGATTTTCTGACATCAGTGGATGCTTCAGTGCTACTTTTACGTAAAAAATACGGCCAGGACTGGAACAGAAAAAAGATATATGTACTGGGCACCGAGTCATTCCGCCGTCAGATGAAAGAAGAGGGTTTTCTCGTCTATGAAACTGCGAGTCAAGGGCGCGAGTCGGCGGCGACAATGACAGAAACTGCAAGCCGTGAGTGCGAGGCGAGAGGCAAAACGGCAGAAACCGCAAGTCAGGAGCGCGGGGCGGAAATCCTCCTCGTAGGCTACGATACGGAGCTGACATATAAAAAACTTGAGGATGCATGTTCGCTGCTGGAAGGAGGAGCAGATTATTTTGCGACCAATCCCGATTGGGTATGTCCTGCGGAACACGGCTCACTTCCGGATTGCGGGTCTATATGTCAGATGCTGGAGCATGCGACAGGCAGAAAGCCGTATTTCATCGGCAAGCCGCGGCCGGATATGGCTCTCATAGCCATGGAAAAAGCAGGATTTTCCAAAGAAGAGACGCTGCTCGTGGGAGACAGGCTATATACCGACATAGCCTGCGGAAACAATGCCGGGATAGACACCTGTTTTGTGCTCAGCGGCGAGGGAACACTTGGAGATATTGAAAAAAGCGAGAGCAAGCCGACATATATTTTAGATGATATAAGAGAATTATTGAGGAGAATCAGAGATGAAGCTTGATAATAAAAAGACTATAACGGTGGGATTCGCGTTTTTGGCAATAAGCGCCTTTTGGCAGGTTTATGACAATATAATACCACTCATACTCAAGTATTTCTTTGAAATCGGAGACACTGCTTCGGGAGCGATAATGGCGCTGGACAATATTTTCGCATTGATAATGCTGCCCATTTTTGGAGCATGGTCGGATAAAATAAACCATAGGAGAGGCAAGAGGACGCCTTTCATATTCGTGGGAACGATACTGGCCGTCATTTTCATGCTGCTGCTCCCTGCGGCGGCCAACGGACGCAATCTGATATTTTTCATAGCTGCGCTGCTGATGACATTGGTGTCGATGAGCATATTCCGCTCGCCGGCCGTTTCCCTGATGCCTGACGTAACGCTGGTCACGTTTGGCAGAGGCGTGGTACTGGTCACGGAAACCGGGATGGATACAGAGATAGGAAAGATCGCATCTCTTATGAATGCCACAAAGGAGAAAAAGACTCCTTTGCAGGTCAGCCTGGACCAGTTCAGCAGCAAGCTGGCGGCGGTGATCATGGTGATTTCGCTTCTCGTCATACTCTTTATGGTGGATGAAAACAAGATGGTTGCCGAAAGGATAGAGACCGAAAAGAAGTGGGGAATCTCAGACGATGATGAAGACGAGGAAGGCTCTGGAGGGAAGCTTCCGAAGGACGTAAAGAAAAGCCTGATATTTCTGCTGCTTTCGGTGGCGTTCTGGTATATGGCATATAACGCAGTTACGACGGCCTTTTCCAAATATGCGATACAGATGTGGGGAATGGAGGGCGGCTCGTTTGCCGGAGCGCTGATGGTGGCCTCCGTCGGAGCGCTGGTGTCTTTCATACCTGTGGGAATAATTTCAAGCAGACTGGGAAGAAAAAGAGTAATTCTTTTCGGAGTTGCTCTGCTCGCCGCGAGCTTCTTGGCGGGAGCCATGTTCAAGGAGCCCAATTTCGCCATAAATATAATGTTTTTCCTTGTCGGAGTGGCATGGGCGGCTATAAATGTCAATTCATATCCTATGGTTGTGGAAATGTGCAAGGGAAGCGATATAGGAAAATTCACAGGAATGTATTATACTTTTTCAATGGCGGCGCAGGTTTTGACTCCGGTGCTTTCAGGGCTGTTTCTGGAGCATGTGGGATACTGGACGCTGTTTCCTTACGCGGCGGCCTTTTCAGCTGTGGCTTTCTGCACCATGCTGGCGGTAAAGCACGGGGACAGCAAGCCAAGTCCGCCTAAGAGCAGCCTCGAGGCTTTCGACGTGGATGATTAGCTTGGAGGCTCTTTGTATTGTTTGCAGCGTGCAGAGCCGCTTGCGGCCTGCTGCCTGGAATTTGTTCAGGGGAAGGACTTTTGGATGGAAAGAGAATTTGAGACGAAAAAGAAAAGAATTTTGCAAGAGCTTCTGAAGCACAGATATGCTCACCGCGGATTTCATCGGAAACCGGCCGTACCGGAAAATTCGATGGATGCCTGTCTTGAACGGTTTTGGCATAGAACTGGATATACATCTGACTAAAGACGGCAAGCTGGCGGTCATTCACGACGCCAGCCTGAAGCGGACATGCGGAGCGGACTTGAATATAGAAGAGATAACCCTTGAAGAGGCGCAGAAATATTTCCTCGAGGAAAGCCAGGAGGTCATTCCTGATTTTGACCATGTCCTCAAGCTGATAGACGGATACGTGCCGCTGGTCGTCGAACTAAAAGTCGAGGGAGGCAACGAGGCGGAATTATGCGAAAGAGCTTTACGTTCTCTCGACAGATACGATGGACTGTATTGCGTGGAATCATTCGACCCGAGGGCGATAATGTGGCTCCGCAGGAACCGGCCTGATATCGTGAGGGGACAGCTGGCGGGAGCACTTAAGAAAGACGGATTTTCCATTTCGTCTGCGGCCGATTTTATGCTTCGCAATTTATGGGTGAACTTTTTGGGAAAACCTGACTTTGTGGCATATAAGTTTGAAAACAGAGAAAACAAGGCATTTATGAATTACAAAGGCGCCAAGTTTTTCTGGACTATAAGAAGTTACGGGGATATGAAAGAGGCAGAAGATTTGGGCTGCGCGCCTATATTTGAAAAATTCGATCCCAGGGACTATGAATAAAATCGCCGGGCTCCAGGAGCTGCGAAGCGACTGCAAGGAAAACGGATTGAAAAGGAGATGTGATCATGGATTTTGACGCTTTTAAATATGAATACCCGTCGAGAAGAGGGGTGATTTACGGAGCCAGGGGAATGGTCTGCACTTCCCAGAATCTGGCGGCTGAAGCAGGACTTGATATCCTGAAAAAAGGAGGAAACGCTGTGGACGCTGCGGTGGCTGCCGCTATATGCCTGACAGTAGTTGAACCCATGTCAAACAGCATAGGCTCGGACGCCTTCGCTCTCGTCTGGACGAAAGATAAACTGCACGGACTCAACGGCAGCGGACCTGCTCCGATGCTGGCCGGCGCAGACAAAGTGAGAAAAATGGGCTTTGAAGCAATGCCGAACTACGGCATGGTTCCAATCACTGTTCCCGGAGCAGTCGGTTCATGGGCTGCACTTTCTGAGCGATTCGGCAAGCTGCCTTTTGAGGATCTGTTTGAACCGGCCATAAGATACGCCGAAGAGGGCTTTCCTGTTTCTCCGGTAGCTGCCCATGCGTGGCAGACCTGTTTTGAGCAGTTCAAAGAAATTTTCAAAGACGAAGAATATGGCGGCTGGTTTGAAATGTTTGCGCCGAAAGACAGGGCGCCGAGAGCAGGTGAAATATGGAAATCGCCGGAAATGGCCGATACTCTGAGAAAAATCGCTTCGACAAAAGGAGCAGCCTTTTATAAAGGCGAGCTGGCCGATAAGATGTCGGAATTCTGCCAAAAACACGGCGGCTTTCTGCGCGGCACAGACCTCTGCGATTACAGGCCGGAATGGGTCGACCCGATAAAGATAAATTATAAAGGCTATGACGTCTGGGAAATTCCCCCCAACGGCCACGGTATAGTTGCCCTGATGGCGCTGAATATCCTCAAAGGCTTCGACTTTAAATGCAGGGACTCTGCCGATACATACCACAAGCAGCTGGAAGCGATGAAGCTGGCCTTTGCTGACGGCAAGAGATATGTGGCGGACCCAAGATTCATGAAAGTCTCAGCGGAACAGCTGCTTTCCGAGACATACGCCGCTAAAAGGCGCGGTCTCATAACGGACAGGGCGCTCGACCCGCACCCCGGCAAACCGGACAAGGGTGGTACCGTCTATCTCTGCACTGCCGACAGCGACGGAAACATGGTTTCTTTCATACAGAGCAGCTATTGGAACTTCGGCTCGGGCATCGTGATACCGGGTACAGGCATCTGTATGCAGAACAGAGGCGCCAATTTCAGCCTCGACGAGAACTTGGAAAACTGTCTCGGACCAGGGAAGAAATCCTATCATACTATAATACCGTCATTCCTGACTAAGGACGGAAGGGCCATAGGGCCTTTCGGCGTGATGGGAGCGTTTATGCAGCCGCAGGGTCACGTGCAGGTTGTGATGAATACGGTGGATTTTCACCTCAATCCGCAGGAAGCGCTGGACGCGCCGCGGTGGCAGTGGGTAGGAAATAAGGAAATCTGGGTGGAAAGAGGGTTTCCTTATGCCGCCACAGAGGAACTGATAAGACGAGGCCATGATGTGAAAGTAGCGCCTACATTCTTCGATTTCGGAAGAGGACAGATAATCTGGCGTACCGATGAGGGAACTTACGTGGGATCTACCGAGCCAAGGGCGGACGGCTGCGTGGCCGCCTGGTAGAAGCATAAAAGCGGCGAATGGAATTGTCCGTTACGGGAGCTTCCATATCGCCGCTTTTCGCCGCATGCCATTTGCTGGCATTATAGAGCGGATTGCAAACGTGCTTTTCTATTTTTTCAGCAGATCTCTGATTTCAGTCAGAAGTTTTACATCCTCCGCCGGTTCAGGAGGAGCTTCCTCCGCAGCTTCTTCAGTCACCTCAGCCTTGCGCTTGAATGAATTGAAAATCTTCATTATAGAGAAGATGACCAGCGCTGTGAGGAGGAATGTTATTACTGCCTGGATGAAATTCCCGACCATCAGGTCGGCGCCTCCGACGGAAATCATGATTCCGGTGAAGTCAATGCCTCCGAGGATGATGCCTAAAAGCGGCGAAATTACGTCGTTTACCAGAGAATTGACTATTGATGTAAAGGCACCGCCTATTATGATACCTACGGCCATGCTCATGACGTCGCCTCTGGCGATAAATTCTTTAAATTCTGAGATAAATTTTTTCATGTATTTTTCTGTTTCTCATTTCTTGTTTCTGCAATTAAAGTAAATTTAACTCCTGCTGTATCCTGTCCCACGGAAAACCGACGACCGTGTTATAGTCGCCCTCTATCTTTTCTGTAAACTTTGAAAAATACCCTTGTATAGCGTAGCCTCCGGCTTTGTCGTATGCTTCGTCCGTATCCAGATACGAAAGAAGCTCCTCGTCGTTGTAATCCTTAAAATATACCTTCGTTATTTCTGCGAATACTCTGGCGTTGGACTTGCCTGACTCGACCAGCGCCACTCCGGTGACTACGTAGTGATAAGTATTTCTCAGAATTGAAAGCATCCTGAAACCGTCATCCTTGTCTGTCGGCTTTCCCATTATCTCATCCTTGTAGACGACAGTGTCGGCGGCGATTATAACGCTGTTTTCAGGCAACTCGTCCTTATGAATTTTTTCCACGGCCTTGGCCTTTTTCAAAGCCAGAAACATAACGGTCTCCGTCATGCCGCCTATGGCTGGGAGATTTTCTTCGATGCTGGCCGGAATAATTACAGGCTCTATGCCGTGAACTCTCATCATTTCGATGCGGCGTGGCGATCCTGAGGCTAAAACGTATTTTCTCTCTTTCATCTTGTTTTCCTTAAAAAGAACTTTCTTATATTATTGCATAAATTTTAAAAAATGGAAATACTAAAAATGAAAATGAAAGACCGACAGTAAAGAGGAGGAAAAGGCTGGAATGACGAAGGAAAAGACCGAAAATAATCAGATGGGTATGCAAGACAAGCAGCCTGAGAAAAAAGACATAGCCAAGGCTTACGAAAAATATGCCAAGCAGTTCACACCGAAGCCTAAATATTTTTCCAATTGTATTAAGGCTTTCGCGGTAGGCGGATCTATTTGCACCCTTGCCCTTTGGTTTCAGAATACACTGATCGAAATGGGCATAGGAGAAAAGGATGCGGGAACGTTTGTGACCATCGCCTTGGTGACGCTGGCTCAGCTTTTGACAGGAATAGGAGTTTTCGATGTGATAGCCCAGTTTGCAGGAGCGGGGGTCATCGTTCCAATAACAGGGTTCGCCAATTCCATGGTGGCCCCGGCCATAGAGTATAAGAAAGAAGGGCCTGTCCTCGGGGTCGGAGCTAACATGTTCAAAGTAGCCGGCCCTGTGCTCGTATGCGGAATTTCAGCCGGTATAGCGGTCGGGATAATATATTGGCTTATAGAAAATTTCTAGGAGGAACCGTAAACGATGATGTACAAGAAGAGGGGAAATCAGTCTGTAATATTTGAAGAAAAGCCTCTGATAAGGGGCAGGGGAACTGTGGTCGGACAGAAAGAGGGCGAAGGTCCTCTGGCTGAAAATTTTGATATAATTCTCAAAGATGACATGTACGGAGAAAAATCCTGGGAAAAAGCTGAGAGCAAGATGCTTAAGGAAGCCATGCTCAAGGCGGTGAACCGCGCCGGCATAACGGAAAAGGACATAGATGTGATGCTGAGCGGCGATCTGCTCAACCAGCTCATGTCATCGTCATTTATGGCCAGGGATTTGCACATACCTTTTCTGGGTCTCTATGGAGCATGCTCGACGATGACAGAGTCGCTGGTTCTCGGCTCAATGCTGATAGACGGAGGCTTTGCGAAAAACGTCTTGGTGGGAGCCTCCAGCCATTTCTGCACGGCGGAAAGGCAGTTCAGGATGCCTGTGGAGCATGGAAATCAGAGACCGCCGTCGGCACAGTGGACCGCGACGGCCGCGGGAAGCGTGGTGGTTTCTGCAGTTTCAGCCGGCGGTTCGGGCGGAAATGTAGTCGGCGGTTTGGCTTCCGGCGATTCGGCCGGCGGCATGATGGTGAGCGGACAAAACAGAGTCAGAGTCGAGGCGGCGACCATAGGAAAGGTCATAGACGCAGGAATCAAGGACGCTAATCAGATGGGCGCGGCCATGGCGCCGGCAGCAGTAGACACTCTGCTCAATCACCTGGAGGATACGGGAAGAAATCTCGATTACTATGATCTGGTGGTCACGGGGGACCTGGGCTTTATAGGAAAGGACATAATGATGGATCTGCTGGCAGACGCCGGACTCAATAAGAAGATGATATTTTCTCATTACGATGACTGCGGAACCATGCTTTTCACAAAAGAGCAAGACGTCCACGGCGGAGGAAGCGGCTGTGGCTGCTCAGCTTCGGTCTTTGCCGGATTTCTGCTGAAAAAAATGGAACAAGGCAAGCTGAAAAAACTGCTGCTTATGTCCACGGGGGCCATGCTTTCAACCATATCGCCGCTTCAGGGTGAAAGCATACCGGGAATAGCGCACGCGGTGTCACTGGAGGTGGAATGATGGAATATTTATGGGCCTTTATAATAGGAGGAACTCTGTGCGTCATAGGTCAGATACTGATGGACACCACCACGCTGACGGCTCCGAGAATCCTGGTGATATTCGTAGTTTCAGGAGTCGTGCTACAGGCATTGAACCTTTACCAGCCAATAGTAGATTTGGCCGGAAACGGCGCCACTGTGCCCCTGCCGGGCTTTGGCTATTCGCTGGCCAAGGGCGCCATGGAAGGCGCAAAGGAGGGCTTTCTGCCTGCTGTCACAGGACCTCTTGAAGCGACAGCTGCTGGGATAGGAGTGGCTCTGGCTTTCGGCTATATAATAGCTTTGCTGTTTAATCCGAAATCCCCGAAGAAATAGGCAACAAGCAGGATACAATCAGCGGAAAATACAAGATGACAATAACCTGATGCGTATGAGCCGCATGTGACGATGAACTGCATGTGCTGCATTCGCATGGTTATTTCATATACGGGCTGCCCTGAACAGGGCGGCCTTTTTGTAGTGCGTCTGACGGCACACGTTTCCAATACGTTTAAAAAGTCTAACTTTTTTGGAGGGGGGCACTTCCGCGCAGATGCTTCTTAAATTTGTTTTATTTCATTTTCGCTCTTTAACTTAAACAACGAGAACTATAGTTATCTGTAATTTCAAGTTCCTTTGCGAAGAATATCCAGATACGCTTCATAGGCGAAAGTACGATTTCTACTTTTGTCAGATGTTTTCACCAGAATTCCGGAATCAACTAAGCGATTGACAGCACTGGATGTGGTGTTAAAAGTAATGCCTAAAGCCTCAGCCGTTTTTCCGATCTCGATAATAGGATTGGATTCCAAGTAATTGAAAACCAACATTGCATTTTTTGCTGCACGGCCCATCTGGGAAATCATAGCTACATTATTATCGTGAAGAGCAATTAACTCATCGATTGTTGCGGTTGCATCTTCGGCAGATTCCATAATTGCTTGCAGAAAGAACTTAACCCACTGTTCGTAGTTCCCTTTTGTGCTTACTTCAGTCATGCGGTCGTAATATTCCACACGATTTTTTTTAAGAAAATAGGAAATGTAGAGAGCAGGAGTGGTAAGAACCTTCTTCTCCATTAAAAACAGTGTGATCAGCAGACGCCCAACACGACCATTACCATCATGCAATACCACATTGAGAACCTGCTAGAAATCTATAATTGATTTCCACTTTTTGAGTCTTTTCTTTTCCTGTTCCCTCAGCTTGATACACATAAATGCTGTCTATCAGTTCCACCAGCATAGCACGATTTAATTCTGTTACATGTTCATACTTACGAATAGTTTCTAAAAACTGGTTGGTACTTTGGGTTTTCTTTTCTTCCAACTCAATTTTATCCTTTAAGTCATTTCTTTTCAACTTCAATTTGCTTTGCTCATTCTCATAAGATATAGACATCTTTTCAAAGCGTTCATCAGAAATCTTACCTAAAGCGTTCTGTTCAAACAATTTCATAATAACATTGTCTATTTCTTCAATTCTTTTTTCAGTAACTTCTAAACTTTGTTTTAAGTGCTGAATCTTTTCATTTCCACCTTTTTCACTCAATTCTTTCATTTCTTCGAGAAACTGATCGCCTAAGGCTTCCATATTTTTTATATGCTTTTGAATATCGTTCATCACAATCTGCTGCAAAGCGCTAACCGATATGGTATGTGAAGTACATAAGTTTGTATTTCTAGTATAAGTTCTGCAACGTAGCCATCTGGTACCGTCGGCACGTCCACTCAATGCCATATTGCGCCCACAATTCGGACACTTCACAAGCCCTACAAACATATTCGGCTTTTTAGTTTTGTTAGGTTGTTTCTTTACACTGATGAATTTTTGTACCAATTCAAAAGTATCTTCATCAATGATAGGCTCATGTGTATTTTTTACAACAATCCATTCCTCTTTTGGAACAGCCACCAGTTTTCTGTTTTTAAATGATTTTGTCTGTGTCTTATGAGAAACCATGTGTCCAAGATATACTTGATTTTCTAAAATCATTTTCACATTTTTTGCTACCCAGTCCGTAGGGAACTTAAAGCCTGTGCTTGTTTCTAAAGTACCGTTTTTCATTGCCCGGTATGCTCTCGGAATTAAAATTCCATCTTCACACAATATTCTGGCAATCTGATGAATACCATTTCCTTGTTTTGATAATTCAAAGATACGCTTAACGATAGGCGCTGTTTCTTCATCAATCAATAGCTTCTGTTTATTCTTCGGGTCTAATCTATATCCATACGGAGCAAATGAGCCACAGAAACCGCCATTTAATGCCGTTGTTTTCTTAACGCTTCGGATTTTCTTTGATGTATCACGAGCATAATATTCATTCATAATTGACTTAAAAGGCATCATCTCATTTTCATCAAATCTTGTATCAACATCATCATTCAATGCGATAAACAAAATATCGTTGTTCGGGAAGATTTCTTCCACATAATACATGAACATGGCATTGTTACGTCCAAATCTTGACATATCTTTTACCATAATTCCGCTAGGTTCCGTATCTTCCATAGCGTCTTTTATCATACGGTTTAGGTCTGGCCTATTGAATAATGAGGTGTGATA
>ENA-ORUG01002989-ORUG01002989.1-human-gut-metagenome-genome-assembly--contig:-NODE-2989-length-10826-cov-3.151982_pt1 | contig 10826 bp, 10 predicted proteins | sample MGYA00242079_ERZ509207 | MGnify/ENA primary metagenome ERZ509207 (study PRJEB26280, sample SAMEA2338780) | human gut metagenome | biome: human gut; feature: human-associated habitat; material: faeces...
AACGCCTGACGGTTGAAAGCCGCTGCGACTCCGGCTTCATCCGGCAGCGCCGAAGCATTGGTTCGATAAAGCGGATCGCCCAACAGCGGCAGCCCCACACTTGTCAAATGCACACGGATCTGATGCGTGCGACCTGTTTCCAGACGACAGGCCACCCAACTCACCATGCGACCGGCTACGCGGGTCGAATCCACAAGCCGCACGCGTGTTTTGGCCGGACGACTGCCCTGACCGCCGCGACAGCAGAACTTAATGGGCGAGCGCGGATCGCGACCGATGGAACGATCAACGTACCCGGCTTCTGGCGCAAGTCCCAGCACAATGGCCCAGTATTCGCGTCCTACGGTGCGTGCCTGAAGCTGGCGAACCAGATCCGTACGAGCCGCCTCATTGCGCGCAACCACCATCAATCCCGACGTTTCCTTATCCAAACGGTGCACAATGCCCGCGCGGCTCACGCGCGCCAATTCCGGATAGCGGAAAAGAAGTCCGTTTAAAAGCGTTCCGTTCCAGTGTCCGGCAGCGGGATGCACCACAAGCCCCGCGGGCTTATTGACTACGATGATGTCATCGTCTTCGTAGAGCACTTCAAACGCGATGCCGTCTTCGGCCACATATGCCGTGTCTTCGGGAGCAGGCTGCGGCGTGACGATCAATTCGTCGCCGTCTGCCACTTTCATGCGAACGCCCGAAGCAGTTTCTCCGTTGACGAGCACCGCCCCGGCTTCAATCCATTTCTGAAGGCGAGCACGACTCACCGACGGAATCAATGTGGCCAGAACCTTATCGAGTCGCTCTCCTACAGGAAAACCTTCAATTTCATAGACGTCTGGCTCTGCGGTATTATCCACATCATCTTCAGATTCAAGCGCTTGGACGGGCTCTTCGCAGATATAATCGCCCAATTGATTTTCAGGTTGCTTTTTCGTGGTCATGAATTCCAGTAACTTAGTGCGTCTTACAAAAATTTCCCTGCTCTGCACGGCAGTCGCCTTGAGCGGCTGCTCCTGGCTGCAGTCCATTGAAATCGATCCTACCCGCGATTGGACCGCCAATCAGCTTTACACCGAGGCCCGTGCGGCCGTCAGCGAAGGCACCTGGGAAGTGGCGCGCGACTACTATACCAAGCTCGAAGCTCGCTATCCTTTCGGCTCTTACGCTCAGCAAGCTCAGATTGATCTGGCGTACGTCAACTATAAGGACGACGACGCTGCCGGCGCCGTTTTGCAGCTCGATCGCTTCCTTCGCGCGTATCCCAATCATCCCAACAGCGACTACGCACTTTACTTGAAAGCGCTTGCCACACTCAACGAGCGCGACGGCTGGCTTGCCGAACTCACCACACAGGACCTCGCTGACCGCGATGCTCAGGCCGCCCGCGATGCCTTTGACATTTTCAAAGAACTCGTCGCCCGTTTCCCGGACTCCCGCTACGCGCCTGAAGCTCGTCGCCGTATGCACGAACTGGTCAATGCTCAGGCCGACCATCAGCTTGCCACGGCCCGCTTTTATTACGACCGCAAAGCCTACATCGCCGCCATCAACCGCGCCAAAGTCGTGATCTCTGACTTCCAGACCACGGCCGCTCGCGACGATGCGTTATTGTTGATTGCCGATTGCTATCACGAACTGGGCATGTACGATCTTGAGAAGGATACGCGCCGCGTCATCGAACTCAACAAGGTCAAACCCAAGGCTGAAGAAGACGATTCCTGGCTGCCGAGCTTGTGGTAAATCGGCTTTTTCTTCGCTTCAAAACGCCTCGCTTTTGCGAGGCGTTTTGTTATGCCCGCTTGACGATAGCCTGCGGCAAATTACCCTGCAGATAGTCCTTGGCCCAGGTAAGGCCCACCAACGTCTTTACGTCCGTAATTTCTCCGTTGCGTGTCTTGGCAATGGCCTCTTCAAACGACAGGCGATGCAACGTGAGGAACTCGCCCGCATCAAGCTTTTGGCCGTTTTCTGCAGTGCGAATGCCCTGCGCGAGATAAATGACGATGCGCTCGTTGCTGTAACCGATGGCATTGTGAATCGTGCCGAGCTCAACCCACTTCTCAGCCGCAAGACCGGTTTCTTCCTCGAGTTCTCGGCGAGCCGTTTCAAACGGATCCTCACCCTTGTCTATTTTGCCTGCCGGGATTTCCCAGAACGCTCGATCCAGGGGACAGCGCCATTGGCGCTCAAGCACCGTGCAGTTGTCGTCATCGAGCACAACGATCGCTGAAGCTCCCGGATGCAAAATCATTTCGCGTCCCGAGGTTCTTCCATCGGGTAAGTGCACGGCTCGACGAACCACATGCAGCAGTCTGCCCGAATAGACTTCCTCTTCAGAAACAACCTTTTCTTCGAGGCTCTTGTCGATCGTCGCAAGTTCCGTTGTCATATTCTTCTCTAATCGTTGTAGTTCTGTCGGGGTTTGCCGCTTCGCATGTCGTTTTTCATGAGACGAGACTGATCGCGCTTCCATTCACGCTTGCTTTCATCGTCGCGTTTTTCAAATTCTCGCTTGCCTCGACCAAGTGCCAGCGCCAGTTTGACGCGTCCCTTGGAAAAATGCAGGTCAAGCGGTACCAACGCGTAGCCCGAACGATCAACTTTACCGACCAAACGATCAATCTCGCGGCGGTGCATCAGAAGCTTACGCGTACGGGTGATTTCCGTTTTTTCATGCGTACACACTTGATCGGCAGGCGTAAAGCTCGCATTGCAGAGAAACAATTCCCCGTCGCGCACATACACATGCGACAGATTGATTGTGGCGCGACCGGCTCGGACACTCTTGACTTCCCAGCCGCGCAACTGCAACCCAGCCTCGAAACGCTCCTCGATCGTGTAGTCGAAAGTCGCGCGTTTGTTGCGAATGAGCGGCGTTGCATTGTTTTTATTTTTTGCCATTTCGTCTTTGTTTTTTCTTTCCTTTTTGGATGCGGCGCAATTCTACCAAGCCAACGCGAACCACCGTCTGACTTTTGAGAATCAATTCATCGTGCCTATTTGACAATTCCTCTGCTTTTCCAGAAATAGCAAAACACTGTCTGTTTTTCTCATTTCGGCAAAGACGAACCGCAACGCCAACACGTTGAGCCGATGATACGCATCAATGAAACACTTCCTTTTCAAGGAGTACACAGATGATGACTCGCAGACATTTTGCATTGGCTTCGGCTGCCGCTCTTGCAAGCGGTGCCGCCGGATCTCTTTCGGCCGCTCCGATTCCAAAAGATTTCGACACGGTGTTCCCGCAGGGTCCGGTCAATCCCTACGGCAAATTCTTCACGGGCACGTCCTACCTCACGATGCTCAACACCGAGCCTGTATTCAATTGCCCGATCGGCAACGTGACGTTTGAGCCTGGCTGCCGAACATTCTGGCACAAACACACGGGAGGTCAAATCCTTCTGGTTCTGGCCGGAGAAGGCCTTTATCAGGAACGAGGCAAACCGGCGCGCCGCATCAAAAAGGGCGATGTAGTACAAATCGCTCCTGACGTCGAACACTGGCACGGTGCCTGTGACAAGCACCCCATGACACACATCTCGGTGGAAACCAACGTTCCCAACAACAAAGCGATTTGGCTCGAAGCCGTATCCGAAAGCGATTACGCCGAAGCCAACAAAGCCTGATATACGCTGCTGAACGCTTCCTTCGTCGGCCGGACACTGCAAAGATCAGAATCCGGCCGATTGCATAATCAGAAGCACCGTCGACATCACGGCAATCGAAATCACAACGGAAAGTGAATTCAGGTTGGCGCCCATGCCGACGTCACACCCGAGTTGCGCCGTATAGATCAGACTCATCGCAGGAACCGGCGAAAGGCAAATCAGCACCATGGCGGTTCGCACCTCACCTTCAAATGGCATCAGATAAGCACAGGCAAGCGCAAAGAGAATGCACAGCAGCCAACGGTTGGCCAAGATTTTGACAATCGTTGCCAATTTTTGTCGGTTCATTGAAAGTTCGATTGTCTCGCCGATCATGATCATGGCAAGCATCGTGTTGGCCTGAGCGCCTACTTTCGTAATCGTGGTCACTTCATCGGGGAAACGCAATCCAAGGGCGCTCATGCCGACAACCAGAGCAAAGGTCATCAGAGGTCCGGAGCGCACCATCTTGCCTCCGATCACTTTGAGAACATTCAGCAGCGAGCGTTGTTTTTCGTGTGAACCGGCCAAGATCGCAAAGGTCCCGCCGCCGCTCATGATGACGTTCCCCACATCGAACATAAAGGCCGTCATTAGACCGGTGGTCGGATAAAACGCCTGGATGTACGGCACTGCCAACGGACCGATTGAGTAGCCGCACATATTGATGCGCCAAAAGTCGCGCTTTTTCTCGTCAGTCTCCTTACGTGTCAGAAACCAGGCATAGCCGAGCATAGCCACGTTCGAAAGAAAACCGAGAAAAACGATCAACAGCATGATCCCTTCGATCTTGATGCCATTGAGATTCGTAATGATGATGCAGGGGATGGTAACGTAAAGAACAAGGCCGCTGACGGCATGAAAAGCGCTTTCCTTCAAAATTCCTCTGCGGCGCAGGAACCACCCGAGCCAGATGAAGAAGATAAAGGCCGCAATCTTTGGAAGGCTTTCACTCATTTCTAGTCCTTTGCCGTTTCGTGTCCGTGCTGATGCGTCTGCGAGAACTCGTGACTGTGCTGATGATCGTGACCTCCGGAAGGCAACGCCACGTAATGCACGGCGCCGTCCTCAATACCCGTCTCCGCGATCATTTCCTGAGCAATCGTCGAAATGTTTTTGTAGTTGCCGCGCATCACAACCACCTCAACGCAGCGTTCGTGAGAGGCGTGCACATGCATGCTCGCAATGATGGATTCGTGGTGCTCGTGCTGCTGTTCTGTCATGCGAGCCGGCAAGCTTCTGGCGTGATGATCAAACCCAAAACTCACCACCGCCATACATTCGGTCTGGCTTGAGTCTTGAAGTTGTTCCTGCGCCAGTTCGCGACGCAACAGATCGCGAAATGCTTCGGACCTGTTTTTGTAGCCTCGTTTGGCAATCAGTGCGTCAAAAGCTTGAGCTATCTCATCATCAATCGAAATCGTTACTCGCTGCATTGCTGTTATCGGTCGTCACATCACCGGTGCGCCGACATAATTTGATCGACAAATATGTTTCGGAACGTTTCCGATTCTACTCGTCTCTTTCTCGGGAAAATTCGCTCAATAGCTCGGTTTGACGCAATTGTCGGACGACCTTGAGGTGTATTCTTCAGACAGTCGTCTTTTTTGTTTTTCCTGTCGTGATGCCTCCTCGTCAGTCTTTCCCCAGCCATCCGCGTGTTCGCGACGCCGCAGCGCTCGGGTTCACCTCGAGCTTGGGGCCTTTTGCGGCCAACGGCATCATGCCAGGCTTTCACGCGATGGCCGAGGACTACGGCGTAAGTTTCGTGGCCGTTCAGCAGTCGCTCACGATCTACCTTTTTACCTACGCTTTTTTCAGCCTGGTGGCAGGAAGTTTCTCCGACAGCTACGGACGTCGTCCAACTTTTATCAGCGGCATGCTGTTGTTTGCCGCACTCTGGCCGAGCTTGTGTGGACTGGCGCGCTGTTGTTTGCCGCAGCCAGCGTCGGCGCCGCCTTCAGTCAGTCACTATGGGCTCTATACGGTTGGAGGCTTTTGCAAGGCATCGGTGCGGCTGTCGGTCAAGTCGTCACGCAAGCGATCGTACGCGACAACTGGAGCGGACCGGAAGCGGCCAACGTCAACGGAATGATCGCTTTTTTCTTTGCTGCGGGGCCTGCACTCGCTCCCGTCGTCGGCGGCCAAATCGTCATGCACTTCGGCTGGCACGCCGTGTTTCTTTTCCTGATGGTTTATTCGCTGTCGATTGCGTTCTTCATTTACTTCCGCATTCCGGAGACGCTAAACGCCGCCGACCGCTCTGCCTTTAATCTCTCGGTCATCTGCAGCAACTACGCCAAGGGACTCACTCACGGCGCCTTTATGACGGGCGTTGTCGCTCACGGCATTCTTTTCATGGGCGGCATCCTCTATTCCGCAGGTTCGGCCGACTTCGTCATCAAAGTCATGGGACTTGACGTCGACGAGTTCGGTTGGCTCTCCATTCCGCTCATTTTCGCGTCCTTTGCCGGTGCCTGGGGCTCCATTCGTCTGGCCAAACGTTTGCGCCCCAAACGCATGATCGTCATCGTCTCCCTACTGACTCTCGCGGGCTCCGTACTGGCAGCTGTCTTCGTCTACCTCACACAGCCAGGTTTTTTACTTCTTCTGATCGCTCCGGTTCTCTATTCGCTGGGCATGGCGCTTCTGCGTCCGGTCATGATGGCGATGAATCTCGACTACTTTCCGAAGAACCGTGGCATGGCCGCCTCCATTCAACAGTTTTTCATCACCGCATCATTTTGTTTTTCTGCCGCCGTCTGGGTGCCGATCGTGATGGGATCGGCTTGGAAATATGCACTTGCATCCGCTTTCTGCGCTCTGCTGGTTCTATCGCTATGGCTTATTTCCATGCGACTGCGCCCGGAAGCACTCAAACAAGCGGGCACAGTGGAAACCATGCAGTAAGTTACCTGAATTTGCGCCTTTTTACCTGTGTTTTCGAGCCGTTTGCCTTGCGTATGCACTACACTTGCACTCATGCAGAAAACGGCCGACATCATCACAGTTTTTTTCGAGACACAGGCAGACACGGAAGCTTTTGCCCGACGTGTTGCCCAAGCACTTTTGGCGCATGAATCCGACATTGCTCAACACGGATTCAACCTTCGCTTAAACGGCGGGCTCGGCGCTGGTAAAACAACTTTTACCCGCGCTCTTTTGCGTGCCTGCGGTGTCACCGGCCGTGTGCGCAGTCCCACATTTGAGCTCGTGGAAGACTACGAGATCGGCAAAACTCTCGCATTTCATCACTTTGACTTTTACCGCTTCGAGTCAGCTGAGGAGTTCGATGAAGCAGGTTTTCGCGAGCTCTTTGGACCGGGCATGGTTACGGCCTGCGAGTGGAGTGAAAAAGCTGCGCCCTTTTTGCCTGATGCCGATCTAGAGATCTCTTTGAGCGTGAAGGATCTCTCGCGAGACGCCTCCCTTAAAGCATATACGCCTCTTGGACGCGTGGTCCTGATGGAGGTTTGCGCATGAGCACCACCCGTCGAGAACTGATTCTGGGCGCCGTCGGCGCCGTTGCCGCTCAGCCGCTTCAAGCGCTTGCCGCTCCCCGACTGCAGGTTCGTATCTGGCCGGGTGATGAAAGTACGCGCATTTCGGTTGAGTCCGACCGCAAGCTCAAGTACAGCTATATGGTGCTTCGAAACAAAAAGCCCTATCGTCTGGTACTCGATATCGAAGGCTTGAGGCTGAATGCCAACATCGAAAAGACGCTCAAAAACTTCAACAGTTCGGACAAGTTCATTGCTGGCATCCGCCCCGGTCAGTTCAAGCCCACTGTATTACGCATCGTCTTTGACCTAAAAGACGATGTGCGCGCCGACGTAAACTATTCCAAGCCGATTGCTCAGTTCGGTCACCGCATCATCATCGACCTGGAAGCGACCAACGCTGATACGATGCGCGAGGTCATCGCCAGAACGGGGGCCGATGCCGATCCCGTCAAGGAAATCAAGCGCCAACAAAGCAAACCCAACACCGTCTCGGAAACACAGCGCGTCACTCAGAAGAAACCACCCAAAAAGTCCGGCAAAACCGAAACGCTTGTGGTTGTCATTGACGCGGGCCACGGCGGCGAAGATCCTGGCGCCATCGGCAAGCGTCGTAAAACCTATGAGAAAACGGTGGTGCTTGCCATCGCCAAGAAGCTTGAGGCACAGATCAACCGCACACGCGGTATGCGTGCCGTGATGACGCGCACCAAGGATGTGTTCCTGCCCCTTCACAAACGAGCGGCAGTAGCCGTCAAACAAAAAGCACACATCTTCGTGAGCATTCACGCTGATGCCTGGATCAAGCCCGAAGCCAACGGTTCCTCGGTCTTTACGTTAAGCGTGGGGGGCGCCTCTTCCCTGCAGGCACGTTGGCTCGCGCAAACCCAGAACCGAGCCGACGAGATCGGCGGCACAGTTTTTAAGGACGTGGCCTCTCAAGCGCGCAGCACAGTTGTGGATATGCTCGCTGAAACAAAATTGCGCTACGGCATTCAGTTGGGCGACGAAGTGCTCTCGGAACTCGCCAAACTCGGTCCGTTGCACAAGTCGTCCGTCGAATACGCAGAATTTGCCGTTCTGAAAGCTCAGGGCGTGCCGTCCATTCTCGTTGAAACGGCGTTTTTAAGTAATCCCAAGGAAGAAAACCGCCTGCGTGATTCCCGACATCAGGCCAGACTTGCCAACGCCATCTTCACGGGGATTCGAACCGCCGTGCGCAAAGACCCGTCCATTCTCAAGCAAACTTAAGAACACCTGCAGCCGGTTCTTTCGATCCGGCTGCTTTTTTAGCTGAAAACAAAAGATACGATATGCCTCTACCCGAAGCTCCCCGCAAACGCGGCACAATTCTCGATGCAAGTGCCTACGGCAAGAAAACAGATGTCTCCGGCACAGAACCGATAGTAAAGCCCGTTTCCCGGAAATCTGCTGCCAAATCCCAAACTAAGGTGCCAGCTGTAAAGGGAACCCGCCGCGTTGCAGACAAGACCTCTCCAAAACCTGCAATCCAAAAGACAGCGAAATCGAGCAAGACCGTCAAGAAAGCTCCTTCAACCCTGGCTGCCACTGCTTCCGAGCCAACTGCCGTTATTCCCGAAAAAGCCACCAACGTCGCCCGTCTTCGCAGTCCGCGTTCGAGTTCCACTGGCCAACTGCCGCGCATCTTTGTCCTGGACACCAACGTTTTGCTGCACGATCCGACATGCCTCTTTCGCTTTCAGGAGCACGACGTCTATCTGCCGATGGTCACGCTCGAAGAGCTTGACAACCACAAAACCGGTACAACCGACATCGCTCGCAATGCGCGTCAGGTAAGCCGCACGATTGATCGCTTGATCGAATCAGGCACGGGACCCATTCAAGACGGCGTGGAACTGGCCGCGCTCGGCAACAAAGAAGCCCGGGGCAAACTCTATTTTCAGGACTTCGGATTCAATCCCCGCGAACTGCCGGCAGGCCTTCCACACGACAAGGCCGACAATATGATTTTGGCCGTCGTGCGCGCCCTGCCCGAGCTCTTTCCCAATAAGCGCGTGGTGCTCGTGAGCAAAGACATCAACATCCGCATCAAAGCTACGGCGATGGGGCTCACGGCCGAGGACTACTTCAACGACAAGGCCATTGACGACGCCGATCTGATCTTCACCGGCTGCGCTTCGGTCGCACCCGACTTCTGGGAAAAGCAAACCCACAACCTCAAGAGCTGGCAAAGCGACGGCTGCGTTTGGTACAGCTTCGAAGGTCCGCTGGCAATGAGTCTTTCAGTCAATCAGTTCGTCGTGGCGACAGACGGCTCTTTTGTGGGCCAGGTCAAAAGCGTTGCCGAAGGTGTCGCCACGCTTTGTACAATCAAGGACTTCATGCAGCCGCGCAACGCCGTCTGGGGTGTGCACGCCCGCAATTTGGAACAGTCTCTGGCACTGAATCTTCTTATGAATCCGGACATCGATTTTGTAACGTTGCTCGGACAAGCTGGAACTGGCAAAACGCTCATTACATTGGCGGCAGCGCTTGCACAAACTCTGGAAGAGCGCCGCTTTTCCGAAATCATCTTTACCCGTGCCACAGTGAGCGTCGGTGAGGAAATCGGCTTTTTACCCGGCACTGAAGAAGAAAAGATGACCCCCTGGATGGGCGCTCTGGAAGACAATCTGGAAGTGCTCAACAAGGCTGACCGCGGTGCCGGCAGCTGGGGACGAAGCGCCGCGGCCGACATCATCCGTAGCCGCATCCGCATCAAGTCCATGAGTTTTATGCGTGGCAGAACATTCCTAAACAAATTCGTCATTATTGACGAGGCACAGAACCTCTCGCCCAAGCAGATGAAAACGCTCATCACCCGCGCGGGTCCGGGTACCAAGATCGTCTGCATGGGCAATATCGCGCAGATCGATACGCCCTACCTAACCGAGGGTTCCTCAGGGCTCACCTACGTCGTTGAGAAGTTCCGCGGATGGTCCCACGCAGGCCACATCACGCTGCAGCGCGGCGAACGTAGCCGTTTGGCTGACTACGCCAGCGAAGTTCTCTAAACGGCAGCGCCATGAAAAACGGGAAGTCGACTCGTTCGACCTCCCGTTTCTTCATTTTAGGATTCGACTCAGAACCAAAGCGCAAAACACATGATACCGATCATGACAAAAGACAGACCGAGCTTGACGACGGTTCCCACCATCATACCGACCCAGGTCGCCCAGCCGACATTGCCGGCGATGCGTAAATCGCGCTGCGCAATGTATTCCCCGATGAAAGCTCCTACCAGCGGCATAAAAAGAATGCCGACAATGCCCATGAAAAGCCCGGCGACGGTACCGACCAGAGAACCCATAATGCCCCATTTCGAAGCACCCGCCCGTTGCGCTCCCATGGTCTGAGCTACCCAATCGACAGCCAGCCCAATGATGGTGAGTACTCCGAGCACCACCAACGGCACCCAGGTAATGTGTTGAAAGTCTCCGATCCAGGCAGCCAGCAATGCGCCTAGAAAAATCATAGGAATACCAGGCAAAGCCGGCACCACGGTTCCGGCCACGCCGCAGAGAAGCAGCGCCACCACGCAGATCCATAAAACGATTCCGGTCCAGTCCACTGAAAGCAATGTGTCGATCATAGAAATTCGGCGCAGAAACCCCTGCATTTATGCAGGGGAGGAAGCGCCGCCTCCTTTCGAAATTCTGTT
>ENA-ORUG01002993-ORUG01002993.1-human-gut-metagenome-genome-assembly--contig:-NODE-2993-length-10821-cov-2.706669_pt1 | contig 10821 bp, 10 predicted proteins | sample MGYA00242079_ERZ509207 | MGnify/ENA primary metagenome ERZ509207 (study PRJEB26280, sample SAMEA2338780) | human gut metagenome | biome: human gut; feature: human-associated habitat; material: faeces...
CGCAAGGTCGAGATAAATGGTTGCCGATTACAGAACCCGGCTTATAGGCTCACTCGCATTTCAATGCCGTCCCTTTGGGCGGCATTTTTTAACCATATCGGCATCAACCTATATCTCGGATTGAGAATCAACCAAACGACGATAGTACAAACAGCTCTCGTATAAGTCGTGATGCATTCCCTGCCCCTCAATTTTTCCCTCATTAAGAACGACGATCCAATCGGCGCTTAAAATGGAGGACAACCTATGAGCCGCATAGACGATCGTCCGTCCATCAAAAAGGCTTCTCAAGAGACAATCTACTTCGCGCTCGGAAATTCCATCAAGACTCGAAGTTGGCTCGTCGAGAATGAGCACTTTAGGATTACGGATAATAGTTCTAGCCAATGCGATACGCTGTCTTTGCCCTCCCGACAAGGCCAGACCCCGCTCGCCAACGTCCCTATCCAAAGGAATATCACCTAATCCAACAGAATCAAGGGCATTCTCCATGTCAAAGCGAGAAGCTGAGAGTTTTGCAAGCCTTAAATTATCCTCGACGGTACCGCTAATCAAACTAGCGGACTGGTCTATAAAGCCAATTGAATCCCGATATTCCTCAAGGGGGATATCGGACAACTCAATACCATCAAGGAGTATTTTCCCTTTTGAGGGAGAGAAAAAACGTTCCATCAAACCCAAGCACGTTGACTTCCCCCCACCCGAAGCTCCAACTAACGCAGTTACTTTCCCAGGAGGAATGCTGAACGAGGCATCGTTCAAAGAGTCATTCGAGGACGATGGGTAGCAAAATGAAACACGATAAAAAGTAAAAGATGGACAAGGAGAAATGCCTCCCTCTTTGTGGCAAGAAGAAGGAAGACTCCTAGGATGAACTAGGGTTTCAAAGTCTCTAATTCTCTCGTCGCCTACAGCAGCTTCGCGCGCATATGAAATAAAACCAACAAATTGGCTTACCGAAGAAGAAAAGTAAGAGAAGTACATCAAGAAAACTACAAGATCGGAAAAAGCCATTGCGCCCGCAGCAACCTGCCAGGATGCAAACAAAATCGTTCCAATATTCGCAAGCTGCATTAAGACAGACGATATCGGAGAAAGAAAACCGGCAAGCAGAGACAATTTAAAGCCAGCTTTTGCAGCAGCCTCTATTTCGACTCCGAGAGATTTTTCCGCCGAGCTCCATGCGTTATAAGATCGCAAAACCCGATTCGTGAGAGCGAATTCCTGGGTTTTTACTGTAATACGCAAAAGAAGCTCCTGAACCTCTTTCCTGTAGCCCGACATCGGGCGCGATGCAACGACCGAAAAAAGCAAGGATAGCAATCCAAACCCCAAACCGATAACAAACGTCATGGGGGAAATGAGAACCAGGGCAACAAATGATCCGAAAAACACGAACAAGGACTGAACAAGAGAAACAAGCTGCCCAGGGAGTCTCTTAACCAATTCAACATCACTTACAATGCGCTGAGAATACCAACCTGAAGGTCGAGCTTCCTGGCTCAAAACCGACAAAGCAAAGAACGAACGGGATAGACGGCCTCTTATTCGCTTAGCTAGTCCCTCGCCTATCTTGGCAATCAGAACCTGCTGGCCCATAGTCAATAGGGCGCTTGCAGCAAGAAGGATCAGCAGGATTATCAAGGGGTCGAAAGCATTTGCCCCTTCCTGTGCAGCCTGAATCAAAGCTCCACCATATTGGGGCTGAGCCAGCAAAATTATCTGCCCGAGTAGCCCCAGAGCCAAGCAAGCGACAAACACCCACCCCAAAGAAGGGACATACCTCTTTAATAAAACGATTATTGTTCGCATGGAATCGGACTCCCTCTATCGGAGAAAAAGACGACAAAGCAACCTCCCTTTTCTATTCCACGGCCTTACGAGCTAAAAGAACTTTTCCAGCGCTTACGCTTGGCAGCACCATCAGCATGGGAGATAGAACGACCGCAAAAGAAGGCGCGAAAATCAACAGCGAGGAAACTAAGCAGGCAGATAAGGGGAGGCTAACCGAACAAACGGCAGAAGCAATAGCCCCAGAAGATAATGCGCACGCCATGCCAACGATGAGCGCATTAAACGCATGGATGAACGACTCACATATCATCATTTCAAAGATCGATCTATGACTCGATCCACACGAAATGAACGTCCTTCCTTCAAGAACCCTGTCGTTTGCCGTCATTGCAACAACAGCCACAGCTCCAGCAACGCAAACTAAAATAGGGGCACCGAGAAAGGACAGCAGCTGTTCAGTGCTTATCCCGCTTGCTTCGATTCCCTGACCCCTCAGATAGACAACCAGAGCATCAATAACAGCAATGAGCCCCGCAACCAGTGAAATGCCTATTGCAATAGGCATTTGTATCGCCACAGATTCATCGGAATAGAAAAGTACCTTGCTCTGGGCAACCAGCCAGACCGGAGAGCCCCTCCAAGGAGTAACAGCCGTCCACGTTTTCACCACCCAAGGGAGCAACGGCCTCAAAACGACAGAGCAGAACAAAGCAACAACAAAGGGGAGGAATACAAGACAACTGATTCGAGCCAGCGGGTCTGATTCGACGGAAATTGCAATCAACGAAAAAAGGCCAGCAACTAACAAGGCACAGACAACGATGCGGAAGGCGCCGATTTTCTTTCTATATGGCAATTGACCGCCCAGGGTTAAAAGAGGGGAAACATTCAGGGAAGAATGCACACTGCTCAACCCACCAAGAACAAACGCAAGGAGCTCAACGCAAGCGACCAAGGCGACAACCGGAAAATCAAGACAAGCCCCCAAACAAACAAAGACTTCAAAGCAAGGAATCGCAAAGCCGAAAGCAATGAAACCCAACATCAAGCCAAGAAACGAAGCAATTGCTATCTGAACAAAAAAGCAAAGTCCTACATATCTCCTGCGCATGCCTAGCAACCGCCACACAGAGTAAGATGGCTCTTTTTTCTTTGCAACAAGTCGCGCCACAGAGGCAGATACGGGAATGGAAGCAATCCATGTCAGAAACAGTGTTGCGGTTCCCGCATTGAGCAGCTGCCTCGAAGCCGCCCCCTCTAGCCCATAAGACGAAGATATGAGCAAGGCGGACCAACCGCTAGCAACGCCACAAAAGAAGGCGACCAGAATAATACCCACCCAATCAAGCCATCTATTCCTTAAGTCAGAAATGAACAAACGCCACATGGTTACCCCTCCAGCAAAAGGGCTATTTCATGCGGGGCGGGATGGTTGAGCTCCGCAGCAACCATCCCATCTTTCAGAATCACAACACGATCGGAATAAGAAGCTGCCGTCAGATCATGGGTTACCATCACAACAGCACGATTACCCTGCTTCGATTCGCGACGCATTATATCCATCACCGCTCGCGTATTATCAACATCAAGAGATCCTGTAGGCTCGTCTGCAAATACTATTGGAGAATCAGTAGCCATGGATCGCGCTATTGCTATACGCTGCCGCTCTCCTCCCGACAATGAATCTGGATAGTCCTTTGCCTTATCGGCGATACCAAGGCCACTAAGCAAAGCTAGCGCATCTTTTTTCGTAGCTTTCTTTCCAGAAAGTCGAGCGGGAATCCAGACGTTATCTACGGCATTCAGCGATGGAATGAGATTTAAATTCTGAAATACGAAACTGACCAAACGCCTTCTGACTTCGTCTCTCTCTATAGTGTTCATTGATGAAATCAAGTTGCCATCAAGGGCAATAGAGCCCGAATCTATCTCTTCGAGGCCCGAAAGACAGTTCAACAGGGTCGTTTTTCCCGACCCACTTGGGCCGACAATAGAAACGAACTCACCCACGTTAACCGAAAAGTCAATCCCATTCAGCACCCTGTTCTTCCGAAGCTTTTTTCCTTTGCCGTACATGAAAGACTTTTCTATTCCCCTTGCATCAATCAAGGCTGACATCGAAGAATCACGCCCTTTCTGCAATTGCCGGGCATGCGAAAGCATGCCCGGCACTATCTTTGCTTAGCCGCACCAAAGGCTCACAGAGCTGTTATCGCCATTGCACATAAAGCTAGCTCCAGATGCCCTAGGATCGATTGCATCGCTAGAGGCTTCGAGCGACTGAAGATCCAACATAGAACCCATTTCCTTCACCTCCTTCCTTGATTTGTGCGCATATTTATATCAATGAAGAGAAACGGGAAACCATCCAAAAGGATGCTCGACCGAAGACAGGAGAAATCCGATCAGCCCAGCGGAACCAGTTGAATAATCAACCGATAAGCAAGAACCACCATTTCCCAAGGCCCAAATTGGCCCCTCGAAATCTTGGCTTTGCTCCCGAAAGCAAAACTCCCCTATCACGTTCCTCACCATTGCTGAAATAACATCAGCGTTTTCCTCCCCATCAATGCAGAGAAGTGCCGCTGCTTTGCCTAATAGCCCATGGAACAAGCCACCGTTCAGGGCAACGTATTCTTTGAGCGAAGAAGAAATAGCTTTAAGCTCATTTGCATATCCATCCGCATTGCATAAGGCAAGTGAAACCCCAATACCCGCAATGCCCTCAGATAAGTACCCAAAATCAATTCCCGAATAATCAACTGACAAAGAGCCATCAGGTTTTACATCGAGTCCCGAAAGTTCGTGTTCGAGGCAAACGTTAGCCAAGCGATTCCACTCAGCCGATTGCTCGACAAAGCATGCAGCCAACTCATGGCAAGCCAATGCCGCACCAGACCAGCCATCGAACAATCCAACGGCATTCCCGGTTTCCGCGCCATCACTTACTGGTTCGAGATTCTTCAATACAGAATCTCGCAAAAAATCAGCAGATTCTCCAAGGAGTTTTCTCACCTGGGGACAGCCGCAATCTGAATTGATTTGCAAGAGAGAAAGAACCGTTCCAGCAATTCCGCTTCTTATCGAAATATCATCAGAGGGACCATACGGTAAAGAAAGAGGAAGCAGACCTATTGCCTTTTCACAATATCCAAGCTGCGAAAAAACGCTTGCTATTCCCACTGTTCCACGAAGCAGTCCATGAAAATGCAAGGAGATTTCGCTTTTCAAAAGCTTCGTCGTGATCCATTCAACATCAGAGGAAACATCAAGCCCAAAACGACCAAGCATGAGAGCAACGCCCGCAGCGCCAGTCTCTATGTCCAATCGGCCTAAAGGCCCATGCAAGAATTGTGTAGCATCACCAGGATAGAGACGGCCCTCCGAATCATCGGGCCTTCTCGATTTTGCAATTCCTGCAGCCAAACGCTGCGCAAAGCTGCACGAATCGATTTTTTCACTCCCAACCGGCACCAAGCCAAACGGGGAATCAAATATACGGGAAGCCATACAAGACAATTGCTCTTCCAGCATGTCCTTAACTGAAGATGGAAAATGCTTATCTATAAGAGGAAGCCGCTCATAAAGAGAGCGTGGAGAGAAAGAGCTACTCCAAGAAGGCCAAAAGAGATAGGACAAAACACATGCCAAGCCGAATTCGTCCCTCTCTTTATTGGCGCATTTGCAGAGCGGAGAAAAACCAGGCATCCCCAAGCACGCCGAATCAGCCCCATCGATATCGCTACATGCCTCAAAATCGATAAGGCTTACTGCAAGATTTTTATCAACGATGAAGTTTTTTGGATTAACATCCATCAAGGCAACGCCCGCGCCATGAACTGCATCCAAGAGGCCCAGCATTTGTCGAGCAATTACCAAGGCTCTCTCGGAATAGCGAAGAGCATCGTCCTCTCCAAGACGAAAAGGATAATTACTGGCAACCCAAGACTGCAAAGTGACCCCGGCACAATATTCCTCGACCAGAAATTCGTGTCCGCAAACTGTCTTATACGAGTAGTAAGAGGGAATCCCCTCAATTCCCTGCAGTCTGATGAGCATCGACCGCTCATGCCTTAAGCGTAGCACCGCATCGCAATCGGAAGAAGAATAGCCAGCATACGACCGAGCCTCTTTGGCCACAATCTCGCAACCAGTCTTGAGATTAACCCCACGATAAACCCCACCCGCATTGCTGAAATGCAGGCTTTCCAAAATTGAATAAGGAGCGAAAAGAAGCTCAAATTCATCTGATGGGTTGATACGAGCATCGACCTGTTTCTTTATGCCAAAGGGAACGGAAACAAAATCAGGCAAGACGAAGAATGGCTTTCTCTGATCTTCAGTCAGAGAGCCATCCGGCCTTCGTATTGCCAGCCTGGAGACGCCCTTTCCATCTTCTTCCAAAAGATATCGAAAACCACCGTAGCGGAAGAAAACCGGAGCTTCCTTGTATCTGATGTCAGACAACACATAGGGACCATGGAAATTCCCCAAAAGACCTTCTAACTCTTCCAAAAGAGCAAGGAAGTCGCCAACTGACCCTGGATAGATTGTTATAAATTTGCCCGAAGAGGACCTATTTGCATTCTTACCGTTCAGTCTCAGAAAGCTCCCATACGATACCAAATGCTTGAAAGCAACTCTCTTCTTGACTAAAAAGCCACCCACAACATCGAGCAGCAATTGGGCTTCCGTGGGACATGAGCTTAGGTGAATCTTCCATCCCTGATCAGGCAAGTTCACCTTTGCGGGAAATAAATACCTCCAGGTTGAATCAAGCTGACACGCCCAATCCGAAGGGACTTCGCAAGAAAAAGACTCTGTATTTTTCGCCTGAGCATACTCTTCGAAAAATGGCGAATCCTTGGCAATATGAAGCATTCTGTAATTGGTTAAGTTATGGTAACCATGCCTCATAAAAGCCTCCCTAATGGAAATAATATATTAAGAAGTTAACTGTTTCTTTTAACTTCTTAAAGTTAAGCATTATTTACTAGTACTTAGAGAGAAACCGATGATAGGCGGTTGACCTGAACGGTAAGCGGTTTTGAACATAAAAAATGGGCGCTGGTGAATTCCAGTGCCCATCATCAAGTGCAATAGCATCTATTGACTATGATACTTTTTATACTCCTCCAAAAAGGTCTCACCGTATCTTTTTTCAGCCTCTTCATCGCTAAGATACTCAAGTAAATCACCAGGTTGGCAATCGAAAACCTCACAAATCCTATCAAGACTGCCAATTCTTAACGCACGAATTTTCCCGTTTTTTATCCTCGATACCGTCTGAACCGTGCATTCAAGCTTTTCTGCCAGCTCTACGGATTGCATCTTTCTCGAGGCAAGCAATTTGTCCAAGTTGAACACTATAGCCAAAATATGCCCCTAAACCGTATCGTCCGACAACTGCTGCAACAATACTCCGTATTTAAACACATATGACAGAACAAAGCCAATAACCGAAGCCACCAAGGTCGAAATGCTCAGATCCGCCACCACTCCATCCCCTTGCTTCGCCAAGCCAATTCGCATAACACCAAGAGAATAACCATCAAAAGGAATCACGGAGACAACCGCCTGAAGGACAAAACTGGCAAGCAGCAAAAAACTCACTACTTTAATTTGCCGAGAAGTATGCATAGTGAACGGACTGCTCCCATGGCGTATCGAATTGCAAATACTTCCAATTACGTAAAGGATATAAATGTTTATGAAAGCAGACATCGCAACAGGAACAGCGTAAAGAAGATGACAGACCAAGTCACACAAACCAACTTGTGAGGTTACCAAGGAAACGAAAAATGCGACAAAGATCAAACTCCATCCAATGACGAATGTCGCCATAACGACTCGCAAGGCAACATACAATGGCTTTGCGATATTCTCCAGGCGAAGTAAAGAAGCCCTTGCTTCGTTTGATTCCCCAAACAACTATGTCTTCCTTCCGTTATCAGCAGTCCAACTTCGGCTTTTTGAGAGGCAAACCTTGAAGGCCAATGGTCACGCAGCCATTAGGAAGCCCTATATTCAAGCAACTTGAAACTTGTTGATTTGGAATGGAATAAAAAAAGCATTCTATCTCCTTAACTAATTATATTAAACTATTAACTAATTATTGCTTACTATCACCAATAAACTATGTCCATAATTGCTCATGTTAACGGTAGGAATCAATCGGTTACGCATAGAATCTTCTAAGCAAATCGCCAAGCAGACCATAAAATTTTTGGCTAAGGCGCAATACGGATCACAGGATCGGACGTCACCATAGGCATACAATGAACGGGCACGGCAGCCTCCGCCGCATAAATACTTCATGCCGCAATTCGAGCATCCTGAAATTGATTCAACGTCCAGAGTCGAAAAGGGTGAATTATCAATTTTTTCTTCGACATCCGCAAGACTGTCCTTCAACAAGTTCGCAATGGTATAGCCATCAAACTGCAACATATGACAGGGATACAGGAGCCCCTCATGGGATACGCTTAAGCAGGTTCGGCCGGCACCGCACCAACCTCTTGCCGAAATAGAACCGTTCAAATTAAAGCCACAAGAAAATGCATTTTGACCGGCGTTCTCTATCAAGATTTCAGCCAAGCGCTCAAGCGCATTATCGTCGGGAATAAGCCTCTTCGAATGCTTATCATCAGCAGTACATGACAGCAGACTAAAGTTGATGCCAACATTCAAAGAGCGAGCTAACTCAAAATATGAAGGAATATCCTGAATATTAAAAGCGTGAATCGTCGCTATGATATGAGCGTTTATCCCTTCTTCTTCAATCGCAAGGATGCTCTTTTTTAGATCAGCAAACCGCTGATATCCGCGGATATACGATTCGGAACTAGAAGAAGAACCATCAAACGAAACAGCAATTCTATCCACAGCACCAGACAACCTTTGAAGGATCTCTCTCTTTATGCTGGTTCCATTCGTTATTACAGAAACGCTCCTTATACCCTTCGTCTTTGCAAAAGAAACAATATCGGGCAAGTCTTTCCGCAAAAAAGATTCCCCGCCTGAAATAACCAGACTATCGACATTCAGCCCCTTCAATTTCGTAAGAATGACTTCGATATCCGCAAGAGGGAGATCGGGCGAAGCATTACGTTTCGAATTCACGGAATAGTACCCGACGCAATTCAAATTGCATCTTTGTGTCACATGAAGATATACAGATCTTGATAGATTTCCATCGTGCTCTTCTCGAAAGAATTTCCCTTCGCTCAAAGCGCTACAGAACTCAGGAGAAAAATCGTCCGTAGATAACTCCTTAGACCCAGCCTCGAACGCATCTCTGCAAACACGCTCTTCGGCAGAATCTAATCCGATCACTGCCCCAGTTGCCAAATTTCCGAGAATCGGAAATTTGGCATAATCAAACACAACAACACTATCTGAAAACTTCATGCGTCCTCTTTCACTGTAACCCCAGCAAAGCAATAGCACACGAAGCCCTTTCCGTTGCTCGAAAGCCGTCCAAAGTCCATATCAAAGCGTAAGCGGAAAACATATAGGATGCACAAACTACCGAGCAGACCAGTACCGCCACCGTTGCGCAAAGACAGCACACCTAAGAGCAAGAGCAGGATTCCATCACCGCCCATGGTTCCACCCACAAAAAGGCTGAATGCTCAAAGGCGACCACCACTCCTTCTGGCGAGCACAAAGACATTGCCGTAGTCAAGTGGCCGAAAAGCCCTTCGGGGCTGATGTGACGTCCGACGAATCCGACTTGCAGGCCATCGCGCCCAACGACGACATAATCACCTTCGCGCAAGATGACACCAAAGTGAAGCACAAACAGCAAGGACGTCCATTACTCAGGTATCACCAACAAGGAGCTGCCTTTCTCCGTTACCTAAGGCCGTAAGTTGAACAATGAAACTGTGGACCCTTCAGTGCTGAAGAACGTTGCCGGCAATGAAGCTTCCTTGGACTACGAGAACAACACCGCCACCACGGTAAACGTAGACGGCACTTCGCGCAACGTAAAAGAGCCGTACGTTATGGCTTCCTTTGCTTCATTCGATACCGAGCATCCCAAGATCATCAAGGTTAACAACGACAAAGGCATGAATCAGGACGGCTCGTTCGTCGCCGTTGTCCTGGCGATGCCTGGCTTGACACAATCGCCCCAGCTCGACAACATGGTTGATCTACCTGAAAGCGTCACCTTTCTTCCGTGCATTCGAGTTGCGTGCTTGAGCTTTGCGGCGACGCAAGGTCGAGATAAATGGTTGCCGATTACAGAACCCGGCTTATAGGCTCACTCACATTTCAATGCCGTCCCCTTGGGCGGCATTTCTTTTTCTAAACACCCAGCATAAAGCCCAGACCCTCATTCGTAGCGCAAGCCCGGTGCCACTCCACGACACCGGCCAGCAAGCCCGTCCCCAAAGCCGCCCAACACTGCACCCCAGGCACTCCACCCAGCGCCCTCCCGAAAGCGCCCGCAGCGCTGCCAGGTTCACTTTGCTCACGCGCCGGGCCAAGGTTCATCCTACTGCGCCGTTCGAGCCTATCCAGGGATCCCAAAAACAGAAAAACGCCCCGAATTGCAACTTTTTTGCGATTAGGGATTGCTGCGGGGAGCCAAAGCGCGTATCTAGGCGCAAAAGCGCAGCAAATCAGCTGATCGGCAGTCAGTTTGTACTTTGCACGGACAAAAGAGGGTCCGCAATCGCAAAAAAGTTGCACGAATACCGAGATTTTTGTTTTCGCAACGGGAAGATCACCATAACGGGGCGAATCCTGAAAAGGGATACAGACGAAAGAGCGAGAATCCCTCTGGCAGGCGCAGATGGCGAAAGGACTCCCGCATCAGCGGCGACGGACATTGGGCGCAGGTGCAGCGGAGCTGTAAGCGGCACAAGACTAGCGGCGCAGCGGGCGGCAGCCACAGGCAGGCGGCAGCAACGGCGTAGGATATACGCCAGTTAATCAGCGAGAGCCCTTCAGATGGGTACAGGTGGCGAGTAAACCCTCGCCGGGAGTTTATCGAAAGTCCGGGCATGCGCCAGTAAA
>ENA-ORUG01003000-ORUG01003000.1-human-gut-metagenome-genome-assembly--contig:-NODE-3000-length-10768-cov-2.440026_pt1 | contig 10768 bp, 10 predicted proteins | sample MGYA00242079_ERZ509207 | MGnify/ENA primary metagenome ERZ509207 (study PRJEB26280, sample SAMEA2338780) | human gut metagenome | biome: human gut; feature: human-associated habitat; material: faeces...
ACAGTTGAAATCCATGAAACCAGAATAATTTCAAATTTTAATGTCAAATTAATGTCACGGAATCCCGAAAAGCAAAAATTTAATGTCACAACCCAAAAAGAAGGCTAGTCAAATTTCACGACTAACCTTCTTGATTTTTACTGTAATTCTTCTGATTCCACCAGGGTGATCGTACCATTGTCCAGACACTCCACAAATTTGTAAGCCAGCTCCGGATCAAACTGCTTTCCAGCATCCAAAAGGAGCTTTTCTCGCGCCACCTCCAATGGAAATGCTTTCTTATAGCAGCGTCTGGATGTCATAGCATCAAAGGAATCTGCTATGCATAATATTCGCGCTGTCAGTGGAATATCCTCGCCGGCAATTCGTCTCGGATATCCTTTTCCATCATATCTTTCATGATGACCGATGACGGCCGGGATAACATAATCCAGAGATGGAAGATGACGGATAATGTCAATCGATGCTTCCACATGTCCTTTGATGATCTCATATTCCTCATCAGTCAGACGCCCCGGTTTATTCAGTACATACTCCGGAATTCCGATTTTTCCCACATCATGCAGTAAAGCAGCCTGACGGATGATCTCAATCATATCCTCATTCATACCGAGTGCTGCGGCCAGCATCGTAGCATAATAGGCCACGTTATTAGAATGGCTGAACGTATAATGATCCTTCGCGTCGATAGCCGCGGTCAGTGCATAGATGGTTGTTTCATATTCGCGGTAAATATGAGCACGGTCTCTGGTATACCCCTGCGTGTTATTATTACGAAACATCGTATCAAACACCTGGATTCCATTTTTTCCGCTGTGCTTTACATGGTAGACAGCCAGATCCACATTCTCCATCAATTCCTTGACATTTCTGGCTGCATACGGTGCCGCACTGATTCCTGCACTGACAGTCACCGCCTTCAGCTTCATATCCGTCCGTCGGTTATTCATTACAAAAATCTGCTTTGCAATTGATTCTACCAGATTTCTAGCTGAAAACAGATCATATTTCGGAAGCAGGACTGCAAATTCTTTTCCGCCATAACGGGCTGTATATCCACTGTCTCCCACGCTGCTGCGAATGATCGCGGCAATCTGCTGCAGGCAGATGTCCCCTTCCTTGATGCCGTACAGCTGATTATATAGTTTAAAATCATCCACATTGATAATGGCAAGTGCCAGGGATGCTTCCTTATTTTTCTCAAACTCTTCATTTAATACTTCATAAAAATACTTTCGGTTCAACAGTCCGGTCATCTCATCTGTCCGCGCCTCAATGCAGGCTTTCTCATACAACCGCGCATTCTTGATGGCAATGGACGCTACCGATGTAACGGAGGAGATCAGCTGCACCTCGTCATATACAAGTCCCTTTTTCGAAGAAGGTGCTGTGATCAGGATCACACCTGCCAGACAGTCCCCGTCCTTCAGTCCTGCACAATAGCGGATATGCTTTTTATCCAACTGATGCTTTTCACTTTCCCACATGGATTTGTATTCCACCGTATAGCGAAATTCCCGGTAGATCAGAGGCTCATCATGAACTGCCAGCCACTGGATCATCGGATTTTCCTCCTCCAGTGAAAAAGCCAGGTCGTTGAGCGGCTGATCACTGGCAAATCCCCGATATGGCTGACCGGATGCATCCTGCATACAGATATAGATATTTCCAACATCCATCAGTTCTTTCAACACATGGATCGTTTGATTCAGAATTTCCTGCAGATCCAATGTCTTGGAAATTGCCGAACTGAATTCTTTGATTTTTTCCGCCTGATGAACTTCTTCCTTTACAAACACATTTCTCACCAATAACTTCCATAAAAACGTAAACAGCGCATAAATGACAAGAAAGATCACTGCAAATACAAGTGCAAACACCGTCATATTTTTATCCATCTCTAAATGAAGCACTTTCTGCAGATATGGAGCCACATTAAAAAACACGATTACCGAAAACAGAAATCCAACACCATAGCATAATCCGGAAGAGGCCAGCATTTGCAAGCGAAACAGGTGTCTGCGGGTAAGTGCATAAAATATCAGAAATACGTTAATGACACCGCTCAGTACATCGACTGGGAAACCGGAAAGCACCGGCAGACTGATTAGAACGTTGCCGGCAAATAGTACCACAACGCCAAACATTATCGGATCATATTGTACTTTCATATTCGGATTTGCTTTGCAGATACGCACCAGGATTACAAACAAGTGCAACAGAAATGCTCCAACAAGAAAGAATAATACCAGAATCGTCGGTTTAATATCGTATACAAAGGTTGGTCTTCCATTTTTTTCTACAAGTTCAGGACACGCCAGAAATACGCCATTCCAAATATTTAGCACAAGACAGGTAAGCATAGCTGCCAGATAGATTTTGCCTGTCATGCCTTCCCTGGCACCGCCAAAAGCCAGAATAAAACGGTAGTATGCGTATGGAAGAAGTAAGATTCCAAATAATGAAACCTGATACCAGAATGCGTAATGCGGCCAGAACTGCGCACGCATAAAGGCAGAACCGCCGGTTCACAAAAGCAGTCCTGTCAGCACCACCAGAAAGCTGTTTACAATTTTATTTTTCTTTGCTGCCAGAAACATCAGCAACATAAATCCATAGCACACCATGGCTATAATTGAAATATATCCGTAGGTTCCCATATTCCTCTTATCTCACCCTATTCATACTCGCCTGCACCTCAAGTAACCCTTTTAGATCATAATGTGAAGGGCTCATATGGTACAGTTTTTTCCCTGTCCGTTTCTCATAAGTCTCAAATGTTCCGCAAGTAAGAATCGTCACCTGCAAAGGATCCATTCCCAAAATCTTTTTCAGATCACGATAATCCTGATCAATATATTTAAAATAGGTACTGAGCAGATCTTTCAGAATCGTTGCACTCATGGCATTATTCAGCAGTGCATCCCGCTCCAGTTCCACATACATGTGCAGATACGGCCGGTTCTGCTCATTATATTCCTTCGCTGCCACCCAGTTTATAATTGGAAGCTTTGAAAGTCCAATGACATTTTTGATCCCATTTTCCGAAATTCGTGTAAACCCGGCAATATCGATGATCCAGGGCACACGATCTATATACTCAAACCGTGGGATCCGCGTCTCATCTTCCCGGTTTTCCAGACCGACGCAACGATACATATCGCCACAGCGATATCTTGCAAACGCTCCGCCTTTCAAAATAGTAAATACCAGCTCATATTTTTCCCCCGGCCGTACCTCATCCATGAGATATGTCGGTGGAATATACGATGGATCCTCATAATTTTTCAGCATGTCTTCCTCTGTGATAAACTCGTAAAATGCGTTATCCGGGAAGAAATACATGCCCTTACGCGTCCATGTCTCAGTTCCCATCATGGAAGGTTCCGTACCTGCAAATAATTCCATCGGTCGGATACCCCAGAGTGCTTCCAGATCATCCTTATAGCACAGATTGTCTGTGCCTGCTACCATAAAGCCTTTCAGGTGGAAGAGATCCTTTGGAAGCAGCTGCCGCTGCTCTTTCCTACACCGGTATTTTGCCTTCAAAAGCCGCATGATCATCTGAGGTTTACATTTTAACAGGCTGGACAGCTTTACTCCGCCACCGGAACTTGTCAGAGACGACAGACTCTGGCTGACTGCATAGGCGACACTTCCCAGACCGAAGAAAAATCCCAGATCCTTTTGCATTGCCATCTTAAATCCCAGTTTGTTACGCTCACTGAAACTCATATTCACAGCGTCTTTGATCGCCGGTAAAAACTCAATATCGATTTCTTCTCCCAATGCCAACGGGAACAGTCCTGTAGCATAGGGCAACGGTGCCAGCGCATACAGAAACTTATCCGTGGACGCCACATCAAAAGATCCCTTTTCACGGCTTGTAGACAAAATCAGGCAGGCCATAACGTTATTCCGATATGTATCCAGCATGCTTCTGGTATACGGTGCTACCTTGATCGGGTGCTTGCCACCTTCCCAGGTCGTCTGTATCCAGATCACCGGATTTCCCGGAAGCATATCCGGCTGCTTTCTCAACAGAATATCTGCATAATCTTCATACCCTGTCAACGGCACCATTTTCCGGAATTCCTCCAGATTTTTCGGATGCTTTCCTTTTAGAATGGACTGCCCCAGTCCGCAGTTGCTCCAAAGCTGGATCTGCTCTTCCATCAGCCGCCGCTGGATCTTCATGTATCCTTCCATGGACAGATCCAGGAATCCGCAGTACTGCTGCCATATTTCATTATATTGATGTTTTTTCAATTTTTCTTTTAGACTCATAGGTTGTCCACTCCAGATTAATTGCTGCGTTTTCTTATACTTTTCATGCACACCCGGATACTTTTTCCATTCGGAATTAAAAATGGCGTACTTTGTTGATATTCCCTATAATTAAAAAATGTCCGTGGAAATGTCCACAGATCCTGAAAAATGATATACAGATAATTCCAGAAAATCATAAGTCCAAAATAGATTCCCTGTCTTAATCCCCCCAGCATTCCCCACATGCATAAAAAGGCACCCGCAAACCATAACACGCCCGGATGACGGCACAAACCATACACTCCCTCTGTATATGCAGCACGAAGTTTATTTTCTTCACAATAGGTTTCTTCAAAGGGAAGGGCAAAAAACAAGGTATAGATAAGCATACCAAGAAAAAACAATGCTCCGATTCCAAATCCGATCACTGCTCCCAGGCTCCGATGACCTTGTCCCCACGCAGAACAAAACTCTGCTACGACAGACGCCACGACTAGAATACTCCCCCATGCAAAAAATTTCTGCAAACATACATTCTTACTCAGAATACTGTTGATATCATATACAAAATACAGGACAAATCCTGCAGTTCCTAAAATCAGCTGCCACATCTTCATTCTCCTGCTAAAAAATCCCACAAAAAATATCTGTGTATGTATCAATATTACTGCCTTTAACAGACAATCTAAATTATAATAAAGTTCCTGCTAAATTGCAAGGAAAAAAACACCGCCGGTCGACAGGCCGGCGGTGTCATTACTTATTCATTGTTTAATATTCAGAAACGCTCACTTTTTAATGCTTTAATCTTCCAACGGACGGATGCGGTATACAGCACCAACTTCCTCACAGATTTTACTGCACTGCGCTTCTTCTTCTTTTGTGATCGTAGTCTCTACCGTTGTCATGACAACTTTAGCTACATGTCTGGTACACTTCTTTGCAAAATCAATCATCGCATCAAAAGACTGATCTCCGAATTTGCTGCGCACAAGTTCGTGATAACGTTCTGCATTCGGTGTATTGAGACTGATGGATACCGTATCGATCAGGCCTTCAAATTCCGGTGTGATATCGCGGTTCCAGATCAGATTTCCCATACCATTGGTATTGATACGCACCGGTTTTGCAAATGTCTCTTTCACATAAGCAGCCACTTTCATCAGTACAGGCAGCGCCTCTGTCGGTTCACCAAATCCGCAGAATACGACTTCCTCAAATTCATCCATATCGAACTTTGCGAATTCTGCGATGACTTCCTCTGCAGAAGGCTCACGCTCCAGCCACAGACTATGGGATTCTCCTACATGATCCATCGTCTGACGCAGGCAAAATGTACAGGCACATGGACATTTGTTTGTCAGGTTTACATATAACCCATGATGTACTTTGTATAAAATTTCCATTTTTCATTCCTTCTTTCTATTTATAATCCACTTATAATCCACTCTTTTTTATATCAGTATAATGATACGTTTTGCTTCACTTACTTTCGATGACTTCGCTTACCGGATATCCTATCAAGATTTGGGGGGCAAAACACCCAAATCTTTATTACACAGATTGTTCTGTGCTTTATCGCGCCAGCGTTCCCAGATGATCCTCAAAACAGACACCATCTGTCAGTGGGATATTCCTCTCAATGGAACTTAAAATGCATTTTTTGATAAAGTTGGAAGCTTTCTTTACAGATTCTTCAAAAGCAACCCCATTCACGGCATCTGCTGCCAGAATCGCGGAAAAAATATCCCCGGTTCCGGAGCGCGATGTGCCGATTCTGTGAGTGCGCAGCACTTTGCATTCTTTTCCCTTTTCGTAACAGAGATTTGCCACAAAACTGCCCTGCGGGATCCCTGTGATCACGACTTTTTCCGGACCCATCTGGCTTAACGCTTTTGCCATCTGTTCAATCTCAGCCACATGCCATTTTTCCTTATAAGGCGTATCTGTCAGGATGCAGGCTTCTGTCAGATTCGGTGTCAGGATATCTGCATAATGCACCAGTTTCTTCATCTCCAGACACATTTCCATGGTATAGGTCGGATACGGCTTTCCGTAATCTCCCATCACCGGATCGATCAGAACAATGGTTCCATCTTTGCCAAACTCCTGAAGGAAATCACTTACAATCCCAATCTGTGCCTCCGATCCCAGAAATCCGGTGCATATTCCATTAAAATGCAGATTTAATTTCCTCCATTCTGCGATATAAGACCGCATCTTATCGGTATAATCTTCAAAAAAATAACTGTCAAACCCTGTATGATTTGAAAAAATCGATGTCGGTACCGGACAGCACTGTATCTTCATTGCTGATATGATCGGCAGTGACACCGCAATGGAGCAACGCCCAAATCCGGAAAAATCATTTACCACGGCAATTTTCTTCTGATTGTTATGCGAAGCTATCATAAAACTATTTATTCTCCATCTTTCTCTTACTACATTGTATATCAAAACACCCACATCTTGATTACGCGGATTGCTCCGTGCTTTACGCCCCCGCATTCCTTCGCTCTATTCACATGTTGTGAAATAGACATCTCACTTTTATATTCGTATCGGGGCTTGTCAGAAGGTTATTCCCCTCCCTTGTGCAAGCGCAGGCTGGCTCAGGCCTTTTGACACCGTAATCATACATAACAAAAAAACTGACCTTTTTCAAGAGCCAGTTTTTACTGTTATATCCATACCAGTTTCTATTATCAAACAATTTCATCATTTATTTTGTACAACAGTTTCATTGCCATATAAATTTTATTCTTCATTTTCTGTGCCTTCCACGTATGCAAATGGCAATCTGCGTATCTACAATCGTGAAATCAAACTGATAACACCTGAACTTGCCAGCATCATAATCATTCCGGCCACGGCATTGCCACACATTACACAAAATATCGTAATTCTCGGTTTCATATTCAACACACCGGCAATGATGCTTCCAGTCCATGTTCCGGTTCCCGGAATCGGCACTGCCACATATGCAAAAATCGCCAACGGACCATACTTTTGTATTTTATCTTTATTCTTCGTGACCAATTTATCAATCCAGCCGATAAACCGCTTCAGAAATCCATGCTTTTTACATTCCATATAAAACCAATTGGTGAAAAATGCAAGGAAGCAGACCACGAAAAAACTTCCGGACAATGCCATCAGATAGGCCTGCCATGGCGCAAGCTGCAGTGCCATACCAAAAGGAATTGCCCCTTTTACCTCAACAGCCGGAATCATTGCTACTAAAAATGTATATATCAACTTCGGAAAAACCATCTGCTCCACCTCCTGACAAATTTATCGATCGTTCACTTTCATATAACAGTTAATGCGCTTAAGCAACACACTTCATCTGTTCTATGATTAGTTGTATCAATTTTTTCCTTCTGTGTAAATAGGGTTCAGAAATTCTTAAAATTTATTCAGGAATTGACAAGAATCTTTTTCTATTTTTTCTTAAAACAGCTGGATTCCTTCATTTTCTGTACGATCGTAAAGGGAATGCTTATTCTTCGTTCAGGATACCGATACTCTTCCCCGACTGTTCTTTTTCCGTTTGATCCGGCGTTTTAAAAGTCCACGCCAGCTCGGCGGATACAAAAGAATCAGCACCGGAAATATTTCCAGACGCCCCGCCAGCATATCAAAAATATACACATATTTACTGAAGGTCGAAGCATCACCGAAATTGCATGCCGGTCCGTATTTTGCAAGTCCCGGTCCGATATTGTTAAAAGTACCAAGCACAGAAGAAAATCCACTGACCAGATCCGTCCCGTCTATGCACACCAGAAATGTAGACAGCATGACCAGCAGTATATATGCCGTAAAATATACGTTAATGCCACGGATAGCCTCTTCATCTACCGTCTTTCCGTCCATCTTGATCTTTTTTATACGCTTCGGAAACAAATAGGAATTCAACTCGCGCAACGCGGATTTCACAGATAACAGGAATCTGCTGACTTTCATACCGCCACCGGTACTTCCGGCACAGGCGCCAATCATCATCAGAAACAGCATGACATATCGTGACAGGGACGGCCACTGATCAAAATCCACCGTCATAAATCCGGTAGTCGTTATAATGGAACCCACCTGAAATGACGTATTCCGCAAGTTTTCCAGAATATTTCCAGCCCATCCATACGTGTTGGTCATAATGATCAGAATGGCAGCTCCGATAATTCCAAAATACCACCATACCTCATCCATATGTCGAAGCTGTTTCCAGTTGCACATCAGAATCAGGTAATATGCATTGAAATTCACGCCAAACAAAATCATAAACACCGTAACTACCCATTGAATATACGGTGAGCAGCTTGCCAGACTGTCATTTCGGATGCCGAATCCTCCTGTTCCCGCCGTGGAAAATGCCGTCGTCAGCGATTCGAACACTGACATCTTTCCACAAAGCAGCAGAACAACCAAAATAACCGTCAATCCCATATAGATGACATATAAAATACGGGCAGTGTGCATCATACGTGGCACCAGTTTACCAACAGACGGTCCCGGGCTCTCTGCACGAAGCAGATTCATATTGGAACCACCGGTCATCTGAATGACTGCCAGTAAAAATACAAGTACACCCATACCGCCGATCCAGTGTGTGAAACCACGCCAGAACAGCATGCAATAAGATAATGCTTCCGCATCACTTAAAATGGTAGATCCTGTAGTGGTAAAACCGGACACTGTCTCAAATAAAGCATCCGTAAAGGAAGGGATCTCCCTGCTTAAGAAAAACGGCAGACATCCCACCACGCTCATAATCATCCAGCTCAACGCCGTTGCAATACAGCCTTCCCGCATATAAAAGATATTATTTTCCGGTTTTCTGTGTGTGATCAATGTTCCCAACGCAAGACTGCAGGCAGCAACTACCACGAACCAGATTCCGTTATGTTCCCGGTAAATAACAGCTACCAGAATCGGAATGAGCATAAACAGCCCTTCCAGCTTCAAAATCCAGCCTAAAATATAGGCAATCATTGATTTATTCATCTATGCAACCTCCATCTACCGTAAAATATCCTCAATATCATGAAAACCGGTATTTGTCGTAACAATGATCACCGTATCTCCTCCCTGGATCACGTCATTACCACCCGGGATCAGGACTTTTCCACGGTGATTGATACATGCTACCAAAAGGTTTGATTTCAGTTTCAGATCTGACAGCGGAACATTTACCACCGGAGACTGATCTCCGACAACAAACTCAATTGCTTCTACACGTTCATCAAACAGATGAATCATTGTTTCTATATTATTATTCATTGTTGCGGTCTTTGATCGTACAAAAGCAATGATCGCTTCTGACGTAATATACTTCGGGTATACCACACTGCCCAGATCCAGCTGATCAATGACACTGGTATAGGTGATACGATTGATTTTTGTGACAACCTTTGCATCGGAAACTTCCTTTGCATACAAGGTCAACATGATATTTTCTTCATCAATTCCGGTCAGCGGAACCAAAGATTCTGTCGTCGTAATTCCGATCTCATTTAACAATTCCTCACTGGTGCCGTCACCATTTACCACGATTGCCTGAGGAAGCAGGACGCTCAGTTCCTCACAGCGTTCCTTCTCATTTTCAACGATCTGTACCGACACGCCAAGTTCGATCAGACGTTTTCCCAGATAATATGCCGCGCGTCCACCGCCAACAATGATACAGCTTTTTACCTGATTGGTATGGAATCCGTTTCTTTTCAGGAATTTTCTTCCATCCCGCACCGGTGCAATAAAACTGATGACATCTCCGGCTGCCAGTTCAAAGTTACCACTCGGAATATAAACTTCTCCGTTTCGCTCTACCGCACAGATCAGTACCGCTCCGGAAAGTTCTGAACCAAGATCCGCGATCCGTTTTCCAGTCAACACGTTTCCTTCCGGCAATTTGATACGAACCATTTCTGCATGTCCTCTGGCAAAAGGCGCCACATCCAACGCAGTCGGCATATATAAAATACGTGAAATGGCATTTGCTGCCTCCTGCTCCGGATTGATCATCATTGCAAGTCCTAATTTTTCTTTCAGATACGCTTTTTCCTCACTGTAATCCGGCGTACGCACTCTGGCAATAACATCACAGTTTCCGGAACGTTTTGCTACCAGACAGCAAAGCAGATTCAGTTCATCCGAATCCGTCACTGCAATCAGAATGTCCGTATGCTCAATGCCAGCCTCTTTTAATACGGTAAAACTTGCACCGTTTCCAACGACACCGAATACATCATGCATATTTGTAACACTCTGCAGACGCACCGCACTCTTGTCCACAACAGAAATGTCATGTCCTTCCTTGCTCAGACGTTCTACCAGTGTTTTTCCAACTTTTCCACACCCAACAATCATAATGCTCAGCCCGCCAGTCCGTGAACTGCTCTTTTTTCCCTTTTGAAACATAATGCTCCCTCTTTATCACCTTGTAGTAAAGCGGACATTCGCAATCCGCTTTCGCTACTTGCTCATGAACGCAGTCGCT
>ENA-ORUG01003003-ORUG01003003.1-human-gut-metagenome-genome-assembly--contig:-NODE-3003-length-10757-cov-2.358251_pt1 | contig 10757 bp, 10 predicted proteins | sample MGYA00242079_ERZ509207 | MGnify/ENA primary metagenome ERZ509207 (study PRJEB26280, sample SAMEA2338780) | human gut metagenome | biome: human gut; feature: human-associated habitat; material: faeces...
GCAAGTAGCGAAAGCGGATTGCAAATGTCCGCTTTACCGCAGAATAAGCATTCCCCCGCTTCAAGTGCGTAGAGCACTAAGCGGCGGGGAAGGGGGGATTGAGGTGAAAAGTGGTGAAACCGGAAAAATTAAGGGAAACATCAGAGCAGTATTTCACATCAGCAGGGTAGAATTTCAGCGCTGGATGCGCAGCAGCCGCCTGATCATTCTTGGCATGATGCTGGTGTTTATACATATGCAGATTATTATAACATTACAGGATTGCGCAGTTCGTATGGGGGAGCCGGTAACGATATTGGAAGCATTTGTGGCATTGGGAAATTCCGGTGTAATCGTGTTGATTTTACCGGCATTGTTTCTGGTGCTGTTATCTGATTTTCCACAAAAAGGCGGTATTGATTTTCTGTATCAAATGCGTTGTTCCAAGAAAACGTGGATATGGGGGCAGATTTTATTTGCACTGGAAGCGGTCGTATTTCTGGTAGTTTTTCTGATCGTATCCTCCTGCATTATGATGAGTGGAAACGGTGTCTGGCAGATGCGATTCAGTAATGCGGTAACTTATTATTCCAGTACTTTTCCGGAACGGACAGGCGATTATATCTTGCAGTTACTTCCGGAAAATCTGTATCAGCAGATGTTGTTTTCAACTGCGGTACTACACACCATATTGATGTTGTTTTTATATTTTTTTCTGCTGGCAATGATTTTACTTTTTGCAGCACTGTGTAATCGGAAGTTTGTAGGAGTTCTGGTGGATGGAATATTAATTGTACTTGGAACAGTAAGCTGCTCAGCGAATGCGGCTTGGATGTGGTTGTTTCCGATGGCAAATGCAATTCCCTGGCTTCATTATGAAAAATATCTGCGAGCGCAGATATTCCCAATCTGGGGATCTTATCTGTATCTGGCAGGAAGCAGTGTGGGACTGATGATTGGATGTATGTTTGCGGCGAAGAAATATCAGGCGGGAAGGTAATAACAAATAATAAAGGAAAGGGGCAGTGTTATGAAACATAAAAAACATTTACTTAGGGTTGTGATGATTGGAACCATGCTTGCGGTAAACGTATTATCCGGCTGTGAATCTGGAAAGACGGAAAAAACAGAGAATGTTTCACAGGATAATTTGGTAACATTAGAGGAAGCACGCAAGCAGGCAGAAAATTTTGAATCAGAATACAAAAATCTGGACTTTTCTGAAACACAGATAAAAATCCCGGATGTACAGCAGGTTTATGAGATGGAGTTCCCAATATCTACAGACTCTTTTGAGCGTCAGGTGGAGAAATTTGAGGAAAATATCCGGTTGTATGAAGGACTGGATGATATGGTGGATCTGAAACAGCATATGACACTGATGTACTGGGATGTGCCACAGAATGACCGGCTTATTATCCCGATTTTGGAAGCAACAAATGAGCAAAAGGAGCAGGTGCAATATTTGGGATATAACGATGGAACCTGCTCTGAACTGGTGATATTTTCCACCTTTATGCTGGAACTGGGAGATTATTCCGTGCCGACAGCACTGACGGGAGAGGAAGAGGATTATTCAAACAGACCTTATGGTTATCGGGGTATGAATCTGGGACATTCTGTTCAGAAATATGATCTGTCAAAAGATGATATCACTGGGATCAGCTATCCGTTATCTGATGGGGAGCTTGCGTTGACGGATGCAGTGCAGTTTGTGGAACAGCATATGAAAGAGGATTATTATTTTGTAGGTTCAGAATATCTGGATTATCATGTGTTACAGATTGATGTGCGGCAGCTGTCGGATAAGATCTATTATTATGAATTTGATATGGGAACTTCCTATGAGGGGCTTGCTTTGAATTACGATGATGCAACGGAGGTAGAGAAGGAGGGCGAAAGTGATGATGTGTTGAAACCGGAGGCTTTTGGAACGAATCATTTTGTGTCGATGTTTCAGAAAGACAGGCTTGGATTTATCTGGAGTTGCTGTCAGAATTTCGAGTCTGTAAGTGTGAAGGAAACATATGAGAAAATTTTACCGTTGCAGGATGTCTGTGAACTGCTGAGCAAATATGTCTCAGCGGATAAAGTATTTCGCATTAGTTCTGTAGAGTTGGAATATCAGACAAAGTTTCAGTATGAGAATGAGAAAAAAAGGCAATTGGGATATGTAGAGTCAGTACAGTGCCGGCCAAGTTATCATTTTTCCATCAAAAATACGCAGCTTTCAGAATTTAGCAGACTCTATTTTGATGTGGATGCGATAACCGGAGAAATTACAACAATGGGATTTTAAGTTAGGAAAACAGGATGAAGACAATTTGGCAGATGATAAAACTTAAAGTTATAAATAATCGAAAACTGTGGATTTGCTGTCTGTGTATTGTAGCAATGGCGTTATTGTGTTTCTTGAGTCCGTTTCCAAGTGGTGATCCGGATGAAAAAGAGACCGTGCTGAAAGTATGGCTTAATACTGACCGTGAGCAGTTACTGCAAATGGATGAAATGGCAAGTATTTATTCTGTGGCCGCGGGATTTCGAAACATGGAGTGGTTTATTGTGCTGCTGCCACTTGTGACGGTGGTTCCGGGAATTTTTGAGTTTTCGGAAGTATGGTTTGGTGGAAATTTTTATTTGAATGCATTGCGGGGAACGAAGAAGCAGTTTGCAAGAAAATGGCTGACAGAGAGTGCATGGAAAGCGTTTTTATGTGTTGGATGTGGGATTGTGCTATATATTGTGTTGGTTGCTGTTAAATTCTTGCCGCTGGATGCGTATGTAAATGATGTAAGCGAAAGCATGGTTGCAATAGTTTATGGAGAAACGATGTTTCAGAGAATTGGCTGGCTGCTGATTGCAATCGTGCATACGGGACTGTTGGGTGTCGTTTTTGCTATAACGGCATTGGTTTTGACAGTGTTATTGGGAGACAATTTTTTTGCAATCAGCAATCTGGTGTTACTGGAATATTTCAGTAAAAAAATGGCATCCGGTTATGTGGGCGTTGTATATGAGTGATACGAATCTGGCGGACTGCCTGTACCACTTAAAGTGCGGCTGGTGGAGTTCCTTTTTCCATCGAATCATTTATTTTATGATTGTTCATTTCAGTATGCGTTTGGAATTCCTTATTTTGGATATGCAATATTCATCGGTTTGTGGATTGGTGGAATTGCCTTATTGTTTTACTGGCAGGTGAGGAGAAGAAATGTGTAAAATGCATGAAATTGCCTGGATCGCGGGCATGGAATATCGAAAATGGTTCAGTCTGAAAAAAATGTTAATTTTATTGTTTTCCATTCTGTTTCTGGGAGAATATATTTTTTCAGATATGGCGAGAGTGGCAGAGGAGACAGGCCTTTCGATCAATATTTTGGAGCCAATGGATCTGGTGTTGTCCTTTCAGTTTTATATGCTGGTGATACCATTGATCTTTATTGTGCTGTTGTCTGGCTTTCCGGATAAAAGTGGGGGAAATATTTTTGTTATGATGCGTGCAACGCGTAGAATCTGGCTGGCAGGGCAGTTTTTGTTTGGACTGCTGGCGGGAGTTACCTGTCTGGGATCCTTTTTTGCAGCAAGTTTTCTGTGGATTGGGCGTGGAGCTGTCTGGCAGAATCAGTGGAGCGGATTTATGACAGACATTTATGAACGTTTTCCGGAAATCTATGGACAAAATGACTGTTTGTTTTTGGAATCTGGAACGATGAGTCATGGTACGCCGGTGCGTGTAATGATGATGGGTGTGTTGCTGATGCTGGCATATTTGCTGGTGATGCTTCAGATTTTGTGTCTGTTTCGGCTGATGGAACGGAGAAAACTGGGGTTACTGATCGCCATGGGAATTACAGTGTTAGGCGCTACGGCAGTTTCTTATATAAAATCATTAAAATGGATTTTTCCGCTTACGCATGCAATTTTTGGAGAACATTTTGATAAGTTTTATGCGCAGCCGTTGGTTCCGTTATGGATTTCGGCATTGTATTTTACAGTATTAAATGTTGGATTGCTATTTGCAAATTTGTATTTGGTAAAGCGGTGTCAGATTGCAGATGAGGTATAAAGATTAAGATTATATCGAGTGCACCAAAAAAGAAACGCGCAACCCGTCTGAGTGTTTTATTAGAAATCCCCTGCCGATATGCGTAGGGGATTTCGTTTTTTTATTTATCTACAATAGTTTCTGCTGTTTCAGATTCTTCAGAAGTATCAACCTCTTTCAATCTGGTTACATCCGCAAAGAACGCATTGAGTGCTTCTTCGGTATCAAAAGTAGCCAGATACATCTGATTTCCCATGGCATCTGCCAATGCATCCGGCATACGTTCTACCATTTTGAGATGATCGTCATATTTTTCGATAATATCATCTGGTGTCATAGCAAAATCCTTGCCATCCCGTAATCCTGCAAAGGCACAGAAGTGGTGAGCACCGATCGGTTTCTGTGTGGAATCATAGGCAACCATGTCTGCCCAGATTTTGTACACATCGGTTTCGCGGGCAAAATTGATCATATCCGGGGTAAATCCGCCGGAAGGACGCATATTGACTTCCAGTGCCATCAGATCGCCCTTTTTGCCGAGCCCTTCATGGTCAGAGAGCAGGCGGAAAAATTCAAAATGCACGAACCGGCTGCGCACACCAAAACTTTTTACGGTTTCTCTGCCGAGATGGCGAGTGTCATCTGCCAGATCTTTCACAATGTAGAAAAGCGCGTTGTCGGCGTTGTTTACGATATCCATGATAGACATCGGTGTAACATTTCCTGCTTCAAAAATCGGATTGCCGTGAGAGTCGATGATCGCATCGTAGGAATTGATCTCAGCGTTGACAAATTCTTCCATGATATAAACGGTATCATCCCATTTATTGGCGAAGAAATTGCCAAGTTCTTCATCAGAAGAAATTTTGAACGTATGGGAGGCTCCGACACCGTTATCTGGTTTCGTAACAACAGGATATCCAACTTCATGAATGAAATTCAGACAGCCCTCATAGTTGTCTACCATGTGATAACGGGCCACCGGAATACCGACACGCTGATAATATTCTTTCATACGGGATTTGTACTTGATACGCGGTATGTCCTCATTGTGAAAACCGCTTGGAATATTGAAATCCGTACGCAGACGGGCATCCTGCTCCAGCCAGTATTCATTGTTGGATTCTAACCAGTCAATCCGGCCGTAATGCCAGATAAAGTAGCCGACAGCACCATAGACTTCGTCGTAGTTTTCGAGGCTGTCTACTTTATAATATTCCTGCAGGCTTTCCTGAAGCTCCGGACGCAGGTCGTCATAAGGGCAGTCGCCGATACCCAGAACATTCATGCCATTTTCTTTTAATTGATGGCAGAAGTGCCAGTAATTCTCCGGAAAATTCGGAGAAATAAAAATCACATTTTTCATAGTTATTCACTCTCTATCTGTTGTATTCTAATTTATTTATTATTTGTAGCAAAAGTTACAATTTTGTATTCAATAAAATATCATTAATAAGTGCAAATCGGTATCCTAAAAATATAAAATCCGTAAAATGCTCAAAATTTTTTATCTACACCGGATCGTACAGCAAATGTGGTACAAAATAAGTCACCTGCTTATACCACCAGTCCCAGTCATGCGCACAGTCATATCCCCAGAAGTCCACCCATGCCGGAATTTGTTTCTGCTGAAGAATATCCCGAAGCTGATAGGTGCTGACAGGTTCTTCCCATGGACCCTGCCCAACACAGATGATTGCCTTGCGGTGGCGGTATAGCTCCATGTAAGGATGATCTGCCGGTAAATTTGGCAGATAATGAACTGGTGAGTTCATATAAACCAGATCATCCATATAAGAACCAAATCCGTAGGACGCATCGTAAATACCGCTTAAGGCCAGCAATCCGTTAAAAAGATCCGGGCGACGGAAATACAGGTTGGCCGCATGGGTAGCACCAAGACTGCATCCAAAAGCAATGATTCCCTTATTGATGTAATCAGATTGGTATTCCTTCATTTTTGCATGGATAAAAGGAACCATCTCATCGGTGAGATAGCGGAACCAGTCTTCATGGCGGCAGATGCGCCAGTGCGGGTCACCGTTTGTATTGGACCAGGTCTCTGTATCAATGGTATCCACCGTAAAAATGGTGACTTCCCCGGAGTCGATCCATGGTGCCCATACATTCGTCATCTGGAAGTTTTCAAAGTCGAAAAAGCGTCCGTCCTGGCAGGGGATAAAAAGGATCGGCTGTCCGCCGTGACCGTACAGTTTGCATTCCATATCCCGGCCAAGTGCGGGACTGTAATTTTTAAAATATTGTATGTTCATGTGGAAAAATACTCCTTCCAATAAGTATCGGACAATCATAAAAGTGATTAGGACACAGTGGGTAGAATTTGTGTTTCTTCTATATTATTTAAGCGTTTGTGTGAACAGATTGCATGTATGTACAGGTATCATGAAATTGTATTCATGTTATTGTAACTGATGATCGTAAGAAATTTTATTACAGATCATACATCAGTGTATTCATAAAAAACGGAATCTGTTTTTCCCAGCTTGCCTCACAATGTTCGCCGTTCGGTACGATGCGGCAGTCCAGATAAATGTTTTTCTCCAGAAGAAGATTAGCCGCCTGACCAAAAGACTGGTCCATTTTTCGATGCTGTTTCATTTCACGGCTTCCATAGTCCATGTATAAAATGCTTCCAGAAAGCGGGCGGGAACGCCGGATCATCTGCATAAAGTCGTTTGGCGCAATCCACAGGGACGGGGAGAGTGCTGCTGCACGGGAAAAAAACTGATTGTAGTGCAAAAGTGCGTAAATACTCATCAGTCCGCCCATGGAACTTCCTGCGATAAAGGTGTGCTCCCGATCCGGAAGCGTTCGGTAATGTGTATCAATGTATGGTTTGAAGGTGCGGGTCAGCCAGTCCATGGTGATCTTGCCCTTGCCGGTTATTTTGCCTTCCTTTGGTAAAGTAAAGTCATAAGGGGAATATTCCTGCAACCGTCCGTGATCCGGGCTGTGGTTGCATTCGATGCCAACGATGATCAGCGGGGTATGGGTGTATTCCATATATTCTTTCAGTCCCCAGGATTTTCCATAGGTGGCATGAGTGTCAAAAAAGAGGTTATGCCCGTCAAACATGTACAGTACCGGAAAACGTTGGTTGATGTCGAACGTGTATGTTTCTGGCAGACAGATGTATGCACTTCGCACTTCGTCTCCGGTGAGTTCCGGAATAGTAATATCCCATTTTTCTATCATAAAAAACCTCCGTTATTAATTCAAAAATTGTGTGATCATTCAGAAACATATCGATGTGTTGGCTCTGAATTATTACAATTTATCATAGCACAGTGGCAAAGAATTGGCAAGAAAGTACAGACTGTCATTGCAAAACAAAACTATAGATGTTATGATGGGAGTGTTTTGTGTCTGTCGAAAGACAGCATGTGAAAAAAGAAAATAAGAGGTATGAAAATGAAATCAAAAGAGAATGCAACAATCGGTAATATTTACCGGTTGAATGGGCGTGTGCCGCTGCTGAAGGCAATTCCTTTCGGTCTGCAGCATGTGCTTGCAATGTTTGTATCGAATCTGACACCGATCACCATGATCGGTCTGGCTTCCGGTTTGAGCGGTAAGGAACTGGCGGTTTTGTTACAGAATGCTATGTTTGTTGCAGGTATTGCGACGTTGATCCAGTTGTATCCGGTATGGAAAGTCGGTGCAAAACTGCCGATCGTTATGGGGGTAAGTTTTACCTTTGTGACCATCTTGAGTTACGTGGGTGGAACCTATGGATATCCGACGCTGATCGGTGCTGTTTTGGTCGGTGGTGTCTGTGAAGGTATCCTTGGTCTGTTTGCAAAATACTGGAAACGTTTTATCACACCGGTGGTTTCAGCATCCGTAGTTACCGCCATCGGATACTCTTTGTTTACCGTAGGTGCCCGTTCTTTCGGCGGTGGTTATACTGATGATTTCGGATCTGTACAGAACCTTGTGCTTGGACTTGTGACATTGGCTGTCTGTCTGATCTTTAATGCCGTGGCAAAAGGATATTTAAAGCAACTGTCCGTACTGGTCGGACTGATCGTAGGATATATCATTGCGTTATGCATGGGACAGATAGATCTGTCCGGTATGTTGGATGGAGGTCTGATTTCTCTGCCGCATCTGATTCCGTATCGACCGGAATTTAACCTGAGTGCGATCATTTCGGTTGCTATTATTTTTATGGTATCCGCAGCAGAGACAATTGGTGATTCCACAGCACTTGTTTCCGGTGGTCTTGGTCGTGAAATTACAGAAAAAGAGATTTCCGGAGCATTGGCCTGTGATGGTTTCGCAAGCTCTATTTCCGGATTATTCGGATGCCCGCCGGTTACTTCTTTCAGCCAGAATGTTGGTCTGGTCAATATGACAAAAGTAGTCAACCGCTTTACCATTATGACAGGTGCTGTCTTTATGATCCTTGCAGGTCTGTTCCCGCCGATCGGTAACTTCTTTGCAAGTCTGCCGCAGTCCGTACTGGGCGGTTGTACCATCATGATGTTTGGTACGATCATGATCAGCGGTATCCAGATGCTGGCAAAAACAGGATTTTCTCAGAGAAACGTGACCATCGCAGCATTATCACTTGCTGTCGGTATCGGATTTACATCCACCAGCGAAGTGGAGATCTGGAATATTTTCCCACAGATTGTCAAAGATGTATTTTCTGCAAACTGTGTGGCAGTTGTATTTGTGGTAGCAATTATTTTAAGCCTGATTCTGCCGAAAAATATGGAGATTGATAAAATCAGCGAGTAGCGAGAAATAAAAAACAACATCTGTGGAGTGAGTACAAAAGTGAGGAAAAAATATGAATATGATTTTGTTTGATATGGATGGAACTCTATTTGATACGGAAAAGCATTATCAGTGGGCGTGGCGCAAGGCAATCGCGGATGCCGGATATGAGCTGGATGCGTCAGAGGTGCTGAAATTGAGAAGCCTTGGCGCACCGTATAATGTTGCCCAATTTCAGGAGTGGTTTGGAGAAGACGTGGATTATCATGCGATCCGTCAGGAGAGAATGAATCTGATGAAGAATATGCTGACAAATGAGATTCCGGTGAAGCCGCAGGTGCCACAGACGCTGGAAAAACTGCGTCAGATGGGATATTCCATGGCAGTTGTGACAGCCACCGGACAGGAACAGGCAGTCAGCAATCTGAAACTGGCAGGTCTGCTGCCGTTTTTTGACCGTGTGATCAGTGCATCTATGGTAAAACGTGGAAAACCGGCTCCGGATGTGTATCTGCATGCCTGCGAGGTATTAGAGGTTCAGCCGGAAAACTGCTATGCGGTTGAGGATTCTCCAAACGGTGTGATGTCAGCACATGCAGCCGGATGCCGTACCATTATGATCCCGGATCTGACCCAACCGGATGCAGAGCTTTCCCGGTTACTGTATCGAAAGCTGGACTCTTTTGAGGAACTTATAAATATACTGGAACTGTAACAAAATATTCGCAAAATAGACAAAATCGGGTAAACCATACACTTGACAAAGAAAATAGATGTTGCTAGAATGTGCAGTAACGTAGAAAGGTGGTTTTCACATGAGAAAACAGGTGTTATCTCTGTTAGTTGAGAATACTTCCGGTGTTTTAAGCCATATTTCCGGACTGTTCAGCCGACGTGGATATAATATAGACAGTTTTTCCGCAGGCGTGACAGCAGATCCGAGATTTACCAGAATTACAGTAGTTTCCAGTGGAGATGAACAGATTCTGGAACAGATTGAAAAGCAGCTGGCGAAACTGGAAGATGTAATTGACATTAAAAAACTTCAGGATGGAGAGTCCGTATGCCGTGAACTGATCCTTGTAAAGATAAAGATCAATGATACACAGCGTCAGGCAGTACTTTCTGTTGCTAATATTTTCCGGGCGAAGATCGTGGATGTCTCTAATGATTCCATGGTGATCGAATTGACCGGTGGCCAAAGTAAGCTTGATGCTTTTTTGGATTTGTTGAGAGGATATGACATTCTTGAACTGGCTCGTACCGGAATTACCGGACTGAGCAGAGGTTCTTTGGATGTTACTATTATAGATTAAATAATCATTTGCAAATGGAGGATAAGACAATGGCAAACGCAAAGATTTATTACCAGGAAGATTGTAACCTTTCTCTTTTAGAGGGCAAAACAATCGCAGTTATCGGCTATGGCAGCCAGGGACATGCACACGCATTAAACGCAAAAGATTCCGGATGTGATGTAATCATCGGTCTTTATGAAGGAAGTAAATCCTGGGCAAAAGCAGAGGCACAGGGCTTCAAAGTATATACAGCAGCAGAGGCAGCAAAAAGAGCAGATATCATTATGATCCTGATCAATGATGAGCTTCAGGCAGATATGTATAAAAAAGACATTGAGCCGAACCTTGAGGCAGGTAATATGCTGATGTTCGCTCATGGTTTCAATATTCATTTCGGATGCATCAAACCGCCAGCAGATGTTGATGTAACAATGATCGCTCCGAAAGGACCGGGTCATACAGTAAGAAGCGAGTATCAGGCAGGCAAAGGTGTTCCGTGTCTGGTAGCTGTAGAGCAGGATGCTACAGGAAAAGCTATGGATCTTGCACTTGCTTACTCACTGGCTATCGGTGGAGCAAGAGCCGGTGTTCTTGAGACAACATTCCGTACAGAGACAGAGACAGACCTCTTTGGTGAGCAGGCAGTACTTTGCGGTGGTGTTTGTGCATTAATGCAGGCTGGTTTCGAG
>ENA-ORUG01003015-ORUG01003015.1-human-gut-metagenome-genome-assembly--contig:-NODE-3015-length-10708-cov-4.604525_pt1 | contig 10708 bp, 7 predicted proteins | sample MGYA00242079_ERZ509207 | MGnify/ENA primary metagenome ERZ509207 (study PRJEB26280, sample SAMEA2338780) | human gut metagenome | biome: human gut; feature: human-associated habitat; material: faeces...
ACCCTCTCTTCTTATATGGAGGTGTTGGACTTGGAAAGACCCATTTGATGCACTCCGTGGCACATTACATTTTGGAACATGATCCCTCCAAAAAAGTACTGTATGTCACAAGTGAAACTTTTACGAATGAACTGATCGATGCTCTTAAAGTAGGTAAGAACGGAAATGAACTGGCAATGACCACATTCCGCGAGAAATATCGTAATAATGACGTTCTTCTGATCGACGATATTCAGTTTATTATAGGAAAAGAAAGTACACAGGAAGAATTTTTCCATACATTTAACCACCTTCATGTGTCAGGAAAACAGATTATCATCTCCAGTGATAAGCCTCCGAAGGACATTGAGACACTGGAAGCCAGACTTCGCACACGTTTTGAGTGGGGTCTGATTGCTGACATCTCCTCTCCTGACTATGAGACAAGAATGGCGATTCTTCGTAAGAAAGAAGAACTCGACGGACTTGAGAAATATCATATTCCGGATGAGGTTATGCAGTACATTGCCAATAATATTAAATCCAATATCCGTGAGCTTGAAGGATCTTTGAATAAACTGATCGCTCTTTCTAATCTGGAGAATAAACCGATCGACATTCCTTTGGCTGCTGAGGCCTTGAAGGATATGATCTCACCGGATGATACCCGTGCAGTTTCACCAGAACTGATCATGGATGTGGTTTCTGAACACTTTAATGTGCCGGTAGCTGAACTAAAAGGAAAAAAACGAAACGCTGAGATTGTTCTTCCACGCCAGATTGTCATGTATCTGTGCAGAAATATGACCGATACACCACTAAAATCCATTGGTGCCCTGCTCGGTGGTAAAGATCATGCTTCCATTAGCCATGGTGTACGCAAAATTGAGAATGATCTGAAGACAGATGAAGCTTTAAACAACACTGTGAATATAATTAAGAAGAAAATCAATCCTGTATAAGGAAGATAACTCTATAAAATGTGAATAACTTGTCAGTTTTTCGCGTTAATTGTGGATAACTTTGTAGAAAACCTGTAGATTTCTATGTGAATAACGTTGGGATAACAAAAATGTGGATTTTTTGCCGAATTTTTTTCCCCACAGTTTCAACACGTTATTTTTCTGTAATCTACATAGTTATCCAAACCCGCAAACCTTTGATTTTAAAGGGCTGTAGGTACTTATCCACTTATCCACACCCCCTAAGGCGGAGAAGGCGGAATCGATTTATATAAATATACATAAATTACGCGAGAAAAAAACGTTATCCACATACCAACCGTAACCTTGAAACCTGAAAGGAGTAATCATCAACATGAGAATCATATGCAAAAAATCGAATCTCGTAAAAGGAGTCAGTATTGTTTCCAAGGCAGTACCCTCTAAAACAACAATGCCTATTCTTGAATGTATTCTGATTGATGCAACAACGGATGTAATCAAACTGACTGCCAATGATATGGAACTTGGAATTGAAACTACAATTGATGGAATTATTGATTCCAGAGGTATTATTGCATTAAATGCAAAGATTTTTTCAGAAATTGTCCGTAAACTTCCAGACAATGATGTTGTTATTGAAACAGAATCTGACAATCAGGCGATTATTACTTGTGAAAAAGCGAAATTTAATATCGCAGCCCAGTCAGGAGATGATTTTTCTTATCTTCCGGCGATTGAGCGTGAAGATTTTATTACTATTTCCGAGTTTACTTTGAAAGAAGTTGTTCGCCAGACTATTTTTTCAATTGCTGACAATGATACGAACAAGATGATGACAGGAGAACTTTTTGAGATTGACAATGATGTTCTCAGAGTGGTTTCTCTTGATGGTCACAGAATTTCAATCCGGAAAATCGAACTGAAAGATGCTTATCAGCCGAGAAAAGTAATTGTTCCTGGAAAAACTCTTCAGGAAATCAGCAAGATTATTGGCGGTGAAGCGGATGCTGAAGTTGAGATTTCGTTTACAAAAAATCATATTGTCTTTGAATTTGACAGAACATTGGTTGTTTCCAGACTGATTGAAGGTGAATATTTCCGAATTGATCAGATGCTGTCCAGTGATTATGAGACAAGAGTACATGTGAATAAAAAAGAACTGTTAGATTGTATTGATCGTGCAACTCTGCTTATCAAGGAGGGAGACAAAAAGCCGATTATCATTGACATCAAGAATGAATCAATGGAGTTGAAGATCAAATCACAGATTGGATCTATGGATGAACTGATTTTCTGCACAAAAGACGGAAAAGATCTGATGATCGGATTTAATCCAAAGTTTTTGATCGATGCACTTCGTGTGATTGAAGATGAAGAAGTAGACTTGTATTTTATGAATGCAAAAGCACCTTGCTTTATCAAAGACGAGAATCAGTCTTACATTTATCTGATTCTTCCAGTCAATTTTAATGCAGCTGTCTAAACTCAGAAAATAATAGATTATGCGGAGCAGACGCCCTGCTCTGCAATTTTTTGACTTTTAGAAATCCAGAAAATTAAAAGTTTAAAAATGTTTAAAAAGTTTAAATAAAAAATAAAGATCAAAAACACTGATGAAAATTAATTAAGGAGTGATAAGAAATGGAAATAATCAAACTGCGCCCTCAGGATGAATTCATTAAACTCGGTCAGGCGCTCAAGGCAGCCAGGTTAGTTGAAAGTGGTGTTGAGGCTAAGGACGTAATTCAGAACGGGCTTGTTCTTGTAAACGGAGAAATTGATACGAGACGCGGAAGAAAGCTTTATCCGGGCGATATAGCTTCTTTTGACGGAAATGAAATAAAAATTGAAAAATAATTAAAAAACGTGTAGAATAACATGTGAGAGGTTTTCTCGCTCGTGTTATAACGTGATGGCGGGGAAATTATGATAATCAAGTCTTTAAAGCTGAAAAATTACAGAAATTATGATTTATTAGATTTGACCTTTGATCCGAAAACAAATATTTTGTACGGTGACAATGCTCAAGGAAAGACAAACATACTGGAAGCATTGTATTTGTCTGGAACGACGAAATCTCACAGAGGAACGAAGGATCGGGATATGATACAGTTTGGGTATGATGAATCCCATCTGGAGACAGTAGTTGAGAAAAAGGGAATCATTTTCCAGATCGATATGCACCTGAAGAAAAACAGTCCGAAGGGAATTGCAATCGATAAGGTACCGATTCGCCGTGCAAGTGAGTTATTCGGTATTGTCCATTTTGTTTTCTTTTCTCCAGAGGATCTTAATATTATCAAAGAGGGTCCGGCAGGAAGAAGAAGATTTATTGATCTTGAGCTTTCCCAGCTTGATAAGATCTATCTGAACAATCTTTCGAACTATAACCGTATTATTAACCAGCGTAATTCACTTTTGAAGGATATCTATGGCTCGAACCAGCAGCATTTGCTGGAGACACTGGATATCTGGGATATGCAGCTGGCTGCTTATGGAACAAAGGTTTTGGACAGAAGAAAAGAATTTGTACGACAGGTGAATGAGATTATTTCAGAGATTCATTTCCGTCTGACAGGCGGGAAAGAACGGCTGTCATTGACTTATGAATCAAGTATTGGTGAGATGTCGATGGAGCAGGCTCTGAAGAAAAACAGGGAGAGGGATCTGCGGATGAAAAGTACGTCTGTAGGTCCTCATAGAGATGATCTGTGTTTCCTGTCAGGAGATTTGGATATTAGAAAATTTGGTTCTCAGGGACAGCAAAGAACAGCTGCGCTGTCCCTGAAATTAGCTGAGATTGAACTGGTGAAGCGGATCATTGGGGATACGCCGATCCTGTTATTAGACGATGTTTTGTCTGAATTAGATAAAAACAGGCAAAACTATTTACTGGATAGTATTCATGATATACAGACGGTGATTACTTGTACGGGACTGGATGAGTTTGTAAATCATAGATTTTCTATCAACAAGATATTCCATGTGAAAAGTGGACATGTAGCAAAAGAAAACTAGGAGGTTTAAGAATGGGTGCATCAGGTACAGAATTTGACGCTGAATACGGAGCGGACCAGATTCAGATTTTGGAAGGATTGGAAGCCGTAAGAAAAAGACCGGGTATGTACATTGGCAGCACTTCCGTCAGAGGACTTCATCACCTGGTTTATGAGATTGTAGATAATGCGGTGGATGAGGCTCTGGCCGGATACTGTGATAAAATTCAGGTAGACATTAACAAAGACAATTCGATAACGGTCACAGACAATGGGCGTGGAATTCCTGTAGGAATCAACCATAAGGCAGGGCTTCCTGCAGTTGAGGTTGTATTTACAATCCTGCATGCCGGTGGTAAATTCGGCGGTGGAGGGTACAAGGTATCCGGAGGATTGCACGGAGTAGGTGCATCTGTTGTTAATGCTCTTTCTGAGTGGCTGGAAGTAGAGATTGCCAACGAAGGAAAGATTTATAAACAGCGTTATGAGCGTGGTAAAGTATGCTATAAACTCAGAGTTGACAGAGAATGTGATCCGGAGATGAGAGGAACAAAGGTTACTTTCCTTCCGGATAAGGAAATCTTTGAGGAAACAGTATTTGATTATAATACACTGAAACAGCGTTTTCGTGAGATGGCATTCCTGACAAAGGGATTGAAGATTCACTTAAGAGATCTTCGTGAGGAAGAGATCCATGAGCATATATTCCACTATGAAGGTGGTATTAAAGAATTTGTAACATACCTGAACAAGAGTAAAACTGCGCTCTATGAGCAGATTATTTACTGTGAAGGTATGAAAGATAATGTTGCAGTTGAGGTTGCTATGCAGCATAATGACTCCTACAATGAGACTACTTACGGTTTTGTAAACAATATTACAACACCGGAGGGTGGTACTCATATTGCGGGATTCAGAAGTGCATTGACCAAGGTATTCAACGATTATGGCAAGAAAAATAAGCTGCTGAAAGAGAATGAGCAGCTTTCAGGAGAGGATATCCGTGAGGGACTGACTGCGATTGTCAGTGTCAAGATTGAGGATCCTCAGTTTGAAGGACAGACAAAGCAGAAACTTGGAAACAGTGAAGCACGTGGAGCTGTTGATAATATCGTCAGAACACAGCTGGAGATCTTCCTGGAGCAGAATCCAAGTGTCGCAAAGATGATCATCGAAAAGTCTGTTATGGCACAGCGTGCCCGTGAAGCAGCCAGAAAAGCAAGAGATCTTACAAGAAGAAAGTCAGCTCTTGAGGGAATGTCCCTTCCGGGAAAACTGGCAGACTGTTCAGATAAAGATCCGTCCAAGTGTGAGATCTATATCGTCGAGGGAGATTCCGCCGGCGGTTCTGCGAAGACAGCCAGAGACCGTGCAACTCAGGCAATCCTGCCACTTCGTGGTAAGATTCTGAACGTAGAGAAAGCACGTCTTGATAAGATTTACGGAAATGCTGAGATTAAGGCAATGATCACAGCATTTGGAACGGGAATCCACGAAGATTTTGATATCAGTAAGCTGAGATATCACAAGATCATTATCATGACCGATGCCGATGTCGATGGAGCGCACATCAGTACACTTCTTTTGACATTCCTGTATCGTTTCATGCCGGATCTGATCAAAGAGGGATATGTATATCTTGCACAGCCGCCGCTGTATAAGCTGGAGAAGAACAAGAAGGTATGGTACGCATACAGCGATGACGAACTGAACCAGATTCTTACAGAAGTTGGTCGTGACAGCAACAATAAGATCCAGCGTTACAAAGGTCTTGGAGAGATGGATGCAGAGCAGCTTTGGGAGACAACTATGGATCCGGAGCACAGAATCCTTCTGCGTGTAACGATGGATGATGAGACCTCTTCCGAGCTCGATCTTACTTTCACAACCCTTATGGGAGACAAAGTAGAACCAAGAAGAGAATTCATCGAAGAAAACGCAAAGTATGTACAAAACTTGGATATATAGTAGTTATAGCGACACAACAGGCAACTTCGGGCAGGGCTGATTCGAGTTTACTCGAAAGCAGACCTGGACGTAGTTGTCTGGGTTGGCATTAGAAATGCCAACCCAGCGAAAAAATCGTCAGATTTTTGAGCTGGTGTGGAGCGTAAGAACGCGAAACCCAGTCAGGTTTTGAGCTGGTGTGGAGCGTAAGAACGCGAAACCCAGTTAGATTTTGAGCTGGTGTGGAGCGTAAGAATGCGAAACCCAGTCAGATTTTGAGCTGGTGTAGAGCGTAAGAATGCGAAACCCAGTCAGGTTTTGAATATGATAGACTGACCCTAGAAAAAAGGAGACAAGTGATGGAAGACAATATTTTTGACAAAGTCCATGAAGTCGATCTGAAAAAGACGATGGAGACTTCATACATCGACTATGCCATGAGCGTAATCGCTGCCCGTGCTCTTCCGGATGTTAGAGACGGACTTAAGCCGGTACAGAGACGAATTCTGTACTCAATGATAGAATTAAATAATGGACCGGACAAACCGCATCGTAAATGTGCGCGTATTGTCGGTGATACGATGGGAAAATACCATCCTCATGGAGACAGCTCGATTTATGGAGCTCTCGTTAATCTTGCACAGGAGTGGTCTACCCGTTATCCTCTTGTAGATGGACACGGAAACTTTGGTTCAGTGGATGGTGATGGCGCTGCTGCAATGCGTTATACAGAGGCACGTCTGAGTAGGATCTCCATGGAGATGACAGCGGACATTAACAAAAATACCGTAGATTTTATCCCGAACTTTGATGAAACAGAGAAGGAGCCTACTGTACTTCCGTCCAGATTTCCGAATCTTCTGGTAAATGGAACATCAGGTATTGCAGTAGGTATGGCAACGAATATCCCGCCGCATAATCTGCGTGAGGTTATTTCAGCAGTTGTTCAGATCATAGATGATCAGATTGCAGATAAAGAAGAGACGACAATCGAGGAAATCCTTGAAATCGTGAAGGGACCAGATTTCCCTACAGGTGCGGAGATCCTTGGTACAAGAGGAATTGAAGAGGCATATAGAACAGGACGCGGTAAGATCAGAGTGCGTGCGGTGACAAACATTGAGACAGCTCCGAACGGAAAGAGCCATATCATCGTCACAGAGCTTCCGTACCTTGTCAACAAGGCGAGACTCATCGAGAAGATCGCGGAGCTCGTAAAGACGAAAAAGATTGACGGAATCACCGGAATCACCGATGAGTCCAACCGTGAGGGAATCCGCATCAACATCGAACTCAGGAGAGATGTGAACGCGAACGTCCTCTTAAACCAGCTCTTAAAGCATACACAGCTGCAGGATTCCTTCGGTGTGATCATGCTTGCACTGGTAAACAATGAGCCAAAGGTCCTCAATATTCTCCAGATGTTAGAGTACTATCTGGACCACCAGAAGGACGTTGTGACGAGAAGAACGAAGTACGACTTAAATAAGGCCGAGGAACGCGCCCACATCTTAGAGGGCTTATTAAAGGCCTTAGATCATATCGATGAGGTGATAAGGATCATTCGCGGCTCCGCAAATGTCGCGGAGGCGAAACGCGTCCTCATGGAGCGCTTTGAACTCACAGACCCGCAGGCACAGGCGATCGTGGACATGCGTCTGCGCGCTCTCACAGGTCTGGAACGCGAGAAGCTCGAGAACGAGTACAAAGAACTGGAGACAAAAATCGCGGAATTGCGTGCAATCCTTGCAGATGAAAATAAATTATTAAGTGTGATCAAGAAAGAGATCCTTGTGATCTCCGAGAAATACGGTGACGACAGACGGACAAAGATCGGCTTTGAAGATGATATGTCCGTGGAAGACCTGATCTCCGACGATGACACTGTAATTGCGATGACCAATCTTGGATACATCAAGAGAATGTCCGTGGACAATTTCAAGAGCCAGAATCGCGGCGGAAAGGGAATCAAGGGAATGCAGACCATCGATGAGGACTTCATCGAGGATCTTCTCATGACAACGAACCACCACTATATCATGTTCTTCACGAACACAGGACGATGCTACCGGATCAAGGCCTACGAGATCCCGGAGGCAGGAAGAACAGCCCGCGGAACGGCTATCGTGAACCTTTTACAGCTCCAGCCGGGCGAAAAGGTCACAGCGGCGATCCCGATGCGTGAGATCGATGATGACAAGTACCTCTTTATGGCCACAAAGGGCGGAATGGTGAAGAAGACCAGAATGTGCGAGTACAGCAACATGAGAAAGACAGGTCTTCAGGCAATCCTGCTCCGCGAGGGAGATGAACTGATCGAGGTAAAGGTGACAGACAATACCGAGGATATCTTCCTCGCGACGAAATTCGGTATGTCCATCCGCTTCAAGGAGACGGATGCGAGAATTACCGGCCGTGTTTCCTATGGTGTTATCGGCATGAAGCTCGACGAGGGTGACGAGGTCATCGGCATGCAGATGGCAAGCCAGGGCGAGTACATGCTCGTGGCATCCGAAAAGGGATACGGAAAGAGAACGAGAATCTCTGAATTCAAGCTGCAGCTTCGCGGTGGTAAGGGACTTCTCTGCTACAATGTGACAGAAAAGACAGGAAATCTTGTCGGAATGAAGCTGCTTGACGACGGAAGAGATATCATGCTGATCACCAATGAGGGCATTCTGATCCGCATGGGTGTTGACGATATCTCCATCATCGGCAGAAATACATCCGGCGTAAAACTGATGAGCATTGATGCCGATTCTGATGTCCGCGTTGCTTCCATCGCGAAAGTCCGGGAAAGCAGCCGCCAGGACGAGGAGGACGAAAACGTGGCAGATCCAGAATCCATGGAGAATGAGGACGGGGAGACCACGGAGGAGTAATGTTCATGAATATGAAGAGCGGTTATGAGACCGCCATTCGTCCATAAAACAGGATTTCTGACTCTGGAGTGATTGGATACAGGAATCCGGGAATGCCGGATTCCTGTATTTTTCATAATAATAGGCCATCATGAATGTCCGGAAGAAATCCGTCCGATGGCAATCAATCCAAAAAAGTAATCGGGAGGAAAATCGTCTATGAGAACTGTTCAGACGAGTGAGATCACAAAAAACATCCGGGAAATGTGCATCGAGGCAAACCATTTCCTTTCGGATGACATGAAAAAAGTATTTAATGAGAGCGTGGAGAAGGAAGAATCACCTCTTGGAAAACAGATCTTAAATCAGCTTAAGGAGAATCTTGAGATTGCTGGAAGAGACATGATTCCGATCTGCCAGGACACGGGCATGGCCGTCGTTTTCATTAAAGTCGGGCAGGAAGTACATATCGAGGGAGGTAATCTGACGGATGCCATCAATGAAGGCGTCCGACAGGGATACGTGGACGGATACTTAAGAAAGTCTGTTGTCCGTGATCCTATCGACCGCGTGAATACAAAAGACAACACCCCGGCGATCATCCATTACGAGATCGTAGACGGGGACCAGGTGGACATCACTGTTGCGCCGAAGGGATTCGGAAGCGAGAACATGAGCCGCGTGTTCATGTTGAAGCCGGCTGATGGCATTGAGGGTGTGAAAGAGAAGATATTAGAGGCTGTCCGTGACGCTGGTCCGAATGCCTGTCCTCCTATGGTGGTCGGCGTCGGTATCGGCGGAACCTTTGAAAAGTGCGCCCTGATGGCAAAGCATGCCCTGACGAGAAATTTGGAAGAGGAATCTCCGGTTCCATATGTCAGAGACCTGGAGAAAGAGATGCTTGAAAAGATCAACAGACTCGGAATCGGACCGGGGGGACTCGGCGGTCGTGTGACTGCCATGGCCGTCAATATCGAGACATATCCGACGCATATCGCGGGACTTCCGATGGCAGTGAATATCTGCTGTCATGTAAACCGTCATGCGCATCGCGTTATTTAATAAGAGAAACAGGAGGAAACCATGGACAGACAGATCAGTGTACCAATTAAGAAAGAAGACGCAGTGTCTCTCCGGGCCGGGGACTACGTGACTCTTACGGGAACCATCTATACAGCGAGAGACGCAGCGCATAAGAGAATGCAGGAAACGCTGGACGCGGGGGAAGCTCTGCCCATCGAGATGCAGGGAAACGTCATCTACTATATGGGACCGTCCCCGGCAAGAGAGGGACGTCCTATCGGGTCTGCGGGACCAACAACGGCGAGCCGTATGGATAAGTACGCGCCGAAGCTTTTAGACCTTGGCCTGGGTGCCATGATCGGAAAAGGGAAGAGAAGTCAGGCGGTGGTCGATGCTATTGTGAGAAATGGTTCCGTCTACTTTGCTGCAATCGGCGGTGCGGGGGCACTATTGTCCCAGCGCATCAAAAAGTCGGAGGTCGTTGCCTACGATGATCTTGGAACTGAGGCAATCCGGAAACTGGAAGTAGAAGATTTTCCGGTGGTCGTCGTGATCGATTCCCAGGGAAATAACCTGTATGAGACGGCAATCAAGGAATATCAGAAATAATATCAGATGAGAAAGCGGAGAACCGACAGCCGGAAAAGGAGTTGATTCCCCGCTTTTCTGGTATAAAAGTATAGAGAAAAATCATACTGTAAAAAGATGGTAAAAAAGATGAAAAAAGTTGTTGACAAAAAGAACTATAGCTTGTATAATTAATCCTGCGTCTGGCGAGTTCGCCCGACAAACTTAATAAATGATAATTAGCTACGGTAATAAGGAGAAATACTCAAGAGGCCGAAGAGGCGCCCCTGCTAAGGGTGTAGGTCGGGAAACCGGCGCGAGGGTTCAAATCCCTCTTTCTCCGCTCCATTTTCCTAAAAAGTTTTTGCGAATTGTTGAAAAAAGTAGTTGA
>ENA-ORUG01003018-ORUG01003018.1-human-gut-metagenome-genome-assembly--contig:-NODE-3018-length-10699-cov-3.376644_pt1 | contig 10699 bp, 15 predicted proteins | sample MGYA00242079_ERZ509207 | MGnify/ENA primary metagenome ERZ509207 (study PRJEB26280, sample SAMEA2338780) | human gut metagenome | biome: human gut; feature: human-associated habitat; material: faeces...
CTGGGCGGTAACAGCATGGTTGAAAAAATGGCAGCGGAAATTAGGGAAATACACAGTGCAGTATTCAACAGAAATACCAATAGAATTTCACATAAAGGATTACAGTCTGCCTGCAGGGGCAACAGCCAGATTTTATCTGAAAAAACCAAGCGGGCTGGAGATATACAACGAGTGTGAAATAGATGGGAATACAGTAACATTAAAACCAACAGGCCAGACGTTCGCCGAATCCGGAAAGCAGTCAGGCCAGATTCAAATAGTAAAAAGTGATAAAATACTGGTTTCATATATCATACATTTTGACATTGAAAAAAATCTGATAGATGAATCGGCCATTCCATCGTCAAATGAATTTGGCATATTGGACGAGCTGATAACAGAAGCGCAGACAGCAATATCAGAAGCGGACGACGCAACCGAAGCGACAAATACAGCTACAAGCGCAGCTAATGCCGCAGCAAGCAACGCAAACCAAAAAGCGAATGCAGCCAATACGGCAGCGACCGCCGCAACTACAGCAGCTAGCAACGCAAATACAGCAACTACGGCAGCCAATAGCGCTGCAAGTAACGCAAATCAAAAGGCAAGCGCCGCAAATACTGCGGCTACAGCAGCCAACACTGCAGCACAGGCGGCCAACACTGCAGCAGCTGGAGCGCAAGAGGTCATAGATACTGCCAGCAATAGGTTGGTTCCCCAGGGCGGAACAGAAAACCAGGTACTGGTTAAGGGAACGACAGACCCTGAATGGTCTAGTGATTTAGACATATCAACCCTGACGGTTGCCGGCGTAGATATGACCATTACAGAAGAGGAATATAACCAGCTAATGGCAGAATTAGACGAAACATAAAGGGAGGTATAATAAATGAGGATATTAAATATTTTGCTTAGTAGGGAAAATACTGATTCAGTGGGGAACCATATCCGTTTCAACAACAGCGGCAACGGATACTGCCTATGGACACGGGACTGCAACATTGACGTTTCCGGTACCATATCCCTTACCGCCGTACATATGGCTGTAGGACGATCTGGGCGGAAATTATTTGGCAACATGTGCGCCAGATACCATGACCGGACGACAGGCAAACATCAATTCAGTACACACCCGAAAAAAGGTAACGACAGTGAATATATATTGGCTGACTATCGGACTAGCCTAGCCCCGAAACGGGGGTGCATGGTATGCTAGACCTACTGCAGAAAATAGTTGATAAAATAAAAATACAAAACAGATGGTTTAACCTATACAATACTATATTATGGACTGGCGAGGCTGCAATAGGTACAACCATAACTGTACCCAATATACAGGAGTACGATGTATTTTTAATTGATTTGTACAATATTGAACACATTGCCCCAATTATATGCGTTAGACACGGCGAATATATAATAGGGGGACAAATGACAGAGGGCGTGTCGGCTGACAATATAGCATTCAGTTTTATAGTTTCGTTGCAGGTACAATCTGGGAATAAAATTGTGGTACGTAAATCCAGGTCAATGGCACATTCGCCATCATCTGGACATAATGCAGGTTATGACATACCAATTAGAAAAATAACGGGGCTCGCACCCCGAAAAGAGGGATAAAGAACAATAGATTTTATGATGAAAAAGGAGGAGAAAAAAATGATAAACAACAGGCTATACGACATTTTAGTATGGGTGACCATGATAGTGCTGCCAGCTATAGGCACGCTGTATTTTACCCTGGCCGGCATATGGGGTTTTCCATACGCAGAGGAAATAACGGGAACCATAACAGCCATCGTGACATTTTTAGGCGTAGTCCTGAAAATCAGCAATGCGAAATATAAAAAAAATCAGACAGACCAAACGGAGGAATAGAAGATGGCGGAAAACATTGCTGTAATAGTTGCCGCCATATCACCGCCGATACTGGGATATATAATCTGGTTACTGAAAAACCAAAAGCGCGGCGACGATGCGAACAATACTGGAACCATGCTATTGCTGCGCATACAGCTGATAGACTACCACGACAAATACGTGATAAAGGGCTGTCCAATGCCGCCGTATGCGTATGAAAATTTCTGCGATATGTACAATGCATACAGGAAACTGGGCGGTAACAGCATGGTTGAAAAAATGGCAGCGGAAATTAGGGAAATACACATAAAATGAAAAAATAATTAGAATTTTAAAAATGGAGGAATAAAAAATGACAAAACTAATTTATTTGAGTCCGTCAGATCAGACAGACAACAAGTATGCATACGGAAACACCACAGAAGCCGTACAGTGCAGAAAAATTGCGGACGCGTGCGCCGCCGCGCTAAAAGCAGTAGGATTTTCCGTAATCAATAACAAAACGAATAATATGTATGACAGGGTAACTGAAAGCAACAAGAAGAAAGCCGATCTGCACATCTGCATACATACAAACGCGTTTAACAGTAAAGTGACTGGCACACGCATATTTTCATGGGACAAAAAAGGCGAGGGCTATAAAGCGGCCAAAGCCATATATGATGTTTTAGCACCAATTACGCCAGGAAAAAGCGAAAATGTTTCAACCAACCAAACCTGGTATGAAATGAAAAATACAAATGCACCATGCGCATATTGCGAATGCGAATTTCATGATAACACCGAATCTGCTAAATGGATAGTAGAACACACGGCAGAAATTGGAGAGGCGATAGCAAAGGGAATTTGCAACTGTTTCGGCGTGTCTGAAAAAGAGCCGGAAAAGCCGGCAGAGAACAAAAAAAGCATATCTGAGCTGGCGGACGAAGTAATCGCCGGTAAATGGGGTAACGGCAGCGACAGAGCGAAAAGGCTCAAGGCCGCAGGCTACGATTACGATGCAGTGCAGGCCGAAGTCAACAAGAGATACAGTACAAGCGTATCACCAGTACTAACCAAGGGCTCTGCCGTGAAATTGTCAAACTGTCCGCTGTATGGTACATCGACAACGTCTAAAATCGCAAACCGTCTGACAGGCACATACTACCTTTGGGACGGCAAGTTGATAAATAACCGCTACAGAATAACAAATGCCAAGAACAGAGTAGGCGTATCCGGACAGATTACAGGCTGGATAAACAAAACGGATATATAAAATATTACATGAAAAAAACGGGGCATATCAGCCCCGTTTTTTTTAGTTATATATGACGCGCTGCGTCCACCCATTTTTCACTAATAGGCTTGAGTGCGATATAGCCTCCATGTAATGTTGGCAGTGCAAGCGTCAACATGTGATTATCACCATTATGAACGAGCAATCTACTTATCGGATAACCACTACCCTCAATTTCTATGCATATGTCGCCGCACACTGACTCATAGGGGTTGAGCCAGTCGGGAATCTCTACCTCAAGTTCGAGGGCGCAGCCGTTATCACTAAACGTTAAATGCTCTTTGTATTGCGCAATGCGTCCTGTAGAATCTTGATATCCGTAAATTTTTGTTATCATATTACTCTCTCCTTATTTTTTACCCGTTATAGTTTAATGTGTCGCATTTATTAGTTGCTATTTTCTGTCTTCGCTTCTTCTACAACCTTTTTTATTAAATATATAACATAGTTGCTCATTGTTCTACCCTCTTTCTTTGCAGCCTCCTCGAATTGTTTTTTCAATTCAGGCTCGATTCGCACGTGTAAATACTCTGCTTTCATTTTATCCACCTCTCCTTTCTCTGTATTTTCTTCCGTTTTGTTCAGCAACCTTGATGAACATTGCAATGCTGGCGTAATCGTGTTTGACGTCACCGTTAGGGACGAACCCGCCAAAATCTTCTTTTAATTGTAAACTATCTGTTGATTTCATGTTTTCTAAAATGACCTGATGCAACTTTTTGACTTCATTTATCATCTCATCATCTTTTTCGCTTTCTTCTACAGCCATCATAGCTTTTTCAACGTTTTTTATTATATTAGTTTTTATTTCGTCTGCTGTCAAATTTTCACTAACTTCGATTTCTTCTCTTTCAACGCTTTCATCTTCGACGAAACTGTTGTCGCCGAATGTATAGTTCTTAGTCAGATCGCCTTGCTGCGGAACATATTCGCCTGTATGATTGTCGATATATCCGTATTTCTTTTCTGCATAGTGCTTGCTGCCTACTCTCGTCTCAACAATTGAAAAATATATTCTTGATTTCTCGTTATTTTCCCAGTTATTCACTTTTATTTTGTACTGGTATCCGTTTGCACAGCTTGTGTGATTCAGTATGGTTTCTAATCTTTTTACAGCATATTCCTTTGTCATGGTTTTACCTCCTGTGTTATATGTGTATGTTGACATAATTTATTTGAAATGATACAATGTTGCTAGCAGGGAGGGGGTAAGCCTCCCCGCTTTTAGAGCTTTTGCAGTAGCTCGCTTAAAATCTCGATGAGCATTTTTAAATGTTCGTTGAGATTTTTTAGTTGTTTGGCAACATTGTCCATTTTCTTACCTCCTTTCCTTTTGGTAATTATATATTACCATAATGTGATGACAATGTCAACATGTTTTTTGAAATTTTTTCGATTTTTTTCAAAAAAATAACTGCAAATTACAGCTGGAATCATACGCAAACACCATGCGGACACCGTATGGCAAAGGTATAATCAAAAAATCATACGCAAATACCATACCGACCTCCGTATTGGCTTATAATAAACTTTGCAAGAGCCGGATTAGGATTTTTTATTTTAATAGGATATTCCAGTCGTCTTTCATACATCCACATGGGTTACGCCTCCAGTTCCCAAGGCCAAGGAGCCTGAATCCAGGTCCAGCCTTGCTCAGTATTAGTATCAAAAGCCGTAAGCGGGCCGTACATGAGTTCATATTCAGTCTGGAGCTGAGTGTATTGCCTCTGCACGTCTGCGAAATAGTCTAGTGCCATCTCATTCTGAGGATGCGAATCGAGAAAAAGATTGGCGTCTGTCAGGGCGAAGCCTGCCTGCTGTATCATATGCATCAATTCTTCTCTGCTCATCTGGCTGCACCTCCCTTGAACGGCAGATCAAGTTCCGGGAAAATTGTGCCCCTCTCCAGGCCTTTATCCAGTGGGTAAGTCGTATTCCACTGCTGCATCGGAACGTAACACATAGCCAGAGGAAGGTCTCCCAGATACATGTTGTCAAACGTTCCTCCCGGCATAGTGCCAGGCATATCTCCGCCGGGCATATCTCCCGAGCCGCCGCCTGGATTACTGCCGCCCGTATTGCCGCCGCCCGTATTGCCGCCACAGCCGCATCCGCAAGAATTTTCGGAATCTGTGTCGATTATTATAGGCATGCCGATATAAGGATCTCTAATCAAGATAATACTCCCTTCTTTTTTGTAATTATATTTTTATTCTATGAAAAAGAGTATTTCTGTGTGAAATTACCTTGAAAAAACATCAATATTTCTTTATTATAGATGTAGAAAATATTTTTAGCGGCATTTTAACGATAAGGTGATATATATTAGTTTGGGGAGGAGTCGGAAGGTGAAAGAAAGAATTAAAAAAATCAGAGAAAAAATAGGCCTTTCATCTCCGTACAACGATGACTTTGTAAAGAATCACCAGCTCAACTGCCTTGTTTTCATGGCTATATACATCTTGATCACGATCATAGCCCTGATATTCAGAGGAGCTGTTCAAAATCCCGATCTCAACATAACAATGTTCTACATTCTGGGAAGCTTTTTGGTTGCCAGATATACGTCCGGATATATTTTCGGATTTTTTTACGCCGTTTTGAGCGTGCTGACCGTAAACTTTTTGTTTACATATCCTTTCAACAACTTCAATCTCACGCTGGAAGGGTATCCGATCACGTTCGGCGCCATGCTGGGTGTTTCCATCGCAACGTCGGCGCTGACCACTAAAATGAAAAAGCAGGCGAAAATACTGGCAATGCAGGAAAAAGAGCTGGTCGAGGCTCAGAAAGAAAAGATGCGTGCCAATCTGCTACGTGCCGTTTCCCACGACATAAGGACTCCTCTGACGGGAATAATAGGTAACAGCAATTCTTATCTGGACATGGAAGAAGAACTCAGCGGCGAGGAAAAAAGAGCTATAGTTGAAAACATAGCGACAGATGCCAACTGGCTATTGAACATGGTAGAAAACCTTCTTATGGTAACTCGTATAAACAACGAGACTGCCAGAGTAAACAAAACGCTGGAGGATGTGGACGACGTGGTCTCATCGGCAATAGTAAAGTTTAAGAAGAGATTTCCTGAGACCCATGTCAAAGTCATGCTGCCGGATGAACCGGTGATGGTGATGATGGACGCAATGCTCGTGGAGCAGGTTCTCATAAACATACTTCAAAATGCGCAGATGCATGCAAAAAGTGTTAAGCCGCTTGAGGTGGCAGTCGTTGAAGATGAGGACAGCGTGCTGTTTTCAGTTAAAGATTATGGAATTGGAATCGAACAGAGCAGGATAGAAAGCATCTTTGACGGAGAGGGAGCCTACAAGAAAGAATCGGGGCCCGACGGAAGCAAAGGCATGGGCATAGGTCTTTCTATATGCAAGACGATAGTACTGGCTCACGGGGGAAAGATCGAAGCAAAGAATCACGGGGAAGGGAGCATGTTCATCTTTTCTCTGCCAAAAGAAACGGAGGAATAATTATAAATGGCGCAGAAAATATCAATCCTCATAATAGAGGATGAAAAGAGTATATGCGATTTTATCGCGAAAACTTTGACTTCCAATGACTACAAGACGATTACAGCGTCCACAGGCAAAGAGGGCTTGGCATTCATGACTTCATCGCTGCCGGATTTGGTGCTGCTCGATTTGGGATTGCCTGATATGGACGGTATAGATATAATAAAAGAGACGCGCAAGTGGTCCAGCGTGCCCATAATTGTAATATCCGCCAGAAATCAGGAAAATGAGAAAGTCGGAGCTTTAGATGTGGGAGCCGATGACTATATAACGAAGCCTTTCGGAACTTTTGAACTTCTGGCCAGGATAAGGACAGCCATAAGACACAGCAACAAGATATTGGACGACCATATAAACAACAACAGACCTTATTCAGCAGGAGGAATGGTGGTTGACTTTGATAAGCGCCGCGTGACCATCGATAACAGAGAAGTTCATCTTACGAGAGTGGAATACAAGATCGTCTCCATGCTGGCGAAAAATTCAGGCAAGGTCATTACTTATGATACGCTCATCAATGAAGTTTGGGGGCCATATGCCGACGACAACAACAGGATCCTGAGAGTCAATATGGCCAATATAAGGCGTAAGATAGAAGCGACTCCGGGAGAACCTAAGTATATCTTTACGGAACTGGGCGTCGGCTACAGAATGTTGGAGGATGAGAATTTAACATAGACGCGGTGTTTTGAAAAAACTTTTGGGGGAACATAATTTTTAATGGTATTCAGCAGTTTAGAATTTATATTTATATTTTTACCTGTATTTCTTGTAATATATTTTGTATTGCCTAAAATTTGGAGGAATTTTTGGATTTTTGTAGGAAGCGTAGGCTTCTATGCTTACGGAACGCTGGACAAGCCCCAGTATATTTTGCTTCTTCTCATGGCGGTGCTGGTGAATTTTCTGATGGGAAAGGCTATAGAGAGAAGCCGCGGCTCCGGCAAGCTTCCTTTGACCATAGGCATAGTGTACAATCTTGCATGGCTGTGCGTATTCAAATATTCAGATTTCATCTTTGAAAATATCAACATACTTTCAGAAAATTTCGGCGGCAGCGGAGAACTGCTCGAGCCCTGGAATCTGCTGCTTCCCGTGGGAATAAGCTTCTATACGTTCCAGAGTATTTCGTACCTCATGGACGTATACCGCAGGGAAATCCAGGCAGAAAGATCGTTCGCCAATTTCGGCGCTTATCTTACTATGTTCCCGCAGCTTATCGCAGGACCGATAGTAAAGTACAGAGAGATAAAAGAAGAGATGATCAGGCGTAAATCGTCTTTCGCCCAGTTTGACGAGGGACTGCGCATTTTTACTCTTGGCCTCGGTATGAAAGTTCTGCTGGCCAACAGGATAGGAAGCCTCTGGAGCGATATACAGGCCGTGGGATTTGAGAGCATTTCAACTCCCGTAGCTTGGATGGGCATTTTTGCCTTCAGTTTTCAGCTGTATTTTGATTTTTACGGCTATTCAATGATGGCCATAGGGCTTGGACGCATCATGGGATTTACCATACCGCAGAACTTCGATCATCCGTATCAGTCTCTTTCCATGACAGAGTTCTGGCGGCGCTGGCACATGACGCTGGGAAGCTGGTTCAGAGAATACGTGTATATCCCGCTTGGCGGCAACAGGCGTTCTGCCCCTAGAGTATATTTTAACCTCTTCGTAGTTTGGCTCCTGACAGGATTTTGGCATGGCGCCGGATGGAATTTCATACTTTGGGGCGTAGTGCTGTTCATAATAATAGCCATTGAAAAGGCAGGCTTAAAGAGATTTTTAGACAGGGTAAAAATCGCAGGGCATATATACATGATTTTTCTCATCCCGCTCACATGGATGATCTTTGCCATAACCGATATGGGAGCCTTGGGCATATATGCAGGACGGCTCATAGGGCTTAACATAGGCGGAGGCACTGTATTTGAGGGGGATTTCAGCAAATATCTGGATATGTACGGGATCCTGATGGCTGTGTGCGCCGTGCTTAGCGTATCGGGGCCTGCCAAGCTCTTTGAGAAGATAAGGGGAAACGTGCTGGGCGCGGTGATATTGTTCGCCATATTCTGGGGCTCGGTTTATCTGCTGTATATAGGATTGAACGACCCGTTTTTATACTTTAGATTTTAGGAGAATATATGAAGAATTTCTTTAAATACTTTTTTTCGATACTGTTGATGCTGTCATGCCTGGTCGTGTTTTCGATGCTGGCCTATAAGGTTTTGTTCTTGGATGATAAGACGCCAGCTTCTCCAGTGCCTGAGGACGGAATAGAAGCCAACGCACCGGACGATAAAGCGGAGGAACCGGGAGATAATAAAGAACCGGAGCAGCCCGAACAGCCGAAGGAACCGGAAAATAAGATACCTAGTCCTGAAGACGCTCAGTTTACCACAGCTGACGCCTCGTACTTCAGCGACGCGCTTTTTATCGGTGACTCAAGGACTATAGGACTTAAGGAATACGGACAGATTGAGGGAGCGGATTTTTTTGCCACCACCGGAATGAACGCATACAAAGTGCGTGACGAAAGCATAGAGGTCGCAGGAGTAGGAAGCGTCACGCTGGAGCAGCTGCTGGACAAGAAAGATTACGGCAAGATATATCTGATGCTCGGCATCAATGAGCTGGGATACAACATGGATCAGACCATAGGAAAATATAAGGAACTTGTGGAATGGCTGAAAGAGAAAAACCCTGACGGACTCCTGTTCATACAGGCCAATCTTCATGTGGCCGCTGCCCGTTCCGACAATGACAAAACTTTCAACAACGAACGCATAAACAAGTTGAATGAAGAAATTTCCAAATTTATAGACAACAAAAAGATTTTCTATATAGACGTGAACAAGATTTTCGACGATGAAAAGGGAAATCTGAAAGCCGAATATACCAGCGACAATACACATATATACGCCAAGTATTACATCGACTGGACCAACTGGATACTGACGCAGGCCATATTGCCTGAAGAAAATGACGCTTAAGAATGTTAAAACAGGAGGGAAATTATGAAAAAACTGCTCATAGTCGTGGACTATCAGAATGACTTTGTCTGCGGATCTCTGGGATTTGAGGGCGCTGAAAAGCTGGAAAAACCTATAGCGGATAAGATAAAGGAGTATCACGCTCTCGGCGAAAAGGGCCAGGTTATCTTTACCATGGACACCCATGACCGCCACTATATGGATACCCAGGAGGGAAAGCATCTTCCCATAGAACACTGCCTGGAAGGAGAAGACGGCTGGCAGTTATATGGGAGCATCAAAGACTTAAAATCATCCTCCGACTTGGTTTTCTCAAAGCCTACGTTCGGCTCATACGAGTTGTGCGAATACCTGCACAAGCATAAGGATGACTATGAAAGCATGGAATTTGTAGGCGTAGTAACAAATATCTGCGTCATATCCAACATCGCGCTGGCCAAAGCGGCCATACCTGACATACCTATCATGGTAGACGCTTCATGCGTGGGAAGCAACGACGATAAGCTGCAGCAGGCAGCCCTCGACGTTATGGAGTCGCTCCACGTGGAAGTTACGAGATAAAAGATAAAAACGATTATAAATAAAAGAAAAAAATAAAAGCAGGCGGCTTGCCGATCATGACAGCTTCCTGCTTTTGTGCGCGCTTAAGGCCTCTCTTAAGGACCAGGAAAGGGAAACACAGCTATTCCATATTGTTCAGTTCGTCGAAGAGCCCCTGCATCCTCTTGTCGAGCGTTGCGTTGATTTCTGCGCATGCCTTGAGCTCAAGGTCAACTATCGAAGAATGATACTTTTCGTTTTTGTATCTCAGCTGATGTTCGAGGCTGGCCCAGAAATCCATGGCTACGGTGCGCAGCTGGATTTCAACCGGCACTTCCTCGCGGCCGTCCAGAAGAAAGACCGGAACGGAGACAACCAGATGCAGACTTCTGTAACCGGTTTCTTTGGGATTGACTATGTAATCTTTTTTTTCTATCAGCCGCACATCGTTTTGACCCAGCAGCATGTCGGCCACTGTATATACGTCGTCGATAAAATTGCAGACCACGCGTATGCCGGCAATGTCATGGATG
>ENA-ORUG01003027-ORUG01003027.1-human-gut-metagenome-genome-assembly--contig:-NODE-3027-length-10678-cov-2.365151_pt1 | contig 10678 bp, 8 predicted proteins | sample MGYA00242079_ERZ509207 | MGnify/ENA primary metagenome ERZ509207 (study PRJEB26280, sample SAMEA2338780) | human gut metagenome | biome: human gut; feature: human-associated habitat; material: faeces...
GAAATAGCGTGAAAGATGTCCTTCTATTCCAGCAGTTCCCACAAGACTTCTCATTTTCATTTGAAGATTTAAAAGTGCTTCAATGACTTTTTTATTTTTCAAGGAACTGTTTTCATATTCTTCCAACATCTGATCAATTACTACCGAGAATGTCGTAAACGTTGGATAATCTTCTGGTTTTAAATATCTGAATGATTCTGTACCATCAATTCCAACTACTCTATATGTTTTTTCTGTAATTTCATCAAGAACATTGATTTCATCTTCCGTAATATTTGGCCACAGTGTTTTGAACATAATAATCATGTCTTCAACAACATTTTTAATAGCAATCTTTGTATCATACATCACTTCTTCCGATTCTTTTTCATCAGCGTCTGTTGATACTGGCTGAAGATCAAATATGTTAATAACATTTTTATTCAGCCCTACTTCAATATAATTTCCTTCAAGTTTTCTTGTCAGTTCCCTGTTTTTATTTTCAGGATCTAACCATATAACTTTGCGATGGTTAATGATATGAGAACATATTAGAAGTGTCATAAATACTGTTTTCCCCATGCCTGTTTTACCAATAACCAGCATATTACCAGCCGTTCTTCCCTGTGCCTTTGCATTTTCAGTATCATTTAGATAAGCAAACTGATCAAAGATGATTTTCCCACCTGTGTTGGCTTCAACACCAATGAAAGTTCCGTATTTATCATCGATACTGTCATAGAAAAATGGCCATAATGCTGCACCCGTAAGTGTAGGTAACATAACACCAATGTGATAGTCAACATATTTGTTTAAAGAATTGCCAATAAATAGTGGACTGTTTTTTTGCATAGCACCTACCTGCAATCGAGGTAAGGTATGAAGTCTCATATGATTATCTGTCTGGATTCTGTTTTTGACTGCAATTGTTTTTTCATTGAGCTTTTGAAGATCATCAGCAGTGATATAAATATTAATAACAACATTCATGGTTCTGCTTTTGTTGGCAACCATCTGTTTGATTGTTTCCTGCATCGTATAATATCTGGTAATCAGTTCTTCTCTTGCTGTATCTGTATTCGTTTTATTAATCTGTTCCTCTAAATGATTGATTTCCTTTTGCATATAGCTTGCAAAATCTATATTCATTAAAGAAGTTGAAAAATCGATATGATAATCAGGTGAACTGATAAACTGTGCAAGAAAACCTTCAGTAATTGCTTTTGGCATAGCAGATACCGTTAATACTCTTACATACTTATCGCCAATAATATAATAATTGTCCTTTTCAACAAGTCCATGAGGGGCAAGTGTTGTTCTTCTGACCTTTTCAGTTCTTTTCAATTTCATTTTCATATTTCTCCTTGTCAATGATCAGTGAAACAAATTCATACTGATTAACAATTTCAGTTTTAAAATCATGTGATATAACTGCCTCATAGTCGGTAATGGACATTAAAGATGTTGTAAATCCAGCATAGCGTAACATGGCATCTAGTTTAGAAAGTCGGTTATCTACAACATTTTCATTTTCCTGAATGAGTACATAAAATGCCAGTTCATGACGTTCTTGAATAGCATCATCCATCTTATCAATCTGAAGTTCCGTCAGTTTCTTTCGACCAAAAACATCTTCTGTTTTGAGATTTTCGGTATATCTGTTCAGATGTTTGTGCAGTTTCAAAGGACTCTTTACGATCTTAAAAAACAATTCTCCTCTATAATTATCAAAACAACTGGACAGATTAACAATCATCTGAACTTTCTGCCTTTCAGGAATTGTAAGTATATTAGGACACGAAAGATGCAATCCTCTTACAACTTTTTCTGTATCCTGATTCTGCAGATAGATTCCATAATCATCCGCTTTTTGAATATGCATCCACTCAAGAATGCTCTTTAAATTCTTATCTTTTTTCTTCAGCTTTTGAAGTTCCTTTTCTTTTTTCTTCCTATCCTTCTGTTCCTTCAGAATCTTTTTTTCTTTATTTATTTTTCCTTTTTCCATTTTCATCATCGTTAATTCTCCACATCATCCTTTTCTTCGTAATTATTGTAGTTGATACCACACCAAGGATAGCTTTTTTGTCTCAAATGATAATCAATTTCAACTACAAGTCTTTGAAATAAGTTATGGAACATCGGCATTGGCATGAACAAAACAAAATTCAGACAATCGATAATTAAACCAACAATAAACAGAACCATACAATAATCAAATGATTCATCAGACATCATTGAAATTGAAGCAATAGAAATCAAAGTACCAATAATCACACCAGGTACTAAGATAAGAAGATCCAATATTCCATATTTATTAAAGAAATATTTTCCATTTTTGAAGTCTTTAGGACAACTATATATCATTTCTTCATCCTCCTTCTGTTTCTTTCCATATTTCTCTGATAAGCTGATTTAAATGTGTAAGGTTTCGTTTCTCTTACAGTTTGAGTTCTGTAACCTCTATTTTCCAGTTCCTTTTGAAGCTTTTCACGTGGCACACTTTTAGCATTTTCAATACCATAATATTTAGCTGCATCCAGTTCCTGATTGTAAGATGGATCCGTTTTACTTTGACTTCCACTATATCCATAACTGCTGTTTGAAGAATTAAAACCTCCACTGTTTGTATCAGTAACACTTACATCAGAAATACTGGTTGACACCCCCGAACTGTTTGAAAAGTTTGAAGAGTTTGAAAAATCAGAAGAATCTGAAAAATCAGCATCATCAAAAGAGGGAGAAGACAAGTCTGAACCTAATGGTGACATTTGCCCTGTTCCATTCATCCCCATTGTCATTCCAGCACCATCATTAAAAGGATTCGATTGACTTGCCATAGAACTTTCATTGTTATTTCTTTTATTTACATCACTGTTTGAACTTTGTCCTTCCCTGCTTTTATCAAACTTGTTTGAAAAATCATTTGATCTGTTAATATTTGATGGAGAAAATCCTTTATAGCCACTCTGCTGCATTTTATTTGCTGCTTTACCTTTTACACTGTCCATGGCGGATTTTCCGACATCGCTTAACCCGTCACGAATACTGTCCGCACTTTGAATAGTATCCTTCATTCCTTTTAATGAGTTGTAGCCATTTCCTATTTTGGCAGCACCTTTAAATCCAGCATCTACTCCTGTTTGAATACCAGCTTTTAATGCTGAAAGGCCACGTTTTGGTGCAGCTATAACTGAACCCATAAACATTGTCTGTCTGAATGTTTCCATCATAGATTGCCCGCTAGAACCAAAGAACTGAGCAATTACATTTGGTATTTCCTGTACAGCAAGCAGTCCGCCTATAAATAAAGCAATCTTGCTGAAAATACCTATCCAGTCATTTCCAAGTGCATTCTGAATTGCATTATTGGAACAGAGCATCAAAACAAAATAGGTAAAATAGATCTGGCAAAAGTTTGCAATCAGATCACCTGAAATACTTCTTACCCAAGTTCCAAAACTTTTATCTTCGGGATCAATAATACTTGCCACCATATAAGGGGCTAACAGATACTTCATGGAACAGATAACAGATCTCATAGCAATCTGTAACGCTGTCATTGCAAAAACAAACAGGGCAACAATCGAAAGCAGAATTTCCAAAATGATAGATGACCAAGTTGGAAAGTACTTATAGACTGTACTGTTCCATCCCATAACACCCGTAATACCTGAAACAATAGACAAAGCATTTTCACTTGTCATTCCCTCATCATCAAGAGATGAAATGTTATCCAACAGTTCCTTTTTATAATCCTCTTCTGTTTTTGTTGCATTAATATCAAAGTTTTCATCCAGTTTGATTTCTTCACCCAATTCCTTATCACGATTTGAAAGATTGACTCTTCCTGATTGAATCAGTACATCCGACATATTCATATCTTCAGCACTTTTCTTTTCATCCGCAAAATCGTTTGGAATCCAGTAGTTGACGTGTGCAATAGCATCACTTGTCATTGAACATGCTGATTTGTAGATTAATGGAACACCTGAAATAAGCATAGAAGCAAGTGAGAGTGAAATCAGAATTTTTGAAAGATTAATGTTTTCACGATACTCATTATCTACAAAAAACTTAACATAGATTTTTAACAGTTTAAAAACAATAAAAATCAGCATACATGCTGACATCAATATAAAGAATTTAGATGTAATACTGCTTCCACCTATATCCAAAGAACCAATTTTTAATACAACTTTCCACAGACAATCAAGTAAAAAAAGAAATATTTCAGCAATCGCCCATAATAATGATCTAAACCATTGAGTAATGGCAGTGATAATCTTAGACATTCAATCACCCAATTCCTGAAGAGGTAATTCCAAGTGCCTTAAAAATGGCAACAATACCAGTCCCCACAAAAGCCCAGAAGACAATCTTTTTAATAATTCTACTGGGTTTTTCACGTTCTTTAAGCTCATCATCTTTAGTAAACCAGACCGCTAATGTTGCAAGACTGGCAAGAACAGCACCAATTGGAATAAGCCAGATGAGAATATCAATAACAGGATCCGTATAACCTTTGATCCATTTTTGAAGTTCAGCCTTATTGATTGCTCCAACAATTGGATGAATCATCACCTTATCCCTTAAAAAACTTAATTTATTCATTTGAACCTCCTTTAAAATCCTTGTACTTTTTTACAGACGGCAAGTTTGCCGTGTTGTTTAATTCATTCCTGAATTCATTTCTGTATTTTCTAGTAACAGTCCTAAATTTTTTTAAAATAACTGAAACAATGAATAAAAAAAGTGCTATCTCGTATAGAAATAGCACTACTGGAAAAAATATCATAAATCCGGTTTTCAAATTATTTATATAGACTGTAATTAAAGAAATCATCAAAGACAGATTCAATGGAACAAATATCCAATACTTATATCTTTTAATGTTTTTTAATACCTTCAAATCTTTCAACCTCTTCATCACTTTCAGATGTTTCTTTATCATTAACTAAAATTACCTGAACGATTTCTTCGCAAAGATTCTTATTTTCAAGTCTTCTATATCCTGCACACTCTAGAAGATATTGCATCTCATCCCAAGTATCCTTATGCATAAAGCTGGCAATCACATCTGGACGGTATCCGAATTCTTGCTCAATAACATCGATCAATAACATATGATACATCCCATCAAATTGCGGTTCAATCATACCAATTTGATTGTTATTGAAAAACACATGATGAGCATTCTGAATATATTTTTTTACATCATAGCACATATCTAACATATCGCCATCAACAGAATCACAAATATCATAAAAAGCCGCATAATCATTTGCCTGTATGAAATAACATTCCATTTTTTCCTTATGAGAATTATTGGCACTCAAACGAATCGTCAGCTGTATAGCTTTTGAATAATCTGTATCAAAACTACCCTTATCATAAGGTTCTGTTTCAACATCAATTTTATAACCGCCGAGCATTGTATATTGACTCATTTTCTGTCTTCCTTTCTTTATAAAAGGATAAGAAGTTCCTTAATAAACTGAACTATCCTATCCTTTTTCATATATTTATATTTTATCATTCATCTTTGTGTTTGAAAATAAGTAAAGCAAACACAAAACATCCTAGACCCATTAGGACATAGCCAATTGCTCTTGTATTATCACCCGTTTTAACTACTTTAGCAGCTTCAGGTAATAACTCATCATACATAATTACTTTTTGTACTGCTCCTGTATCTTCTACTTTAAAATTAACTGATTCGGCAATTTTATATTTTGCTGGTGCAATTGTTTCAGTTAATGTATAACTCTTACCAGCTACAAGGTTTTTGATGATATGAGATTCTTCTTTAGATACCCATTCATCAACTGTATTGCCTTCTTCATCTGTTACTTTTAAGTGCGCACCTGGTAATTCCTTTTTTGTTGTGATATCTTGCTTAGATACTTCTACTTTTGTATCTTCATCTGTCATTTTTAAAAGCGTATCCTTATTTTCATCTGCAATGAATTCTTGTTCTTCAAAAGTAGCATAGCCATCAGGTGTCTTCGTTTCTCTTAAAATATAAGTTTCACCTGCAACAAGTCCTTCGATTCTATGAGTCGTTTCATTACCATCCAAGTCGATATTTGAATAAGTTGTAACACCATCCTTAGCGGTCATTAAAGTATAATCATTTTTATTTTTAGAAACACTGTAAATAAAAGTTGAATCTTCATTATCAACATATACTTTTCCTTCAGCTTTTCCATTTTCAGCTAACTGAGATTTCATATCGTCTGTTAAATCAAAGATGTGTTGTCCACTGATCCATTTATCAACAATTTGTTTTGTTTTTGTTGAAACTACAGTAAGCTCAGCATCTTTTAATAATGTTCCATCTTCTTTAACTTTTGATACTTCATTGATTGTATCAACCATTTCAACTTTTTGATTTTCTTTTTCTTCAGTTACTGCAAATACAATATCATTTGCAAGATTCAATCCTATTGGAGCTAAATCTTCATGTAATGTATATATTTTACCTTCTTCTAAGCCGTTAGCAATATGAGATTTACCTTCGCTATACCACTCATCAACGACATTTCCATTTTCGTCGATGATTTGCATATAAGCACCAGTTACTTCTTCTCCACCAACATCAGTTTTTGAGATAAATACTTGTTTGTCTTTCATAGTGACTTTTTGATCTACTTTATCTTTTGATACATTAAATTCTATATCTATTGACTTAACATATCCTTCAGGTGAAACTGTTTCTGAAAGAATATAAGTTTTTCCTTCTTCTAGACCATTAATGAAATGAGATTCTTTTGTAGAAATCCATTCATCAACAATGTTTCCTGTTTCTTTTTCTTTGACAGTAATCGTAGCTTCTTCTACTTCTTTTTCACCTGTAACATCAGTTTTAGTGAAAGACACTTGTTTATCTTTCATTGTAACTGTTTCTAATTCAGAAGAACTTTTAATAGTGAATCTGATATCACTTGCTTTAACATAATCTTTAGCTGTAACAGTTTCAGATAAAGTGTAAGTTTCTCCAACAACTAACCCTTCAATAGAATGAGGTTTTTCTGTTGAAACCCATTGATCAACAATATTACCTTTCTCATCAGTAATTGTTAATTGAGCACCTAGTACTTCCTTATCACCAGTAACATCTGTCTTATTGAATTCAAAATGTGTGGTTTTATTTTCAACATTTAAATCTTTACTGTAGTTTTTAGTTGTAAAATCTTTTTGTCTGAATGTAAAGGATTGCTTAGCTTCATCTAACACACATCCATCAAGTGTTTTTACTTCTTCAAAATAGTATTTTGCTTCTCCTGTACCCATAGGAAAATTTGAAATATCTAATTGGCCATCTTTTGATAAAGCATAAATTCCTTTTCCAATTTCAGTCCCTGTATTGACAATAGCTCCTGAACTTTCAGTTGTAATCTTTTCATCTTTTGCAAACATCAAACTTCCATCAACAGGAGAGTAGATGTTTTCTTTTGCTTTTAATACGAATTGGATTTTAGATAAGTCGCTTCTGTCAACTAAATCTACATCAGTATCAAGATCAACAACTGTCTTTGTTAAATGAACTGAACCTTTTGGCTGTTCATCTTTAACTGTAACTGTATAGATTGGATCACCATCTTCATCCTTCGAGAAATCTAATAAACCTGTCATTTCAAAAGATTGTGTTTTCCCTAGTCCAATAAATCCTTCAGGAACTTTTACTTCTTCAAGATGATACTTACCAGCAAAGAACTGTAATGGAAGGAATACTTCACCTTTATCATCGTCATCATTTGTATATTCAGTTTTGACAACAACTACATTTTTGCTGTTTGTTGTGAAAGTATCATATTTTTTACCGCCCACTTTTTGAGTAATTGTCTGTCCTTTTTTATAGACAACTTTTCCACCTTCTAAGACATCTTCATCAGCAACGATTTTAAAAGAAGCAGAATTTAATGAGACATTTTTACCAGTTTCCTGATCTTTTTTAACAAGTTTTAATTGCGTTTCCACTGGTCGATTATTTAAGATAACCTTTTTAACCTTATCTTCATCCTTTTTGATTTCACTTGTGTCTTGCGTAATAGAAACAGTGAAATTTGGATTCGTATAAAAATCCTTTGGTGTTACAGTTTCTCTGACTAGATATTCTCCATAAGGGAGATCCTTTGTAATAGCCCAGCCATCTTCATCAGTGGTAATGACATCATAGACTTTTGCACTGTCCCATCCAACGTGATCAACCTCTGACTTGAGCTTAAAGGTAAAGCTAGCGCCTTGTAATCCTTTTACAACTTCAGAAATCCCATTGCGATAACCTGATTTAAAAATCTGTACTTTTTGTTTTTTTACTTTTTCCTGTACGACCATTTGGTTTGCATCGTTACCAAATTGAAGCTTAGCACCTTTATATTCTTTAGTAATCTTAGCAACAAATTTTCCATCAGTTACTGATGTTACTTTACCTGTTGCAGTATCAGTAACAGTTAATTTATAACCTTTTAACAAGTACCCTTTTGGTGCCTTTGTTTCTTCAATAGAAATTGTTCCTAATGGAAGACATGGGTTTTCATCATCATAATAGAGTTCACCTGATCCTTCTTTTAAGAATGTTTTTGAAAGACCAGCAATATATTTGCCACTTGCCTGTTTCTTTGTTTTTAACACCCAAGTTCTAGTTGCTTTAGAAGGAAGATTATCCTTGTCATATTCTTTATTATAAAATTTGACTGTAAATTCAGCATCATCTAATGTGGCATCACCTTGTGGTTCTCCTAAAGTTTCAGCATCGTTTTTTACGATTTCAATTCCGATAGGGTCATTCTTTGGTTTTTCATTTGAATTTGCAGTTACAGTCTGATCTTTTACAACTGTGACGTTGTAGCTTCCTTCATCAACATCATAACCTGCACTTGCATTGGTTTCTTTAACAACATATTTACCAACAGGTAGAATATCTGATTTAGCATATCCGTTTTTATCAGTTATAAGTGTACCTACTAAAGTATCACCTGAGTAAATACCATATTTAGCACCTTCCAACGTATAGCAGGTATTTCCATTTGTCATATTTCATTGGCTGATTTTTTAAGAAGATCAATATATCCAAAATCCAACCAGTTGACAGAATATTTTAATGAATCAACCGACTCTTGAGCCCATGATCCATGTGTCTGACTGGCACTGTTTCCTGAACTGATGGCTAGAGCACAGAATTTTCCTTTTGCAGAACTGTTTAACGCTCCACTTTCATAATCACTAGGACTGTTTTTTAGTGGTGCAGTTAAATAAAATGATTGTCCACCATAAACTGTTGCAGTTCCACCTGTTTGTTGTGTACTTGTTCCTTCAATATGAATCGTAACATTACTTTGTAAAGGTAACTGTACTGTTTCATTGGAACTTGCGTTGAATTTAATACTGTTTGTTTTTTGAATCATGTTCATTTTATCAAAAACAGCCGTAAATGCAGCACTGTTTCCAGTTGAAAAACTTGCGCCATTAGATGGATCAGGCAATCCTTCTACGTATTGCCATGTTGACTTTAAGCCAATACCTGCCTTTTCCAAGTCATCAATATTGGCACCACACATATCACCAGAGTAAGCTAAACTTAGTAAAACATGTGTATATAAATATCCTGTTTCTTCTTCATTTAAGCCATCATCTGTTAAAGCTTGTCCTTTGAAAAGACATTGTGCTGGGCCACCAAAACCATAATAAAGAAATTTTCTGACCATCACGTTGTTTTCAATAACGGATGCCGTATAATTTCCTTCTGCTGGTGTCTTCTTGCTGGCTTCTAAACAATACGACCATTGACCATTATATTTACACATATAGGTTGACCATTGTTTGGTGATCTGAGGACATTTTCGCTTCCACCACTCTGGATACGTTATCGATTTTACTTTTGTAAATTCATGGGGAATATTACCATCCCAAGCATTAACTGATATGTTTTCTGCAGAAAAACATATCGAGAAAATCATGCCTATCACAACAAGTATTTTTGATAGCTTATCAAAATATTTTTTTCTCATTGTTCTTCTCCTTTTTTTATTCTTTTTGTATTTTCATTCCTAAAAACATAATAATTTTGCAAAATTACTTCTTTTTAATTTTTTAATCCTTTTGAATAGGATTTACAGTCAAACATGACAGACCTTTAATAAAAATAAAAGACAATCCGAAGATTGCCTTAAGGTTTGAACACCCATTTTTCCATATATATTTTTGTAATCATTTAATTTCCTTTCTCTTCTTTTTTCAAAAATAAAAAGGACATATCTTAAATATCTTATGCCCTTGATTGATTTACTGAATTTTTTTAATGAAACTATTTAGTTTTACCACACGAACATCTGTAGCCTGTCACTTTTTCTTCGTCGTAAGCAGGTGTCACAACAATTGTCTTTGTTTCCTGATGTGTAATTGCAGCGTGATGTTTTGTCCCCACTTTAACACTTGTAGAATGATAGGAATGTCCTGTTTCTACACTATGATTGATAGCTTCAACTGTAGCATTTTCACCCTTACCAAAATCCTTATTGCATACTTTACAAACCTGATGTGATTCGTAAATTGGTTCATCATATGCTGCCTGATCTACGACCGTAACTGTTTCTGTTTTTGTCACTGCATCATGATGAACCTTTTGAGTGACAGGAATATTGTAAACATGTTCATGTGATGGTTTTGAAACAGAACTACTCGAATTATTTAAACT
>ENA-ORUG01003035-ORUG01003035.1-human-gut-metagenome-genome-assembly--contig:-NODE-3035-length-10650-cov-2.836527_pt1 | contig 10650 bp, 9 predicted proteins | sample MGYA00242079_ERZ509207 | MGnify/ENA primary metagenome ERZ509207 (study PRJEB26280, sample SAMEA2338780) | human gut metagenome | biome: human gut; feature: human-associated habitat; material: faeces...
ACTTAGTGAGGGATGACAGAGCAATTTAAAAGAGATTTTTCTTTAATTAATTGGATGGGTGAACCAAAAGCAAGCCCCTCTTCCCGGTTCCGATTCCACACCGATTTTCCCTCCCAGTTGCGTGACGATACTTTGGCAGATAGGCAGTCCGAGTCCCGTACCGGGAATAAAACTGTTGAGTTTTACAAATCGGGTGAAGATAGCTTCCTGTTTTTCCGGCTCTATCCCCATTCCCGTGTCCTGAACGGAGAATTTCACTTCGTTTCCGTCTATTTGGTAGTCGATGGTGATATTTCCTTCGGAAGTGAATTTTAGTGCGTTAGTCACAAAGTTCAGTAATACCTGATAAAGTCTGTTCTTGTCACTGGTGAACGTCAGTTCGGGTAAATTATCTTTCAGGCGGAGTTCTACTTGTGGACTAGTTTTCATTTGCATAGCCTGAAACAGATCGTTACAAAGCTGTTTCGCATTTACTCTTTCAGGAATAATGTCGAAAGTTCCCGCTTCGATTTTCGATAAGTCGAGGATATCGGAAATGAGCTGAAGCAACAACTTGTTATTATCTTCTATGATCGTGATATACTGATGCTTTTCTTCCTGATCCTCCGCCTCTTCCAGCATACTTGAGAAACCGACGATCGCATTGAGCGGAGTACGTATCTCGTGACTCATGTTGGCAAGGAAGGCCGATTTTAAACGATCCGCTTCTTCGGCTTTCTCTTTGGCTTTGATAAGCATTTGTTCGGTTTCTTTTAGTTGGGTAATATCAAAGTTGATACACAGCATTTCGATGACATTATCCTGCGGTCGGTAGTTGCGGACCAACACATTCACCCGTGTCCACGTATAACTTCCGTCGGCTCTGCGGATACGTACATCCCTGCATAATTTCGTACTTTCGCCTTTGACCACTTTCGCCAGAAAGTCGAGCATAACAGCCCGGTCCTCCGGATGAAAGTGAGAATGGATACCGATAATTTCCGGTAGGGGCGTGCCTTCCTCTTCTCCTACATTTTTATACCAGCTGCTTAAGGCATAACCATTGCGGCTTAACGCATCAAAATGAGCGTATCCAACCTTGGCATAATCTCCTACCAGTTCAAAGAAATTTTTAAATTCCTGAATTTTGTTGTAGGCGATGGTGTTTTCCGTCTTATCTACGTTTATCAACAGATAATTGATGGGCTGCCGGTCATGATCATAAAGTGTTGTTATTCTTGTTGTCAGATTAATGAAACCGGATGTTTTTTCCGATTCATAATATCCTTTGATTTTTGAAAAATCATATTGGAAGGTGAATTCAACCTCTTCATTATCTCTGATCTTTAGCTTTATTTCTTCGGGTAGTGCCGGATTCTCAAAGATATTGATACCAATAACTTTTTCTTTATGGGTGATATGGAACATTTCCAGTTCCTTTTTATTCAAGTCAAGCAGATAACCGTCTTTATTATACAGTTCAATGCCGACGGGAAGGTTTTTATAGATATTGTGCAGGATACGTTCACTGTTTTGCAGTGCCTGATAGGCGGAAGCCATGCGTGGACCATCTTGAGTTTCTGCTATTCCGTATATTTTGGTGTTTCCTTCCCCATCAGTTTCCTGAAAGCATATTTTACTGCGAATCCATACTTCCCCGTGGGGAGTATCGAGCAGGTACACCTCCTCAATGCTCTGTTGCAATTTATCGAAAGAGTAGCTGGTAGTATGGTGCTGATCCTCCCTTAGGATACGTTTATTGAAATCTTCAAAACTGATCACTCCGTCTTCGTCTATCCCGAGTAATCGGGAGATAAACTCGGAACATACATAACTTTCTGTTTTTAAGTCCGCTTCCCACCATCCCATATTCGCTTTATTCAGCAGTTTTTGCAGGAATGTGTATTCTTTCTGTTTGCTTGTTTCCAATGTCTGACTTGTTTTAAGTTGGCGGTTGAATATTCATTTAGTCCGTAAAAATAGTCATTTCTATTGAATTCTTTTCAATAAACCATCACTTTTAGGTATTGATACCTGCTGATTCTTTCGTGAACTTTGTAGAGAAACAAAATGTTGTATATATAAAAAGAAGAAAGGAGACCATTAAGAATGAAAAAGATAGTATTACTTCGTCATGGAGAGAGTGCTTGGAACAAAGAAAACCGTTTCACAGGTTGGACGGATGTAGACCTGACGGAAAAGGGAGTTGCCGAAGCGGAAAAGGCAGGCGTCACGTTGAGGGAATATGGCTTCAACTTTGATAAAGCCTATACTTCTTATCTGAAAAGGGCAGTCAAAACCTTGAACTGCGTGCTTGATAAAATGAATCTGGACTGGATTCCCGTCGAGAAGAGCTGGCGTCTGAATGAGAAGCATTACGGCGATTTGCAAGGACTCAATAAGGCGGAAACAGCCGAGAAATACGGAGAAGAACAAGTGCTGATCTGGCGTCGCAGTTATGATATAGCTCCCAATCCGCTTTCCGAAAGCGATTTGAGAAATCCGCGTTTCGATTATCGCTATCACGAAGTATCCGATGCGGAACTGCCGCGTACCGAATCATTAAAAGATACCATCGACCGTATTATGCCGTACTGGGAGTCGGATATATTCCCGGCTTTAAAAGATGCGCATACCTTGCTGGTTGTCGCGCATGGCAATAGTCTGCGAGGTATCATTAAGCATTTGAAACATATTTCTGATGAAGATATCATCAAACTGAATCTTCCTACTGCCGTTCCTTATGTATTCGAGTTCGACGAGAACCTGAATGTTGCCAATGATTACTTCCTGGGCAATCCGGAAGAAATTCGTAAGCTGATGGAAGCGGTAGCCAATCAGGGGAAGAAAAAATAGCAGGCTTCATCGCCTGTATATAAATTGTTATACATTAAAAAAATAAAGTTATGAGTAAAGTAGTTGATTTATTAGGAGATAAGACCAGTTATTATCTGGATCATACCTGTAAGACCATTGATAAGTCGTTGATTTATATACCCTCACCGGATACCATTGATAAAGTCTGGATTGATTCGGACCGAAACATTAAAGTATTGAACAGCCTGCAAACCCTTTTAGGGCATGGACGTCTGGCAAATACGGGTTATGTGTCCATTCTTCCTGTCGATCAGGATATCGAGCATACAGCCGGCGCATCCTTTGCACCGAATCCCATTTATTTCGATCCGGAGAATATTGTGAAGCTGGCTATCGAAGGAGGCTGTAATGCAGTAGCTTCTACATTTGGTATTTTGGGATCAGTCGCACGTAAATATGCGCACAAAATACCTTTCGTGGTAAAGTTGAATCACAATGAGCTGCTGACCTATCCGAATACATACGATCAGGTATTATTTGGTACGGTGAAAGAGGCTTGGAATATGGGAGCCGTAGCAGTAGGCGCAACCATTTATTTCGGTTCGGAACAGAGTCGCCGCCAATTGGTAGAGATTGCTGAGGCTTTCGAATATGCCCATGAACTCGGTATGGCTACCATTCTGTGGTGTTATTTGCGCAATAGCGATTTCAAGAAAGGAGCTATTGATTATCATGCTGCTGCCGACCTTACCGGACAGGCTGACCGTTTGGGAGTTACCATCAAAGCGGACATTGTGAAGCAGAAACTTCCTACCAATAATGGTGGTTTCAAAGCGATTGGTTTCGGAAAGACAGATGAACGCATGTACACGGAACTCACATCGGAACACCCGATTGATCTCTGTCGTTATCAGGTGGCAAATGGTTATATGGGACGTGTCGGATTGATCAATTCCGGTGGAGAATCTCATGGGGCTTCCGATTTGCGTGATGCGGTCATTACAGCAGTTGTCAATAAGCGTGCCGGTGGCATGGGATTGATCAGTGGACGTAAAGCCTTCCAGAAGCCGATGAATAAGGGTGTCGAATTATTAAACGCTATTCAGGATGTCTACCTCGATCCGGCAATAACCATTGCCTGATCTAGGAAAGATGAGAAATAATTCTTATCTTTGACTACCAGATAGTTAACCATTAAAAAATAGAATTATGAAGTTTTTTATTGACACAGCCAATTTGGAGCAGATTCAGGAGGCGTATGACCTCGGAGTACTTGACGGAGTGACTACCAATCCTTCGCTGATGGCGAAAGAAGGCATTAAAGGTACGGAGAATCAACGTGAACATTACATTAAAATATGTAAGATTGTCAATGCTGACGTAAGTGCGGAAGTAATAGCAACGGATTATGAAGGGATGATCCGCGAAGGGGAAGAGCTTGCCGCACTCAATCCGCATATCGTTGTCAAGGTGCCTTGCATTGCCGATGGTATCAAAGCTATCAAGTACTTTACAGAAAAAGGAATCCGGACCAATTGTACATTGGTATTTTCCGTCGGACAGGCATTGCTGGCTGCAAAAGCCGGAGCGACTTACGTTTCGCCTTTTGTCGGACGTCTGGATGATATTTGCGAAGACGGGGTAGGACTTGTTGGTGATATTGTACGTATGTATCGCACCTATGATTACAAGACTCAGGTATTGGCGGCTTCTATCCGCAATACGAAGCACATCATCGAGTGTGTGGAGGTGGGAGCAGATGTGGCTACCTGTCCGTTGAGTGCTATCAAAGGGTTGTTGAATCATCCGCTGACTGATTCGGGATTGAAGAAATTTTTGGAAGATTATAAAAAGGTAAATGGATAATCGGATTTGAGAAACTAAGTTTTCTTCAAAGTTATATTGATAGAGGCTTCTGACATAAATGTATGTTAGAAGCCTTTTTTAGTTATTTTAATAATGTCAAACAACATAAAACTAAGACTTCTCGTTTATTCATCTTAATTTGTATCGTGTAATCTAACTAGTGATGTAAATAATGAATAAAAATGGATTTAGTCGATGTGCCGATATCTATATCGGCCGTTTGCGAGAGGAGGGCCGCTATTCTACAGCGCACGTCTATCAGAACGCCCTTCTTTCTTTTAGCAAGTTTTGTGGTGTCCATAGTGTGTCTTTCCGTCAAGTCACCCGTGATCGTCTTCGCCGTTACGAACAGCACCTTTATGAATGTGGTCTGAAGCCCAATACGATTTCCACGTATATGCGTATGCTTCGGAGTATCTATAATCGGGGTGTGGAGGCGGGTAGTGCTCCTTATGTCCACCGCCTGTTCCATGAGGTCTATACGGGGGTGGACGTGCGTCAGAAAAGGGCGCTTCCTGTCGTCGCTCTTCGCAGGCTTCTTTATGAAGATCCCCAGTCTGACCGTCTCCGCCGTACCCAGGCTATCGCTGCTCTGATGTTCCAGTTCTGCGGGATGTCTTTCGCCGATCTGACGCATCTGGAGAAATCCGCTCTTGACAGCAATGTGCTGCGCTACAATCGTGTCAAGACGAAGACTCCCATGAGCGTTGAGGTTCTGGACAGCGCAAAGGAGATGCTCGACCAGCTCCGGAACCGACAGTCTCCCCGTCCCGGTTGTCCCGACTACCTTTTCAGCATTCTTCAAGGTGATAAGAAGAGGAAGGATGAGAGAGCCTACCGTGAATACCAGTCCGCTCTCCGAAGATTCAACTACTGCCTGAAGTCTCTGGCAAAGCGGCTGCGTCTCAACTTCCCCGTCACTTCCTACACGCTTCGTCATTCGTGGGCTACTACTGCCAAGTACCGTGGTGTCCCTATCGAGATGATCAGCGAGTCGCTTGGTCATAAGTCCATCAAGACTACGCAGATTTATCTGAAAGGCTTTGAACTGAAAGAGCGTACGGAGGTAAACCGGATGAATTTGTCTTACGTAAAGCGGTGCGGAGTAGGTCAGTGCATCTGATTTAGAAGCTTGATATACAGTGTTTATCGGTGTGCGTTACTTCTTAGGTAACGGAATGATTCATGGCGCAAAGATGGACATATTTATGAAAATACGCAAACAAAAATGAAATTAATTTCGGAAAATGAATCAAATGCAGGCATAACAGGCGGAAAATGACAATATCCGTGTTATGTCTTTTTTTTATTCCAATTCATGAAAAACACCTTCACTTCTGCTTTATTTCCTGAATACCAGTCCTCTTCTGATGTTTTCGTTGAAAAAAGTTCCCTTTTCTGCTTGCCCTATGCTTGTTCGTTACCTAAGAAGTAACGGATAAACATGGGGTAAAAAAATATGATTTTAAGAAAAAAGAAATCACTAAATGCTGGGCCTATTAATGGGACAGGGGAAGGCGTAGCACACTCAAAACGCTGGTATGTTGCTTTGGTTCGGATGCACCATGAAAAGAAGGTTTCCGAGCATTTGGACAAGATGGGAATCGAGAATTTCGTTCCCGTTCAACAGGAACTTCACCAATGGAGCGATCGTCGTAAGCTGGTCACCTCCGTCTTGCTTCCTATGATGGTGTTTGTACACGCCGATCCTAAGGAACGCATGGAAGTCCTGAGTTTTTCTACTGTCAGCCGTTACATGGTGATGCGCGGCGAGAGTAGTCCTGCTGTAATTCCTGACGAGCAGATGGCTCGTTTCCGTTTCATGCTTGATTATTCGGAAGAATCGATAAGCATGAACAGTTCTCCTTTGGCCCGTGGCGAAAAGGTTCGCGTGATTAAAGGTCCGTTGACGGGTCTTGTTGGCGAACTGGTCAATGTGGATGGTAAAAGTAAGATTGCTGTTCGCTTGAATATGCTGGGATGCGCCTGTGTTGATATGCCTGTCGGTTATGTAGAGCCGATTATGGCGGCTGTTTAGGCCAAGGGATATGGATGCTATTATTTTACAAGAAAACATAGAGGGTTTATTAAGTTTGGTACGTATGCTGCTTCCTGATGGGGGGAGTGCAGGCTGCGTGTATTTGGATGATCTTTCAGCATTACAACGATCCATCCACGAAAAGATTAACGATTTATATTCTCAACGGGGGGAGACACCGGAACAGGATGCTACCCTGTGTTTGGCCATCCTTCAGGGATATAATGTGTCGATGTACGCCAATCCGGAAGACGAAGAAAGAAAACAGGCTGTTTTGACCCGTTCTCTGTCTCTTCTCGATGTTCTTCCCCCTTCTCTTCTTAAACAACAGTTGTCTGCGGTCTGTCACGGTATGCAGGAACTGTGTGAAACCAACTAACTTTTTTATTTGTCAATGAAAATACAACGACTTTTTAGCATTCTACTATTTTGTTTGATGCTGGGAAGTGGCTCGCTTATGGCTCAGTCCATGAGTGATTCACAAGTACTGGAATATGTAAAGGACGGTATCCGCCAAGGCAAGGAACAGAAGCAGCTTGCTTCCGAACTAGCCCGTAAGGGGGTAACCAAAGAACAGGCAATGCGTGTGAAGCAGCTATACGAGCAGCAGAACAATGTAAATACCTCGAAATCAACGGGCACGGACATCAACGAATCCCGCCTGCGTGAAGAGACTAAGAAGAATACTTCCGATATGCTGGAGGATCATCCGACTACTCAGGACCTTGCCCGTGGCGATCAGGTCTTCGGGCGCAACATCTTCAATACCCGTAACCTGACATTTGAACCCAGTGTTAATCTGGCCACTCCTACCAATTACCGTCTTGGTCCCGGTGATGAAGTCATCATCGATATCTGGGGTGCCAGCCAGAACACGATCCGCCAGCAGATCTCTCCTGAAGGTACCATCAATATTCAGAAGATCGGTCCTGTCAACCTTAGCGGTATGACAGTCTCCGCCGCCAACGACTATCTGAAGGGCGCCCTGAATAAGATCTATAACGGTCTGAACAATACTACCGACCCTACTTCCGACATTCGTCTGACGTTAGGTAATATCCGTACTATTCAGATCAATGTGATGGGAGAGGTCGTGCAGCCGGGTACCTACGCCCTTTCTTCCTTCTCTACCGTCTTCCACGCGCTTTACCGTGCAGGCGGTGTGAGTGATATCGGCAGCCTTCGAAACGTTCAGTTGGTACGCAACGGAAAGAATATCGCCACCATCGACGTCTACGAATTTATCATGAAAGGCAACACACAGGATGACATCCGCCTTCAGGAAGGTGACGTGGTTATCGTCCCCGCTTACGATGTCTTGGTAAAGATCAGCGGCAAGGTAAAACGTCCTATGCGTTTCGAAATGAAGAAAGACGAGAACCTTGCCACTTTAATCAAATATGCCGGCGGCTTTGAAGCCGATGCCTACACCCGTTCATTGCGTGTTGTCCGTCAGAATGGTGAGGAATATGAGGTCAACACGGTCAAGGATATGGACTACAGCATCTACACAATGCGTAACGGTGACGTTGTAACAGCCGAAGCCATCCTTAACCGCTTCACAAACAAACTGGAAATCCGTGGCGCTGTCTATCGTCCCGGTATCTACCAGCTCAGCGGTAAACTGAATACGATCCGCGAACTTGTCCATGAAGCTCAGGGTCTGACCGGTGACGCTTTCCTGAATCGTGCCGTCCTTTATCGCCAGCGTGAGGATTTGACCAGTGAAGTTGTTCAGATAGACATCAAGTCTATCATGGACGGTACTTCCCCGAACCTTGCCCTGATGAAGAATGACATCCTTTACATTCCGAGCATTCACGATCTGGAAGATCGTGGCAATGTCACAGTTCACGGTGAGGTTGCCCAACCGGATTCCTATCCTTATGCTGATAACATGACACTTGAGGATCTGATCATCCAGGCCGGTGGCTTGAAAGAAGCCGCCTCCACTGTCCGCATTGATGTGTCGAGACGAATCAAGAATCCCCGTAGTACCGCGGATAATGATACGATCGGTCAGATGTATACCTTCTCTTTAAAGGATGGTTTTGTCATCGACGGTCAGCCCGGTTTTATCCTTCAGCCTTATGACGAAGTTTATGTCCGTCGCAGTCCGGGCTATCAGGCACAACAGAATGTAGCCATTGAAGGTGAAATCCTTTTCGGAGGAAATTACGCCATGACCAGCCGTGAGGAACGTCTTTCCGATTTAGTGAATAAAGCCGGCGGTCCGACCAATTATGCCTATCTGCGTGGTGCAAAACTGACCCGTGTGGCTAACGCTAGTGAGAAGAAACGTATGGGTGATGTAATTCGCCTTATGAGCAGGCAATTGGGCGAGGCCATGATTGACTCTTTGGGTATTCGTGTCGAAGATACCTTTACGGTTGGAATTGATTTGGAAAAAGCCTTGAGCAATCCTAAAAGTAATGCCGATCTTGTCTTACGTGAAGGTGATGTGATCTCCATACCTAAGAATACTAATACTGTAACTATCAATGGTGCTGTCATGGTTCCGAATACGGTTTCTTATATGCAGGGCAAGGATGTAGACTACTATTTGAATCAAGCCGGTGGTTATTCTGATAATGCGAAGAAGAGTAAGAAGTTCATAGTATATATGAATGGTCAGGTAACGAAGGTTAAGGGTAGCGGCAAGAAACAGATTGAACCGGGCTGTGAGATTATTGTGCCTAGTAAAGCTAAGAAGAAGGCTAATATTGGTAATATTTTGGGTTATGCTACTACGTTTAGTACATTGGGAATGATGGTTGCTTCTATTGCCAATTTGATAAAAAAATAAGATTTATGTCAGAACAATCAGTAGAAAGGAAACTGGAAGATATGGAGATTGATTTATTGGATATATTTCGTAAAATTGTAGCAATTCGTAAGAAAATTTATAAAGCAGCTACCATTGGTTTGTTAATTGGTATTATTGTAGGGGTGAGTATCCCTAAAAGATATACGGTCACTGTAACTCTTTCTCCGGAAATGGGGAATGATAAAGGAAACAGTGGGTTGACTGGCTTAGCTGCCTCTTTTTTAGGTGGGAGTGCTAGTATGGGAGGGGGTGTTGATGCATTAAATGCTTCCCTGTCATCAGATATTGTATCTTCTACTCCTTTTTTGTTGGAGTTATTGAATATGCAGGTTATGGTAGATAAAGGAGAAACAAAAACACTATCTGGTTATTTAATGACAGAATCTTCCCCTTGGTGGAGTTATATCATAGGTTTACCCAGTATGTTTATTAGTGGAGTGAAATCTTTATTTACTGATGAAGAAGAACTATTTGGTGAAAGACAACAGGGTGGGGTGGTTATCTTAACTGAGAAAGAGAAAGATCAGATTGATGCGCTAAAAAAGAATATAACGGCTATTATTGATAAGAAAACGGCTATCACCAATGTTAGCGTTACTTTGCAGAATCCTAAAATAGCTGCGGTTATAGCAGACTCTGTCGTTCATCGTTTACAAGAACATATCATAGGCTATCGTACTTCAAAAGCAAAAGAAGATTGTGTTTATCTGGAGAAGTTGTTTGAAGAGAGGAAGCAGGAATATTATGCTACTCAAAAAGATTATGCCGAATATGTGGATACACATGATAATTTAATTCTTCAGAGTGTACGTGCTGAGCAGGAACGTTTGCAGAATGACATGAGTTTGGCATATCAAGTATATAGTCAGGTAGCCAATCAGCTGCAGGTTGCCAGGGCTAAAGTACAAGAGGAAAAACCTGTGTTTGCAGTGGTGGAACCGGCTGTTGTTCCATTGAAAGCTTCAGGATTAGGTTTGAAAGTTTATGTTTTACTATTTGTATTTTTATTTGTTTTTGGTACTATAAGCTGGATATTGATGGGGAGGAATATATTTAACTGTTTGAGGAAAAATAAAATTTGAGTTTTCTCATGAAGTTATTTTAATATACAATAGAATAAAAA
>ENA-ORUG01003039-ORUG01003039.1-human-gut-metagenome-genome-assembly--contig:-NODE-3039-length-10639-cov-3.247449_pt1 | contig 10639 bp, 9 predicted proteins | sample MGYA00242079_ERZ509207 | MGnify/ENA primary metagenome ERZ509207 (study PRJEB26280, sample SAMEA2338780) | human gut metagenome | biome: human gut; feature: human-associated habitat; material: faeces...
AACGCCATTCATCCGCCAGCTCACGCAGGCGGTCTTCTGGCGTTAGTCAGATAAAAATAAAGTACGGTTGCGTTTTCATGCAAAGTACGGTGCGGTAAATGCCGGTGCTAGCCAGGAAACTCGTCCTCTGATCAATCGCGCTTGGAAAAATCCACTGCCTGCCCCAGAGACGGACGCTTGGAGAGCACTCCGCGCATATGCAAAACGGCATACCACACAATGCAGAGCATCACGACGATAGCGTTTAAGCCGTAGATGCCGTCGTAACCGACGTGTGGCGCCACATAGCCGGCGAGATAAGGCGCCACACCTAGCCCCAAGTCAAAGAAGATGTAGAAGGTGCTTGTCGCTTGGGCATAACGCTCGCGGGACACCATGCTGATGGCCGAAACCTGAGCTACGGACTGGAAGTTGCCGAATCCGAGACCGGCCAGAGCGCCGGCCAACAAAACGGACCAGCCTTCATGTACGCCCCACAGAAGCGCCAAACTGGCTGTAAGCAAAATAAGAGAAGGGTAGAGGATGATCGGTGCTCCGTGAGCATCGTAGATTTTTCCTGAAAACGGACGAGAAAGCAGTATTGCGATGGCGTATACCAGGAAGAAAGAAGAGGCGGCCGCAACGACATCAAAAGCTCGGGCATAGGCTGCCATAAACGCTTGAATGTTGCCCCAGGCCAAACACACGACACAGACAAAAAGACTGAAAGGAATGAGCTTGGGTTCGATAAAGTCGGCAAGCGAGAGTTTGTGATGGTCAAGCCTGCGTTGGGCCGTGACTTTGACGAACGGAACGAGCAACAAGTTGACGCACGCCATGGCGGTACCGATCGCGAAGATTCCCTCGTAACCGAGCGTGTCAACCAGTGCAATGCCGATGAACGGCCCAAAGCACAGTGCCAAAGCTGTGCTCATGGAGAAATATGCAATCCCGCGGCCGTGAAACTGGGTAGGAACAACAACCGCCACGATCGTGCCGGTGACTGTGCCTACGATACCGACGGCCACACCGGAGACGAAACGCACCAGGAAAATCAACGCAAGCGTGTCGGCAAAAAAGTAGGCGGCATTTGTCAGTAAATACAGCAAAACGCCGCAGAAAAGCACACGCCGATAGCCTGCCGAGTGGACAATGCTGCCCGTGAAAAATCGTCCGACAAGACAGCCGATCACAATGATGCCTGTTGCGAGTCCCGCGACAGAGGTAGAGGCATGAAACACTTCCGACAAAAACTGTGTGCTGACTACGAAAATGGCGTAGTAGCCCGCCAAGCCGAGCATGTTGATGAGCGAGATGGCGACAAAAGTTTTTGTGAAAATTGCTTTGATGGCAGAAGATGGCATGGCGGGAAGAGCAGATGATTCTGTTGCGCGAGGTCCTATTGCACTGATGGTCGGCCAGGTGAGTGGTAATCAACACTCACGCGGGGCGCAACTCTACTCTTGTTGCAAGACGCATAACAAATCCGTGGGAGTTGTAACGCACGCGAGGGATCTCGTTTCATGCGTTATGTTCGTTTCCTGAAAAATGCGTTTATAGCTGTTGACAGTTTGCGTTCTACGGACTGATAGAAGTGAAGCAAAAGGCGTCCAACCTGCCCACGTACCTCGTTGCCAAGGAAAACAAGGGCGGCGACGGCTTTGCCAACATTGCTCAGTCCATGTCCGGCCTCTACGCCGAAGCCATGGCTCTTACCAACAACGTGATGGGCTGCGGCGTTCCGACTTCCATCGGCTTCGAAGAGACGTTTAGCAACGTCAACGTGGCAGCTGACCGTCTGAGCAAGATGGCTGATATCGCCTACGAGCTCTATGGCTATGAAGTGTTGCACACCACGCAGGCCATGAACATGCGCATGCAGGACGGCAAGAAGGTGGGCGAAGGTACGACGAAGTTCCTCAACGCCTACCGTAAGACCGTTTCGTTCGTGACGAAGGATCGCATCTACACAAACGACATCAAGTTCCTGCGCACGCTCGATCCGGCTACGCTGAAGTAATTCGGTCATAATTCACATCCTTTGTTTCTCCTGATCTTCCTTGCGGGCTTCGTTTTGGGACGGGGCTCGCAGGCGAAGAACAACTCCACGGATCAAAACTTCATGAAAAAGACACTCACCGCAGTTGCGGTTTTGGGCGCGCTTTCCGGTGCAGCAATGGCAACGGAAGTGACGTTTTATGGTGTTGTGGATACGGGCTTTACGTATCAGCACACCGAAGGCGGCGACGATTCGTTTGCCATGACGAGCGGCAACTACGCCGGTCCTCGTTTCGGGTTTAAGGGCACCGAAGATCTGGGCGACAATTTGACGCTCGGTTTTGTTTTGGAAGCCGGTTTCAACAGCGACACCGGTGCGCAGGGGGAGGACGGCAAGATCCTCAACCGTGAATCGCAGATTTATCTCTCGGGCGACTGGGGTACGCTCGGTTTCGGTCGTGTCGGCGGCTTTTCGTCCGGTATGAGCTCTCTGTCCTGGTATTGGGATTTCGAGCCGTTTGAAACCGGTTACGTCGATGCCGGTATCCAGGCCTCTCAGGTCAACGTCTGGAACGTGCACAGCAACACGATCTACTACGTGTCTCCGACGTTTGCGGGTGCCAAGCTCGGCGTGCAGTATTCGCTCACGAACGAAGCCGACGACGAAGACGATCGCTGGGTCAACAACAGCAAGTGGCTCAATGTGGCGCTGCGCTGGGACGGCAGCAACGTCAAGGTAATCGGTGCGGTTGAAGCCGAGTTCTACGGTGACAGTTCCGAGTACTACGGAACCGATTACGATACGAAGAACTGGGAAGATGCCTTCAGCTATAAGCTTGCTGCCACATGGACGCCGGGGGGCGGTGCCACGACGCTCTATGCGGGCTTGAACTACTTCACCAACAACCGCCGCATGAGCGACGCCAACTGGAACGAAGACGACTTCGATTCGGATCTCCTGAAGACGAGCTCGGACGCGTACGATGCGATTTCCGGATTCTTGGGTGTCCGCTACACCGTGGGTTCGGCCAATTGGCTTGCTCAGGTGCAGTACCAGGACGGCGAGTTCGAGGGAGCACCGTCAGGTCAGGACGGCGACTTCAAGCGTTACGCCGTGGGTCTGGGCTGCCACTACTATTTCAGCAACCGCACGATGGGCTACGCTGTCGTCTCTTGGGCTAAAGGCGAAGGCTGGCTCAACAAAGATGAAAATACCACGAACCGTACGGCTGCCTCGATCGGTTTGACGCACTCATTTTGATTGTTAGTGACGGCGGCAGTTGCCGTATTTGACATGGTTTCATGCCGAAGGTGTATCCGGCGCTAAAACGCTGGAGTTGCGCCTTCGGTTTTTTGTTTGCGGCAAATGCCTTTTGCTCGCGTTCGAATTCGGGCGTAGCATCAGTAAGAGATGCCTTTATGTCGGTGTTATGCCGGCTGAATCCATATGGTGACGGCGTAATGTACGGAAAGCTCGCTCGAGTTCTGTTCATATTGCTGATCTTGCATTCCTGCACGACCGGCATGCGCTTTTGCGTGACGCTCGATGCACTTGAGCACGGGGCGAGTTCCTTTGAAGTGGGCGCGATGCTCGCAAGCGTCGCCTTGTTTCCTGCATTCGGCGCCATTGCCGCCGGGCGGTGGCTGGATCGTTCGGGACCGAGACCGTCGCTAGCCTTGGCCATCTTCTGTGCGGCTTCAGCCGGTGCCGCGACGCTCATCTTCCCCACCAAGACAGCGGGCCTCTGGCCGCTCTTTTCGGCCTGCATTCTTGTAGGCACGGCCTTTATGCTCACCAACACCGTTGTACAGCGCCTCACCGGTGACGTTTCCACCAACGAGACGAGAGCGCTGGCCTTTACGCTTCTCTCGATCGTGACGGCCTTGAGCGGCTTGCTCACGCCGATCATCACGGGCTACATGATTGAGCACTTCGGCTTTGCCAGTTTCTACTGTTGGGTGGCGGGCGCTCCGATCTTCGTGGGTCTGATGTGTTTGTTGCCGTTCATGCGGCATGTGCTACCGGCAGTCGGCAACGGCGCCCGAAAAGCGGCAGGTACTCATCCTCAAAAGGTGATGGACTTTTTCCGGGACCCGCCCATGCGAGCGGTCTTGGTCTGTTCAGTCGTCGTTTCAGTCGCCTGGGAAGTAGGCAATCTGCTGATTCCTGTCTACTGCGCATCCGTCAAGCTTTCGCCTTCGGGCATCGGCTGGGTGCTCGGAAGCTTCTCTGCGGCGTCCTTTGCCGTGCGGCTTTTGATGCCTTACCTGATGCGGCACATGCGCGAGTGGATCATGATTGCGCTGACGCTGCTGATCTCCGCGATCGCTTTTGTTCTTTTTCCCTTCTTTGAAAGTCAATTGCCGCTTATGGCCTGCGCTTTCCTGTTGGGCTTGGGACTGGGTGCGTCGCTTCCGAACATGATGTCGCTTGTCTACCGTTTGGCTCCGAAGGGACGCACGGGGGAGGCGATCGGACTTCGGCTGATGCTGATCAATTCAAGCAAAGCGACCTTCCCGGTGGCCATGGGTGCGCTGGGGGCTGTTATCGGTGCGGGAGCGTCCTTGTGGGGACTTGCCATTTTCGTCTTTCTGGGCTTTCTTTTTGCGATGCGATCGGCGCCGACGGTCATCGGTGCGGTAGCAGGCAGCCATACCGAACATTAGGCAAGCACGGATCTTCCGATTGAGTTTTTCAAGCAAAGGCTGTTTTCTGGCGATGTCTTGTCAAAGACATGTTGCCGATGGCTTATTTGTGGCTATAGAGAGCAAACAAAAGCCTTTCCGGGAAGGAGCGACCCGGAAAGGCTAAAAAAATAGATCGAAAAATTTTTCTGGTCAGTGGTTGAGAATCTTCGATAGGAACTTCTGAGCACGTTCCGTGTGCGGCTTATTGAAGAATTCGTCCGAAGGAAGATTTTCAATGACTTCACCGGCATCCATAAAAATCACGTGGTCGGCCACTTTCTTGGCAAAGCCCATTTCGTGCGTCACCACCATCATGGTCATGCCTTCGTGAGCAAGTTCCACCATCACGTCAAGCACTTCGTTGATCATCTCGGGGTCAAGCGCCGAGGTGGGTTCGTCAAAGAGCATGCAGATCGGATCCATGGCAAGCGCTCGGGCAATGGCAACACGCTGCTGCTGGCCGCCCGAAAGCTGCCCCGGAAACTTTTCCGAATGCTTCAAAAGACCCACTCGATCGAGAAGTTTTAAGCCGCGTTCTTCGGCTTCGGCCTTGTCGCGTCCGAGCACCTTGATCTGGGCAAGCGCCAGGTTGTCGCGGATGCTCATGTGGGGAAAGAGCTCGAAATGCTGAAACACCATGCCGACGTGGCTGCGCAGTTTTGCGAGATCCGTTTTGGGATCACCCACGGAAATGCCGTTGATGCGGATTTCGCCCTGCTGGAAAGGTTCAAGTGCGTTGACGGTCTTAATGAGTGTGGACTTGCCCGAGCCCGATGGCCCACAGACAACCACCACTTCGCCTTTTTCGACGTTCACCGAGCAGTTCTTGAGAACCTGAAAGTCTCCGTACCACTTGCTCACGTTTTTGATTTCAATCATCGACATTTTTCTTTTAATCCTGTAATTCCGGTTTTGTGCGATGTCCTTGTGCTCTTAGCGGGCAGCCACGGCGATCTTGCGCTGCAGGCGACGCACGAGCATCGAAAGCGACACGGAAACGGTGAGGTAGCAGACGGCGGCAAAGGAGTACATCAAGACGAGCTGACCGTCGCGCTGAGCGATCTTGCTTACGGCGCCCATGAAGTCGTTGCCGCTGATCACGTACACCAGACTGGTGTCCTGGAAAAGAATGATGGTCTGGGTGAGCAGCACCGGCAGCATGTTGCGCACGGCCTGCGGCAGGATGACGTAGCGCATCGTCTGACCGTAGCGAAGGCCGAGCGCCATGGCCGCGGACATCTGCCCTTTGCTCACGGACTGGATGCCGGCACGCATGATTTCTGCAAAGTAGGCCGCTTCAAAGAGCACAAACGTGATGATGGCGGTCATCTCCGCGCCGATCATGACGGGATGATCGAGGCCCAAAAGCACCTTTAAAACTTCAGGCATCAGCAGGAAGAACCAGAAGAGCACGAGCACAAGCGGCACAGCGCGCATCAAGTTGGTGTAGAGCTTGGAAAACTCCGAAAGAATCTTTGACGTCGACAAGCGGCAAAGCGCCAGACCCGTACCGAGAATCAAGCCGCCGATGGCCGTGATGACCGTCAGTTCAATCGTGTACTTGACGCCTTCGAGAATGTAGCCCCAGGAGTTTGTAATCGAGGAAAAATCAATCATGGCTTAACTCCTCTCTTACTTGGCAAGAATGAGGCCGGGGACGGCGCTCTTTTTCTCGACGACGCGCATCACGTTGTTGACCACGAGCGCAATCACGATATAGATGATGGTTGCCCAAATGTAAGCGGCGAAGAACTGGAACGTGTTTTCGCCCATTTCATTAGCTCGCATCGTGAGTTCCGGCAGACCGATCGTAAGCGCCACGGCGGTATTTTTCACGAGGTTCATGGCTTCGCTTGTAAGCGGCGGAACGATAAGGCGCATTGCAAGCGGCAGGATCACATAGGCGTAGGTCTGAACCGGCGTAAAGCCCAAGGCTTTGGCAGCGTTGGGAAGTCCCTTGGGGACGGAAGCGATGCCTGCGCGGACCTGTTCAGCCACACGAGAGGATGTGAAAAAGCCCATGCAGATGAAGGCCGTCAGGAACTGCGAATAAACGGGATCGACCGAGTTCATCCAATCCTTGTACCAGGGAATGAATTCGGGAACGACAAAGAACCAGACGAAAATCTGAACGATGAGGGGAATATTGCGAAAAAGCTCGATCCACACTTCACAGATCGTGCTAAGAAATTTATTTTGCGATGTTCGCAGCGTACCGACAATGATGCCCAGAGCCAGTGCGAGGGCAAAGGACGAAAGCATCAGTGCAACCGTCCAGCCGGCGCCGCCCAGAATGTATGACCACCAGGGTTCGTCGGCAAGCAGTGCGGGCTCAAACAGAGAGTTCAGATTGAAATTGAGAGCCATTTGAACTTTCCTCTTTTAGTGTGCGGCAGCTCGGTGTCCGGGGTGAGACTGCCGCAACCGCGGGAAATGAATCTTTAAAAAGGCCGGGGCGGTTCAACGTTGGCGCCACTGAGACCGTCCCCGGCTTAAAACTTCGTATCAGATGCCCTTGTCCGAAGGATTCGCAAAGAGTTCCTTCGTGTAGTTGTTCATCTTGAAGTTCAGGTTGACGTTCTTGGGCGGAATGGGAGATTCGAACCAAGTCTTGTAGAGCTTTTCGAGTTCTCCGCTCTTGATCATGTTCGTGACGGTCTTGTCGACCAAAGCCTTGAACTGCGGATCATCCTTGCGGAACATGGCGCCGTAGGGTTCGACCGAAAGAGCCGCGTCGAGGATCTTGAAGTCGGCTGCGTTCTTCAAGTTTGCGATCTGGCCCGCGAGAAGCACGTCGTCAAGAACGAAGGCGTCGGCGCGCTTGTTGGCAACGAGCTGCATGGCTTCGGCAAAATCCTTGGTCATCATGTAGCGCACGCGGATGCCGTTTTCCTTTTCAAACTTCTTCATGAGCGCAACAGAGGTCGTGCCAGAGGTGACGGCAATCGTCTTGCCGTTCAGGTCCTTCATCGAATTGATGCCGCTGTTCTTCCAGACGGCGGCAGAAACCTGAATGCCGAAGTAGCTCACGGAGAAAGCAGCTTCACGCTGACGAACCAGAGAGTTGGTGGTTGAACCGCATTCGATGTCAACCGTACCGTTCTGGATGAGCGGGATGCGGTTGGCAGACGTTACGGCCTGATATTTGACGTCAAGCTTGGACAGGCCGAGTTCTTTCTGTGCGGACTCAGCAACTTTGCGGCAAACCTCAAAGGCGTAGCCGACCGGCTTGCCGTCGGCGCCTAGGTAGGAAAACGGCACAGAGCTTTCACGATAGCCGAGCGTGATCGAGCCGGTTTCCTGAATCTTTTTAAGCGTTCCGGTGAGCTCCGCAGCAGTGGCTGCGTTCATGGCAAGAACTGCGGCGGCGACGGCTGCAAGGGCAAATCGGGAAGTGTGCTTCATATCAGGCTCCTATTTGAGTGTGTGATCTTTCTCGGTGCGCGTGAATGAGTGCGCGCCTTTTGTCTATAACTGTTGCAAGGAGCGTGCCAGTTTTGGGCGTGATAGGGAGAACCCTCAAACGATTCTTAAATGGGTAAGGTTTAGTGACTAAGAAAGCTAATCGTTACTGATTAGTTTTTGCTTGGAAAAGCCTGATAACTAAGCCGAAGGAAGTAGAGACGCGGGAAAGCTTAAGAAAGGGCGGAATGATGGCGAAAAGCACCGTCTTAGTGCGTCATAGGCAGTTGTGATGCATCAAGTTGGTGCATGCACTCAGTGCGGTCTTTAGAGAGTAATCAGAAGTTACGCTTTGATCGAGCTGTTGATGATTAGAGGTAAAATTACATAAAAATATCATTGATGGTGTTTTATGGAAATTGTTCGACAGCTCTATTTGGACCGGCTGATCGCACGCAAGCACAACGGACTAGTAAAAGTTATCACCGGAATTCGGCGTTGCGGTAAGTCATATCTGCTTTTAAATCTCTTTAAGCGCCATCTGCTTGAAAGCGGCGTGGCACCGGAGAATATTCTTATCTACGAATTCGACCGATGGCAGAGCAGGCATTTTCGGGATCCGGAGGCTTTTTTTGCTGATCTAGGGCAAAAAATTAATCAGACAGGGCGTACCTATGTCCTGCTTGACGAGGTTCAGATGCTGGCTGATTTTTCAGAGGTTCTTAATTCGTTGCTCCGCGAACCGAATCTTGACTTGTATGTCACAGGAAGCAATTCAAAATTTTTGTCTTCAGATGTCTTGACGGAGTTTCGCGGAAGAGGCGATGAGGTTCATGTCTTTCCTTTGTCTTTCAGCGAATTTATGAGGGCTTATGACGGAGACGTCTATTCCGGATGGACGCAGTACTGCACATTCGGTGGAATGCCGGTGACGCTTGGCATGTCAACGGAGGAGCAGAAAGCAGCTTATCTGAAGCGCCTTTTTGATGAAACATATCTCAAGGATATTGTTGAGCGTAATTCAGTCGGAAAGCCGCAAGAACTCGAAGAATTGATCGATGTGATGGCCTCTTGCACGGGCACATTGACTAATCCATCAAAAATTGCCGATACATTCAAGAGTCGTTTGAAATCCAGCATTACCGTCAATACGGTTAGAACATACATCGGTTATTTGCAGGAAGCATTTTTATTGACTGCGGCGCATCGCTACGACGTTAAAGGACGTAAGTACATCGGCACTCCGCACAAGTATTACTTTGAAGATGTCGGTTTGCGCAACGCAAGACTTCAGTTCCGGCAGGTGGAAGAAACTCATCTGATGGAGAACATCATTTTCAACGAATTGCGCCTGCGAGGATACGATGTGGATGTCGGCTGCGTCAACCAAAGAAGCGTGCAGGACGGCAGAAGCCTGGGCAGACAGCTCGAGGTTGACTTTGTTGCCAACCAAGGAAGCCGCCGCATATACGTACAATCGGCATACCGCATGGCAGACGAAGAAAAGCTCCGACAAGAGAAGGCTTCTCTAATGGCCATTCGAGATGCTTTCAAGAAAATCATCATTGTCGGCCATCCGATTAAGGCAGCCTACGACGAAGATGGCATATACCACATGAGCATTTTTGACTTTCTTCTCAAGTCTGATTCCTTACTTTGGTAGCGTTGGACAAGAAGCTGGAAAATTTGACGCTTTGGATCGGTGATTCCGATTTACTGAAACCCCACTTTCCTAGCAATTGAAACGGGGGCGGGTTTAGCCTTGATGCCTAAACATTGAAACCCTATTCCTAATTATTGGAACCATTGAGAGACAGTTCAGGACTGCTGGCGCACGAAAGACAGAAGAGGCGAGCAGGATGCCGTTCGCAGCATTTTGCGAAAGATGAATATCGAATTTGTCGAAGCCGAGCAGCATCACGGCCAAACGGATTTCTGCGGCAGTATGCTCTATCGACCGCAACCCAACAAAAATCCTCACTTTGCACCCAGACATAATGTTGCCGGCGCCAAGGGTTTTGCCAGTTGACTAAAAATCTACCCAATCTCCCATAACGGGTTCCATAGCAACGTGTGTCGCCCAGCACTCTTCGCCGTTGGGTTGAGAATGGCCTTCTTGCCGTAGCCTGCCGCTCGTTTGGCGGTCACCGTCGATTCGATCTGCAATTGAATCCGGTGGCAAGCGGTGTCGAGCGCAAGCACCTCGGCTACGCACGCGTCTCTTCCCACGTTCAGAAAGAAGATCTGCTCGTCAGGCCGAACGTCTCAAGGCAGTCGGTTGCACGGAAGTCATCACAGACATCGGCTCCAGTCTTAACCGCAACAAGCCCGGTCTCAGGGCACTTCTCAACCGCATTTTGAAAGATCACGTCCATACGCTTTCTGTCGTCTACTAAGATCGGTTGCTGCGTTTCGGAACCGCATTGATTTGGCTGATGTGCCGCAAAACCGGGACGGATATGCGAGTTTTGGAGGAAGCATCTCCCAAAACCTTCGAAGAAGAACAGGCCAAGGATATCGTGACGCTGATGACTGTTTTCTGTGCCCGTCTATACGGAAAACGCAGTCACAA
>ENA-ORUG01003052-ORUG01003052.1-human-gut-metagenome-genome-assembly--contig:-NODE-3052-length-10577-cov-11.280555_pt1 | contig 10577 bp, 9 predicted proteins | sample MGYA00242079_ERZ509207 | MGnify/ENA primary metagenome ERZ509207 (study PRJEB26280, sample SAMEA2338780) | human gut metagenome | biome: human gut; feature: human-associated habitat; material: faeces...
GGGCAAGCCGCACCGCCTGTCCGACTTTATCAAAGAGATAGACAAAGAACACATAGGGGATATTCGGAAGTATCAGCTTTTTGTAGTTAATCTGCTTCATATCTCGCGCCCCCTGTCCATTTTCTTTACCTTGTCGCGGGCGGCGTTAAGCTGCTTCGCCTTGTCCTTTGCAGCGGCAAGGGCTTTGCGGATAGAGGGCTTTTTGTCCCTGTTCAGCTTCTTTGCGGAAAACTCTTGAAACGCTGCGGTCATAACGTCCGCGTCCCGGCCTTTGAAAAACACAAGGTAACGGGTCTGCTCGCCCTTAACCTTTTTTAGCGAAAAATCTATGTTGTATTTCTTCGCCGTACTCTCAAAGGCTTTAATATTGCTGTCGGTGATCTCAATGTTGGAAACGCCCGCGTTCTGCTTCATAAGCTGCCGCATGGTCTGTTTCCCATGCGCGGGCTTGCTTTTCTGCTCCAAAAACTTTTGGATTGCTTTCTGTAACGCCTGTTCGGTAAGCCGCGCCGCGCCTTTTCCCACTTTGACGTATAGGGCAATCGTTTTTTGGGTTACTTCCTCCTGCAAGGTATCAACTCCTTTCCCGGTAAAGTGCGGCTATGCTCATTCGCCACCGTATAAGTCGTGATTGACAAGGGCGGTATAGTAGCTGTCAATGGTACTCGGCGCGTTGAACAGCACCGCTTTTAGATACTGCTTGATGTTGCGCACTTTGGTTGTGTTCTCCCTCATGCAATCCAAAACAAACTCAATATGGCTGCTGTTCAGCTTCATAAACTTGGATTTCACCAGTTCGGCGGGGTAGTCGTCCCCGGCAATACGGATTGTCTTTCGGGCTGTGCAGACGGTTTCCAGCATGAGGTCAACAATCTCGTCTAAACGGTCTTTGTCAATTTTGCAGTTTTGAATGAGATGGTCGTATTCGATATTGTCCTTGATAATCTCCCTGTAAATCTCTACTGCGCTATTGCTTTTCGCTTCCGTTCTTTTCCTTTCCGGCGGCGTAGCCGCTTTGCCTTGCGTAAAGGGCAAGGGGTTTAGGGAATGGAAAGGAATGGAATCGGTACTTGATAAATCAGTAATTGATTGTTCTTTACTTGATATATCTTTATTTAATTGCGTTGGATTTTCCAACGTAGGTTTTTCCTGCGTAGGTTTTTCCAACGTTGGATTATCCAATGTTGGATTTTCCAATGTAGGTAAATCCAATATAGGCGGCTGTCCGCCGCTGGTAGCTGCTTCCGGCTCTCGCGGCTGCGGCTGCTCGTATATGACGTAATCTGCGCCCCGCAAGCGTCCCTTTTCGTCGCGCTCCCGGCTGCGCACGATATATCCGGCTTTTTCGAGTTCCTTTACCGCTTCGCGGATTGCGTCGATCTTCTCCCGGTTGATATGGGATAAGCCCGCAAGGGTATAATCCCAATCTTCGGGCAGCGAAAGCATTTGCGACAACAAGCCCTTTGCCTTTAAGGACAATTCCTTGTTTCGCAAGTGGTGGTTGCTCATAACGGTATATCCCGTATTTCGCTCCACTCTGAAAACTGCCATGTTTCCTCACTTCCTCTCTTGGTCTGCGTGGACAATTAGAAAGCCGTTTTCGGCGGTTTTGGTATTGCAATATGCCCTTTGCCGTTTTCGCGTCTGCAAAGCCGCATGGCACAAGGGCTTTTGCCCGTCTATTTGTCCATGCTGGCGTGCGTTTTCCGCGTCCTTTTGCCGGGGCAATAGGGACACTCTTTGAAAACGCAAAACTCATATTTCCATTGTGGACGGTAGAAACGGCAAATGCCGCAATCTTCATCATCTCCGGCACAACCGGATTGATAGCGGTCAAATCCCGGCTTCTGCTGCATGAGCAATTCAAACGCCCGCTGCTTGCCCTTTGTGAAATACATTCCGGCTGCACCTCCTTTCCTGCGGGCATAAAAAAACGGCGTTACTTTCTCCCCCAAAGGGGTTAAGGTAACGCCGTTTGTGTGCGTATTCAGTTTTTAACACATTCCCTGTCTATCCGCTGTCCGCAAAACCATTGATTTTATTAGCTTTTTGCCGCTATCGCTATCACACCTCATTATTCCGCAACCCACCCCATCCGGAAACCGCAACCCACTATTCGGCCAAAAACCGGGTCGCATTTTCCCAAGCACTCGATGTAACGCCGGTGCAAGGAGTGTCCCCCGCTGCCGGCAGAAAAGGAACGTCCCCAAGTGCCGCAAGAGTGTCCCTTTTGACTAGTCATTTAAGAACGTCCCCAATGACTACCATGGCAACGTCGATGTTTCGGCAATGTCAGCGAGCGGGCACCAGAGCGAACAAATTGGCATGAAAAGAGGACGGCATAGACCTTCTGGTCATGCCGTCCTCTTTGAATGACAAGTTGTCGCTCTGGTGCCCACGCAGCGTCGAGCAGTTGCGGCGTTTGGTAAAACGCCGCAACGAACTAGTTCATCATCGCATTCATCATCTCGGTGGTTGCGGAATCGTCGGCAGACCACTCGTTATCCTCGTTGGCGGAATACTTAAAGGTGACCTTGGTGTCCTTGGTCTCAGCGGCCTTGGTCACGTCGACCATCACCTGGCCGGCCATCTTGTACAGCTCGTCCTCGGAAGGCATCGTATCGAGTGCGGCGATCTTCTCCTGATACTGGGTGGCGAAATCTTCGACGATCTTGTTCATGGACTTGCAGGTGATGGTGACCTCGGCGGTCGCGGTGCCCTTGTCCTCATCGACCGTCACATCACCGATCTTGTAATCAAAACCCTCGAGATAGCTCTTGGCATACTCCTTGGGATCGATGCCCAGCTGCTCAAACTCGTCGCCCGAAGCCTCTTCCAGGCCGGAGAGGAAATCATCGCCGCCGTTCTTGATCTCGTCAAACTGACTCGTAAGGTCGTTGGTGATGAGCTCCTCCACCGAAGGCCCTCCGCAGCCGGAAAGCAAAACCACGCACGCGACCAGGGCAGCCATCAGGGGCGCAAGCAGCAGCTTCTTTTTCATGACATTCCTCCAAACAAGCGGCGCTGCGTTTCCCGCGCAGCGCACGTCGTAACAGTAGGTCCATATTAGCGGCTCCGTTCAACCCCCTACGTCGCAAAAGCGTGGGCGGCTCAATTTGACGAGCGAATGGCCCATAAAGCAAGCCCCCTGCAATAAAATGCTCCTGCTCGGCCTACTAAAAAAGGGTGGCCGGATAACCCGACCACCCTTGTGCATCTTCTGGATGCCGCAGACTACTTGCGGACGACCTTAACGATGGCGTCACCGGCGGCGACGGCAGACTCGGCCTCGACGGCGAGCTCGACATCGGCAAACTCGGCGGTGTTGGACACGGCCACGACGACGCAGTCCTTGTAACCGGCGGCAGCGATCTTGGCGCGGTCGATCTTGAGCAAGGGCTGGCCGGCCTTCACGACGTCGTCGGCCTTGACGAAGCCCTCGAAGCCGTCGCCATTCATGTTGACGGTATCGACGCCAACGTGCACCAGAACCTCGATGCCGCTATCGGACTGCAGGCCCACGGCGTGACCCATGGTGACGGTCACCTTGCCGTCGCAGGGAGCGTAGACCAGGTCGTCCTCGGGCCACACGGCGCAGCCCTTGCCCAAAACCTCGCCAGCAAAGACGGGATCGGGCACGTCGGCCATCTTGATGACCTTGCCCTTGACGGGCGAACACAGCACGTCGGCGCCGGCAGAAGCAGAAATGGAGGCCGGAGCAGCGGCAGCCACGGGCTCAGCCTTCTTCTTGAACATATCAAACAGACCCATACGTTTTCTCCTCTTGATTAAGCGCAACGTTATGCGCATACCTATGGTGATTATAGTGCCAAATGGCCAAAATGCTAAGGCAAGGGCCCGAATCACAAGCCCTTCCAAGCCCTTCCAAAACCTTTTCCCCAGTGGCACTCATATTGTCGATTAAGCCTCGATAAGCCCCGGGTGAACAAAAGCGTTCCAGATGCCGTCGTCATCGACGTCGGTGGTCACGTAGTCGGCGGCCGGTCCGGCGTTCGGCGGAACGCCGGGGCTCAATTATTCCAAGCCCTCGGTGCCGTTGGACTTGATGATCTTCTGGTATGCGAAGAAGCTGTCCTTGCGGCGGCGCTCGTAGGTACCGGTGCCGTCGTCGTACTTATCGACGTGGATGAAGCCGTAGCGCTTGCGCATCTCGCCAGTGCCGGCGGAAACCAGGTCGATGGGACCCCACCAGGTGTAGGCTATCAGGTCAACGCCATCGGCAATGGCCTCGCCCATGGCCTTGATGTGGCTCTGCAGGTAGGCGATGCGATACGGGTCATGGATGGAGCCGTCCTCCTCGACCTCGTCGTAGGCGCCCATGCCGTTCTCGACCACCATCAGCGGAATCTCGTAGCGGGCGTAAATCTCGTTGAGGGCGATGCGCAGGCCCAGCGGATCGATCTGCCAGCCCCAGTCGGTGGGGACGTTCTTAAACGACTAGTCAAACAAGAATGTCCCCAACGACTAGTCGTTTAAGAACGTCCCCAATGGCTACTCTGGCAACGGCAGCGAGCGGGCCGCATCCGGAGCAAGACAACGCCGCAAGTAGAGGACGGACAGCGAGCGACGTCCAGGGAGAACAAGTTGGCATGAAAAAGGCGAGGCATTGACCTTCTGGTCATGCCTCGCCTTTTGAATGACAAATTGTCGCCCTGGGCGGCGCGCAGCGTCGGCCGGTTACGGCGTTTGGTACAACGCCGTAACTACTCCCGAGCTCCGTACTGCTCGTAGTAGGCGTCGATGGCGGTCTTAAGCTCGTCATCGATGACGACCTTGCCATCGATCTCGTGGTTGTAGAGGGTCTCGACGACCTCGGCCATGGAAACGATGCTCGCGACGGGGAAACCGTACTTTGCCTCGATCTCCTTCTGCGCGGTGGTCACGCCGCCCTTGCCGACCTCCATGCGGTTGAGGGACACAATCAGGCCCTTGATTTCGACGTCGGCAGCAGCCTTAACCTTGGGATAGGTCTCGTCGATGGACTTGCCGCTGGTGGTAACGTCCTCGACCATGACCACGCGGTCGCCGTCCTGGGGCTCATAACCCAGCAGGTTGCCCTTATCGGCACCGTGGTCCTTGGCCTCCTTGCGGTCGCAGCAGTATTTGACCTCCTTGCCGTACAGCTCGTGGTAGGCAATTGCGGTCACGACGGCCAGCGGAATACCCTTGTAGGCCGGTCCAAACAGCACATCAAAGTCGTCGCCAAAGTTATCGTGGATGGCCTGGGCGTAATACTCGCCCAGCTTCTTGAGCTGATAGCCCGTCACGTAAGCGCCGGCGTTCATAAAAAACGGGGACTGACGGCCGCTCTTGAGCGTAAAGCTGCCGAACTTAAGAACGTCGGACTCAACCATAAACTTGATGAACTCTTGCTTGTAAGCCTCCATGCGGGCTCCTCTCGTAATCGCATACGTGCTCTACAGTTTAGCGCAGGCGAAGCGTCGATGCGGGTGCGCTTTGGAGCCACATCCCCCCCCGTTAGAGTAAGGAACTGGGCGGCGGCTCATACGCTAGTCCTTGGGTGCCCAGGACCAGAAGAAGTTGATAAGGGCCACACGCGAGGCGGTACCGGTCTTTCTGTTGATCGAGGAAATGTGGCGGTAGAGCGTAGAGCGCGAAAGGAAAAGCGTTGCGGCAATGTCCTGAACGCTCTGATCCGAAACGACCAAGGCCTCAAGAATATCGCGCTCTGTAAGCCCAAAGGTGGTGACGAAGGCATCGAGGCGTTCATCGGGCGTGGGCTCCGCTGCCTCCACGAGCGCGGGGTCGGAACATGCGGGCGCAAGATCTCCACCAAGATTGTCGGCAGCAAGCGCCAGCCCGTCCTGCATCACGGCATCATCGGCCCGTTGCCCCAACTGCCCCAACAGCGTAATCGCAATACCCACAAACATCACGAGTGCCGCGCCGACTGCAGCCAGCACGTTTTGACTCGAGATAATCGCTACCGCCGGCGCCGTCACGAGCATCGAGCACACGTTATTGACGACGCGACCCATGCACGGCCAAAAATATGACCAGTGCGCATAGAGCGAGATAGCGGCGAATTTTGTGGTAAAGAACACCACAAAGAAGCCCGAGCCCAGATAAAAGATGATCGTGGCAGCAAGCTCGTTGCCGCCATTGCCATCGATGATGAGCACAAAGAACGAAAGCGTGGACAGCATGGCGACACATGTCATGCCGATATTCATATACGAACGGCCGTGCAGGTCAAATAGGGCGCCGGCGGCCAACGAACTCGCAACAAGCAGCAGGCGCGGCCAATCACCCAAATCAACGGCTCCGGTAGCATGCAGGGTCGTGAAGCCCGCGTTGAGAGCGGCGAATACGCTGGAAAGATACGCCGTCGCCACGGTCAGGCGAACTACGGCGCGACGGAATGCCGCCTTTGTCTCGGGCTCGTCATGCCACTTGGCGCCATATTCCAAAGCATCTACCGAAAGCCCGGCAGCACTGGGTTCAAAGTTGGGATCGGACTCGTCGCGCAGTTTGGCGCGTCGGGCACCGTGAAGCAACGCCACCTGCGCGATCGCACAGACGACCAGAACAGCCTGCTGAGGAATGCCGGCAGGCATCACCATATGGTTGAAGACCTGCACCAGAACGCCCATGGCGTAAGAAAGTGCGGCGGCGCGCGCCAAGCAGGGCGTCCGCGCAAAGCGCCGCGCAAAGTTTGCATGGGCAGTCGATCCGCAGTAGCCCAGCGCGCAGCACGCCACCAAACCGCCGGCGATTACCACCTCAGTCCGAACCGCCATGATCAACAGCAGGAATGCCGCCACCAGCAAAACACCCGTGACGTCACTCGTTGCATCGATGGCATGGGGACGGCGATAGTACAGAACGGGACGCACAAAAAAGCCAATCACGCTCGCGCCGAGGACAAGGCTCTCATAAATAACGACCTCGTTCGGAGACACGAGCTCGGCCATGCGAGTATCAAAGAGATACTCGCACGCCAAAAACGTGAAGAAGAACAGCGCCAGGCATATAATCTCCCGAATGCCCCGACGCAGATATGCGGTTGTGTCTCCCATGCCCCTCATGGTTAACCCCCAGCCGCTCAATTGTCTGGAATTCCATTTTAATAAAGAACCAGCCTCAATATCGAAGCCAGGCTCGAAATGCCGCTAATTTCGACCCCACCGTCCACATCACGCCGCGATTTTGAGCCGCATGGACCAGAAGGGACACGCGCGACCTCTAGCTCGGCAAGGAGTGTCTCCAACTACCACTCATTTAAGTACGTCCCCAATGAGTGGCCGAAGAGTGTCCCCGGCGTCCAGTCAAAAATGGGCCATGTGTCCCAGTTGTGGAGACTCGTTGAGCCGTCTGGGTATCGTGAAAGATCGCGCGCTCACCCATCATCAAAAGTGACACACGCTACCTGTTGATGGGAGGCAGCTATGGGCTTCTTTGACAAGATGTTCGAGAAGAAAGAGTGCGCGATTTGCGGTACCGAACTGGGGCTTTTGGGAAAGACCAAGATCAACGAAGGCTACCTGTGCAAAGAGTGCGCAGGCAAGCTCTCCCCCTTCTTTAGTGGTTGGCGCTCCAGCACCGCGGACGATATCCGCGAGCAACTCGCCTACCGCGAGGCCAACGCCGAGCGCCTGGCCTCGTTCAACCCCACGCGCACGCTCTCTGCCGGGCGCACCAACATCATGCTCGACGAAGACGCGGGTCTGCTGATCATCACTTCGCAGAGCCGCTGGCGCGACGCCAATCCCGACATCATCGAGTTCTCGCAGGTACTCGGCTGCGATATGGATATCGACGAGCATCGCACTGAGATCTATCGCGAGACCAAGGACGGCGAGCGCGAGAGCTACAACCCGCCGCGCTACGACCTGGATTACGACTTTAATCTGACCATCCACGTCAACACGCCGTACTTTACCGAGATCAACCTGCGCGTGAACGACTCCACCATCGATCAGCGCGGGTCCATCGAGTACCGCGAGGCCAAGCGCCAGGCAACCGAGGTCCGCGATGCACTGGTGCAGCTTCGTCAGGAAACGCGCGACAGCGTCGTAGCCGCCAAGGCCCCCAAGACCGCGGTCACCTGCCCCTTCTGCGGTGCAACCACCATTCCCGATACCAGCGGGCGCTGCGAATACTGCGGCGGCGCCATCGGCGCATAGCCTCCGGCACGTAAAGGACCGATCATGGCCTTCGAGAGTGTCAACTATCAGTGCCCCGCGTGTGGCGGCCCCCTTCACTTTGCCAGTGCCGAACAAAAGCTTGTCTGCGACTACTGCGATTCGCGTTTTGAAGTCGAAGAAGTCGAGGCCCTCTATCGCGAGCGCCAGGACAAGGCAGATGCCAAAGCCGATGCCGCAGCCGCGGCCCCCAAACCTGCTGTCGACGATGCCGTGGAGGAGCTGGCCCAAAACGCCGGCTACATCTGCTCGTCGTGCGGCGCCGAGCTGGTCTCGGACGGCACCGTCGCCGTTAACACCTGCCCATACTGCGGCAACTCCGCCGTGGCGCCCGGCCAGCTCTCGGGCGACTTCTCACCCGACCTGGTGATTCCGTTTAAGCTCGGGCGCGACGATGTCATGGCCGCACTCAAGGAGCACTACAAGGGCAAAATCCTGCTGCCCAAGAGCTTTGTCACCGGCAACCACATCGACGAGGTCCAAGGCGTTTACGTGCCGTTTTGGCTCTACGGCGCCCGCGTGGACGGCGAAGTGTACTTCGATGCGACCAACGAGACCGTGACCGAGGAATCCGACCGCACCGTCACGACCACCGACCACTACGACGCCTACCGTAAGGGCAAAATCTCGTTTGAGCGCGTGCCCGTCGACGGATCGTCCAAGATGCCCGACGGCCATATGGACGCCATCGAGCCGTTTGACTACGACGCGCTGCGCCCGTTCTCGGTCGCGTATATGCCCGGCTACATCGCCAACCGCTACGATGAGGATTGCGAGACCTGCAAGGCGCGCGCCGAGCGTCGTATGGAAGAAAGTACGATTTCGGCCCTGCGCGAGACCGTCGTCGACGAATATGACGATGCCACGGTCGAAAGCAAGCAGCTCGACTACACCTGGGAAGACAGCAACTACGCTCTGTTCCCCGTGTGGATGCTTTCCACCTCGTGGAACGGCAAGAGCTACCTGTTTGCCATGAACGGCCAAACCGGCCGCATGGTCGGCGAGCTGCCCTGCTCCAAGCCCAAGCTCGCCATCGCCTCGGTGCTGTTCTTTGTGATCGGGTTTGTCCTCTCCCAGATTCTCTTTATGGGCGAGAACGCCTTCAATCCGGACTACCTCACCTTTGATATCGAGGGCATCCTCATCAACATCGTCGCGCCGCTGATCATCGTAATCATCGCAGACGTGCTGCTGGTAGGCCAACTCAAGACGGCCAACGAGGCCACCCACGCCGATTGCTACTGCGGCGAGCTCGACTTGACCGAGAAGCACGACACCTTCAGCCACACCGAGACCACCGTTGTCATGAAGGACAACAAGGACGATTAGCCATTCTGACCAATACCACCCGGCCTTTGACGAGAAAGGAAGATCACCATGGGACTCTTGAAAGCTGGATTGGGTGCTGCCGGCGGCGTCATGGCCGACCAGTGGAAGGAATATATCTATTGCGAATCGATGCCCGCTGACGTCTTGGCCTGCAAGGGCAGCAAGCGTACCGGCGGCCGCAGCTCCAACACGCGCGGCGAGGACAACGTCATCTCCAACGGCTCCGTCATCGCCGTCAACGACGGCCAGGGCATGCTCGTGGTGCAAAACGGCAAGATCATCGAGGTCGCGTTGGAACCCGGCGAGTTTGTCTTTGACACCGGCAGCGAGCCGAGCGTCTTTAGCGGCAACCTGGGCGACTCCATCAAGGAGACGTTCGCCAATATTGGCAGCCGTTTTACCTTTGGCGGCGACGCGGGCAAGGACCAGCGCGTCTACTTCATCAACACCAAGGAGATCATCGGCAACAAGTACGGCACCGCCTCGCCTGTGCCCTTCCGCGTGGTCGATAACAACATTGGCCTGGATGTCGACATCTCCGTTCGCTGCAACGGCGAGTATTCGTACCGCATCACCAACCCGCTGCTGTTCTACACCAACGTGTGCGGCAACGTGACCGATAGCTACACGCGCGATAAGATCGACAGCCAGCTTAAGTCCGAGCTGCTCACCGCTCTGCAGCCCGCCTTTGCCCAGATCTCGGAGATGGGCATCCGCTACAGCGCTATCCCCGGCCACACCACCGAGCTCGCCCGCGCGCTCAACGAAGTTCTCTCCGCCGACTGGCGCGACCTGCGCGGCGTCGAGATCGTGAGCTTTGGCGTCAACTCCATCGCCGCCTCGCAAGAAGACGAGCAAATGATCAAGGACCTGCAGAAGGCCGCAGTCATGCGCGATCCCACCATGGCAGCCGCCAACATCGCCAGCGCCCAGAGCGATGCGATGCGCGCGGCAGCCGCCAACCCCAACGGCGCGATGGCCGGCTTTATGGGCATGGGCATGGCGGGCGGCATGGGCGGCATGAACGCCAGCCAGCTGTTCGCCGCCGGCCAGGCACAGCAG
>ENA-ORUG01003062-ORUG01003062.1-human-gut-metagenome-genome-assembly--contig:-NODE-3062-length-10552-cov-2.271316_pt1 | contig 10552 bp, 7 predicted proteins | sample MGYA00242079_ERZ509207 | MGnify/ENA primary metagenome ERZ509207 (study PRJEB26280, sample SAMEA2338780) | human gut metagenome | biome: human gut; feature: human-associated habitat; material: faeces...
TCCGTGCGGGGGTTTATCTTTGGCAAAGATAATACAAGCCGGGCTGAAAATCAAACTTATCTGTCTTTGCCGTTGCGCCGTTTGTGTTCCGAAGGGGAAATGCCAGCCGGGCGCAAAGCCGGAACGGGGTCCGGTTTTACGCCCGGCGGGCATCGGGGCGGCAGGTACGAAAAAATGGCGGACTGCGCCTCTTCGGTCCGCCAAAAAGCAGGGGATGGGTGTGAAACTTGTTAACTAAAAAACAACTCCTTGGGGGTCATCCCCTGCCGAGGATCGCTTTTGCGGAGCCGGCACAGCCGGTTGCCGTGCCGGACCGCGAAGCGTGTGAACTTTAGCGTTTGATGGTAATCGTCATCTCCTCGCCCGTGATCTCGCCGTACTGGTAGGTGAAGCTCGGCGTTACCTTGATGATGATGTCCTTCAGCAGCGTGGCGCTGTTGTTCTCGTAGGTCAGCGTATTGTCTGTGATTTTGATATATGCGGAAGCATCCTTGTCGCTGGCAGGGGTATCGGCATACTCGGCCGATTTCATCTTGAATACGATACCGGCGGTATTTTTCGCTGCTTCGGGTTTTGCCTGGAATACGTCGTAGGCCGTCTTGCCGTTGCCTACCGTAACGGCTTCCCAGGCCTTCGTGTCTTTGTTGTATTCGATCCACGACTTACCGTCGGCGTCGATCAACTGGAGGTTCTCGAACATATTGGCCGTAGTCGCCTCGTTGGTCTTGTAAGCGACCTCGATAGCCTTGGTCTGTGCCAGCGTCTTGATCGGGGTCTGGATCTCCACGCGCAGCGGCAGGGAAGCTACCTGGATGTTCGTGTCCTTGATCTTAACGACAGTCTTGATGTCGACATAGTTGCGGTTTGCTGCGCTCCAGTCGAGTTTGTCGCCCTTGACGACGGCGTATTTGTCGCCCTTGTTCGGTTTGTCGTCTTTGGAGGTCACTTCGAACGTAAAGTCGTACTTCTCGGCGTCCACCTCGTTGAAGTAGGTCGGCAGTGTGATGTTGGGCCACTCCCAGAGGTTGGTCGTCCCGTTGACCAGACCTTCGACTACGGTCGTCATCACGCCTGCGATGTCGGTTACGTGTCCGACATTGTACCTCAAGTCGAAGTCGGGGATCGTGACATTGTAGTTGAACGTTACGGAAATCTTCTGGCCGTACCAGGTCGTCCATTCGGCTTTCTGCTCGAACTTGTCGCCCGTCGCGGTGATGTCCTTGGCATTCAGCACGCCCTTCAGGGTCGATGCGGTGACGGTCATTGCCGTGCCGTTGGTGTTCTCGATCACCGTGCCCTTCTCATTTGCTTTGTTGAAGAGTTTCGTTACGCCTGCGGGCGTTGCGGGATCGGTCGTAGCTGCGAAGATAGCCTCGGCGAACTCCGCTTCGCTGGCGAATCCGGCCTTGTTGGCTGTGTAAACGTCCTTCCACGTCTTGCTGACGCTCTTCGTCTCGTAGCCGATGGCGTTGTCGACGATGTAGTTGACGGGCGCCGGGGCGGCTCCGAAGGCGATCTGGCCCTTCAGTTTGTAGTCGACGTTCTGGTATACATAGACATACTCGATGTCATAGGCCTTGCCCCACTCGTATGCATCTGCCTGAACGGAGGCTTTCACGCCCATGGCGATCTGGCTGGCGAATGCGGTGAATCGGATGCCGAGATCGTTGTCGACCTCCTTGCCGGCGACCTTGACCGTCGAACGGTCCGTGTCGAGGTTGCCCAGCGTGATAATATCCTCGATGGTGACCTCCTTCGGCAGGTCGATGTCGTTCACCAAAGCGATTTCGCCGAAGATGTTATCGGAGATTTCCGGAGTGGCGGTCTGCCCGGTGATGCCGTTCTTGACGAACGCATAGCTCCATGCCAGCGGTTTGGGAGTCTCCTTGAAGGTGAAGGTCGCGCCGGCCTGGTTGGTGATGATGTAGGTCTGCGGCGCCTCGATCGTTGCCGTCGTGGCTTTCCCGTCGACGTTGATCACGATTTTGTGTGCGCATACGACGTTCTTGCCTACGTCGCCGGAAACGCCTGCTGCACGGAAGTCCACCGTAGCGAGTTTCGTGTCGTAAACGAGTTTCGAGTTGTCGACGCGCAGGATGAATTTGCCGATCTCGGTTTTGTCCGTAATCTCGGCCGACTGGCTGGCGTCGGCGTAGTATTTGGGCGTTACGGTGTAAGCGCCGATGCTGATTTTCGAGCCAAGCAGTTTGTTGACGTTGTCCAGCGTCATCAGGGTCTTGCCTCCGTCGAGCGAAGCCAGCAGCTGCGTATTCTCCAGCAGCGTCTTCTTGCTGACGGCCTGCTTGTTGAACGGCATTTCGATGGTGGCGTAGTCGTAGGCGACCGGCTCCTCGTCCTTGGTGTAAACGCCGAGTTCGATCTCTTGGGCTTCGTCGGGCATGATGCTGGCGAAGTTCGACAGCACGTTGTTCGTTACCTCCGAGGCGGTTTCGTCCTCGGCGCCGGTTCCGGGATTCACGGTGTTCTCGATCGAAAGGGCCAGCGTGATCCATTTCTCCTCTTTCTCGTAAAGCTCACCAAGCTCCTCCGCCGACATGGTGGCGGTTACGGCGAACTTACCCTCCTCGATAAACCGAACGTCGGTGATGGCGGCTGCGGGAGTTGCCGTTGCGGCACGGGTTTTTATCTGCTCGGAGACAATAGCGAACGTCGCTTTTCCGTTAGCATAGGCATCTACGAGGTCTTTGGCCAGCGAGGCCGGCGTGACGCGGTAGGTCAGCGTGACCATTCCGTTGCCGATGGGGGTGGCTCCGACCTTGTAGAAATCCATCGTAGTATAGGATCCGCCACTGCCAACATACATGGTTCCGGGAACGTTTACCAGCGACTGGATGCGGTTGATCAGCGCAGCGACATCGGCCTGAAGTTGGGCGATGGCCTGCTTGAAGGCGCCGAGTTCCGCAGTCAGGTCGCTCTTCTTCAGGTAGCCCTGCGTCGAAATGAGGCTGATGATCTGCCTGCTCAATGCGGATTCGGCGTTCTTTACCGCTTCGGCGGCTGCCGAGTTCACGTTCTCGATCCAGGCTTTGTTGTTGACGTCCATGTATTCCTTGACGAATTCGGAGGCCTCCTCGCCGGCAATTTTGCTGATGGCGGTCTTGATGTCCTTCACGGCCGGGTCGTTGGTGATGGCGGCCAGGACGGCTGCGACAGCCTGATTCTTCACGGCAGTGGTCAGCTCGCTGTTTTTGGCCAGCTCTTCGAGGATGCCTTTTTTGACCTCGCCGCCGATTTTGGACCAGAGGTCAGCGGCTTTGAGCTGATTCTCGATCAGGGCCTTCACCTGCGCTTCGTTTTGCAGGCCTTTGATCAGATCCTGCACCTGTGTCACGGTCTGGAACCCGAGGTCTCCGACTTTCTTTTTGAGGTCGGCGTCCTTGACGTAGGCTGCCAGCTCCTGGCTCAATTCGGCATCGGTGACGAATTTCGAGAAATCGACATCCTTCAGTTTGTCTGAAATTGTCTGAAGGGCGGAAGCATCGGCCTTCAGTTCGACTTTCGCATTTAGATCGTCGATCTTTTTGTTGATGTCGTCGATGTCGTCGTCGTAGTCCTTACACCCGACACCGGCCAGCATGGTTCCGGTTAAGAACAATGCCAGGAATTTTCTAAACAAGTTGTTGTTTTTCATAGTAAAAATGGTTGAAATAAAGATGTGTTTGTATTTAGTTTTCAATTTGTTATTCGGACGACCCTCTTTTTGTTGGTATCATATATGATACGCATGGTGCAAATATATATATAAAAATTTGCACAGCAAAATTTTTGTCCAAATTTTTGAAATGGGAATGAACTATCAAGATGAAATCCTTTATATCTCTACGAGGATCAAGGAGTTGAGGAAGGAACGCAAGCTGACTGTACAGGAGCTGGCTTACCGGTGTGACATGGAAAGATCCAACTTGAGCCGCATCGAGGCGGGGCGGACTAATCTTACCGTAAAAACCATTTGCAGCATCTGTAATGCGTTGAGTGTTAATATGCGCGATGTAATACGTTAGGACGATATACCTATATTTATATATATTGCGCCTAATCGTTCGTTGTATGCTTTTTTGGGCCGTTTCTTTAAAATTCGTATCTTTACGGTGATAATTTAACGGCTTATTGAACACGCTTGATTTAATCGTCTGCCTCGTGCTGGCGCTGGCCGTCTGGAACGGATGGCGCCAAGGCTTCGTCGTGCAGATATGCTCCCTTGCAGGGATTGTGGCGGGCATTTGGATCGCGGCGCGTTTCGGCGCGCAGGTCGGCGGATGGCTGCGGCTCGATGACGAAGTGGCCGCCGCGGGCGGTTTCGTCACGGCGCTCGTCGTCGTGATCCTCGTCGTGGCGATCGCCGGCAGGGTGGTGCGCAAGGTCTTTCACTTTGCGGGACTGGGCGTTGCCGACACGCTGCTGGGCATTGCCGTATCGGTTTTGAAGTACCTGCTCGTGTTGAGCGTGCTCTTCTCGGCCTTCGATGCGCTGAATGAGGATTATTGCCTCGTGGGGCCGCGGACGATCGAGCAGTCGAAAAGCTACAAGCCTGTCCCGTGGATTTCCGAATCCATTTTCCCTTTTCTGGAGTGGGTCGGCGAGCGGGTTCCCCGGCAGGAGGAAAAAACGGAGACCGATGGATAGAAAGTTTACAGCCACAGTGGTCCGGGCGACGGGCAGTTGGTACGACGTGCTGCACGACGGTGAGACGGTGCGCTGCCGCATCCGGGGCAGACTGCGCCTGAAAGGGGTGCGTTCGACCAATCCCGTGGTGGTGGGCGACGAAGTGGCGTGCGAGGCCGACGAGGGGGGCGACTATGTGATCGCCGACATCTTGCCGCGGCGCAACTACGTGATCCGCCGGGCTTCGAACCTTTCGAAAGAGTCGCATATCATCGCCGCCAACGTCGACCAGGCGCTGCTGATGGCGTCGCTGCGTTCGCCCGAGACGCCCACGGAGTTCGTGGACCGGTTTCTGGTGACCTGCGAGGCCTACAAGGTCCCGGTGACGATCCTCCTGTCGAAGCTCGACCTGCAGGACGCGGAGGCCGTCGCGGAGTTCCGCGCGGTCTACGAGGGGGCCGGCTACCGGGTGCTGGAGGTGTCGGTCCGGGAGGGCCGGGGCGTGGAGGAGGTGCGCGAACTGCTTGCGGGGCGCACGACCCTCGTTTCGGGAAATTCGGGCGTCGGGAAGTCGACGCTGATCCAGGCCATCGACCCCTCGCTGGACATCCGCACGGGCGAAATCTCCGAAAGTCACCACAAGGGCCGCCATACGACGACATTTTCGACGATGTACCCCCTGGCCGGAGGCGGCGCGGTGATCGACACGCCGGGCATCAAGGGGTTCGGACTGATCGACATCGACGAGGCCGAGCTGTGGCACTATTTTCCCGAGATGATGCGCGTTGCGCCCGCCTGCCGCTTCTACAACTGCACCCACACCCACGAGCCGGGCTGTGCGGTGACCGAAGCCGTGAAGGCGGGCGAAATCGCCTGGCCGCGTTACGAAAGCTACCTGAAAATCCGCGATGAAGATGAAAAATACCGCAAATAACGACTCCCCGGGACCGGACTTCGATTTCGGTCCCGATGCCGCACACGCCGCTGAGCGCATCGCCTGCCTCGCCGGGTTTATGACGCCGGAACGGTATGCCGTTTTGCGGAAGACGGTCTCCATGCGCACGCGCTACATGACGGTGCTGGCCGAGAACATGTACCACGGGCAGAATGCCGCGGCGCTGATCCGCCATTGCGAGGCGTTCGGCGTGCAGGAGATGCACTCCGTGGAGACGCTCTGCCCGTTCGAACCCAATCCCGACATTGCGCGCGGCACGCACCAGTGGGTCGACGTGCGCCGCCACGCCTCGACGGGCGAGGCCGTCGCCGCCCTCAAGGGGGCGGGCTACCGGATCGTGGCCACCACGCCCCACCGCGAGGACGCGACGCCCGAGACGTTCGATGTCGGGCGGGGACCTTTCGCGCTGGTCTTCGGGACGGAACACGCCGGGATTTCCGACGAGGTGATCGCCTCGGCCGACGAATTCCTGCGCATCCCGATGTGCGGCATGGTCGAGAGCCTGAACGTCTCGGCCTCGGCGGCGATCCTGATCTACACGCTCTCCGAGCGCATGCGCCTCACGGTCGGCAACTGGCGGATGTCCGACGCCGAACAGGCCGAAACGCTCTGCCGCTGGATGCGGCGCAGCGTGAAGGATTCCGAAGCGATTTTGCAACGCCGGGGTATGGTCCCGGATTTATAGGCGGCTTCGGCGCTCCTGGCCCGAATCCGCGCAAATGGATAAAATAGTATGATTCTCCGCAAACAATTTCTGGCGCATGTCGCCCAGACCTCCCCGTCGCCGATGCTGGTGGAGGTCGCGCGCGCCGAAGGCTCGTTTTTCTATACGCCCGAAGGCAAGCGTTATTTCGACCTCGTGGCCGGGGTTTCGGTCAGCAATGTCGGTCACGGCAATCCGGCCGTGGTGCGCGCCGTGCAGGAGCAGGCTGCGCGCTACATGCATGTGATGGTCTACGGCGAGCTGGTCGAGACGCCGCAGGTGGAGTATGCCGCCAGGATCGCGTCGCTGTTGCCCGCGCCGCTCGAAAGCGTCTATTTCGTCAACTCGGGCGCCGAGGCGGTCGAGGGGGCTTTGAAACTGGCGAAACGTTTTACCCGGCGTACGGAGATCGTCTCCATGCGCCGCGCCTACCACGGGTCGACGCACGGCGCGATGAGCATGATGGGTGCGCCCGAGGGCGAGGAGTGGAAGGGGGCGTTCCGGCCCCTGCTGCCCGACGTGCAGGCCGTGGAGTTCAACGATTTCTCCGAACTGGAGCGCATTACGCGCCGCACGGCCTGTGTGCTGGCCGAGCCGGTGCAGGGCGAGGCCGGCGTCCGTCCGCCCCGTCCGGGTTATCTGGAAGCGCTGCGCAGACGCTGCGACGAAGTCGGCGCGCTGCTGATTTTCGACGAGATACAGACCGGCATGGGCCGCACGGGCCGCCTGTTCGCCATGCAGAAATACGGCGTCACGCCCGACATCGTCTGTCTGGCCAAGGCCTTCGGCGGGGGCATGCCCCTCGGGGCGTTCGTCGCGCGTCACGAGGTGATGGACACCCTGCAGGAAAATCCCGCGCTGGGGCATATCACCACTTTCGGCGGCCATCCGGTCTGCTGTGCGGCGGGACTCGCGGCGCTGAATTACCTGGTGGACAACAAGGTGGTCGAAAGGGTCGAAACGAAGGGCGCGTTGTATGAAATGCTGCTGAAGGATCATCCCGCCGTGCGGGAAATCCGCCGCAGCGGCCTGCTGCTGGCCGTCGAGCTGGGCGAATCGGCGAAACTTTACCGCATCATGGAACTGTTCCGGGAGGCGGGCATCTTGAGCTGGTTCCTGTTCTGCGATACGGCGTTCCGCATTTCGCCGCCCCTCACGATCTCGGAGGACGAAGTGCGCGAAAGCGCCGCGCTGATCCGCAGTTGTCTGGACCGGTTGTAAAAACAAAAGGGAGGCTTCGAAGCCTCCCTTTTCTATGCCTCTTCGGCAAACGCCTTCAGTTTGGCGATCTCCTCGCTCCAGCGCGCTTCGTCGGGGGTTTCGAGGATCAGCGGAATGCCGTCGAAACGCTTGTCGGAAGCGATATAGCGGAAGCATTCCATGCCGATCATGCCCTCGCCCAGCGGCGTGTGGCGGTCGACGCGGCTGCCCAGAATCTTCATCGCATCGTTCAGGTGCATGCCTTTCAGGTATCCGAATCCGACGACGCGTTCCAGTTCGGCGAACGTGGCGTCGCACGCCTCGCGCGTCCGGAGGTCGTACCCCGCCGCGAAGGCGTGGCAGGTGTCGATGCAGACGCCCACCCGCGATTTGTCCTCCACGCGCTCGATCAGATAGGCGAGGTGCTCGAAGCGGAATCCGAGGTTCGAACCCTGCCCCGCGGTGTTCTCGATCACCGCCGTCACGCCGTGCGTGCGGTCGAGCGCCATGTTGATCGACTCGGCGATCCGGTCGAGCGACTCCTGCTCGGTGATCTTCTGCAGGTGGCTGCCGGGATGGAAGTTCAGCCGGTCGAGGCCCAGCAGTTCGCACCGCTGCATCTCGTCGAGGAACGCCGCGCGCGATTTTTCGAGCGGTTCCTTCTCGGGATGTCCGAGGTTGATCAGGTACGAGTCGTGGGGCAGAATCTGTGCGGGCGTGTAGCCGTAGCGTTCGCACGCCTCGCGGAAGGCGTCGATCTCGCCCGCGGCGAGCGGTTTGGCGACCCACTGCCGCTGGTTCTTGGTGAAAAGGGCGAAGCCCTCGGCTCCGATAGCGTGTGCGTTGGCCGGAGCGTTCTCCACGCCGCCCGCAGCGCTTACGTGCGCTCCGAAATATTTCATAGTACAATCCCTCCTGAATCGTTTCAATTCTTGCATACAATCCGCCGAACTTCCATTCGCCGGCACTTAATTTGTTTCCTGCAAAAACGATGCAGTTCACCCCGTCCGGACAGAAGAAAAATGGCGTTGTCTGCCACAAAGTAACGCGTTTTTTCTCAAATCGTAAATTTTCGCCCGAAACAATGCGGAACAAGACACGCCAATCCGGTAAAATCATTGCAACAAGTGATTGAAACAACAACAAAAAATTGTACATTTATGGCACGTTTCCCACAATTGGACAACCTGTTTTCGCAAACCTAACTATTCCGGTACCCCATGCCCAACGACTACAACCACCTATCCCGCGAAGAACTGCTTGTCCTGCTGGAAAAATCCGAAACCGAAAACCGCCGGTTGAAATCGTCGCAGGGCTTTCTCTCGCAAGGATTCGACCACGCCCCGCTGCCCACGATCCGAATAACACCCGAAGGAATTGTCGAAGAGGTCAATCCGTACACCTGCGATTTCTTCGGCATGCCGCGTGAAACCCTGATCGGGATCAATGTGCTGAACAACGGCCCCGAAGAACAGATACAGTCCGCACGCGAAAACATCGCACGGCTCACCCCCCGGGATAACACTTTCTACCAATACGTCTGCCACCTGACCCCAACCCAACAGGTGGTCTATTACCTGTGGTGCAACGTCGGCATTTTCGATCCCGAAGGCAAGCTACAATACATCATCAGTTACTGCATGCCCAAAAACCTGCAGGAAAACTTTGCCAAGGAGCTGCGCGAACAGGCCCTCGTGAACCTGAAAATCGAACAGGAAAACCAGAACATCATTACCGACGTATTGCATATACTGGCCCAACAAGATACTTTTTCGTGCGAAAACATCCTACAACTGGTCAACAGCCACTACCACACCGAATTCTCGGCTGTATTCCGCTATGAAGAGGAGGATTTGTCCTACCACATGAAGGATTATGCGATCCAAGAGGCTTCCGCATTAAACAAATTTCTCCCCCAGATGAAAACATACGGCTTTTTCAGCCGGTCGGAAACGCTGGAACATTTTCGCCAGGGCCACATGAAAGTCGTTTACAGCGACGAAAATGCCGCCCACTCCGTATTCATGGATTTCTTTCGGGCGCAACAGGTGCATTTCGAGAGCGCGTTGGCGATTCCGCTGTTCGTCAACAACCACTTCCACGGTTTTCTCGCCGCTATCCGCGAGAATTACGACCTGCGCTGGACAGAAAACGAAATCTCGCTTTACCAACTCTTCGCCAAAGTAGTGGCGCTCAATATCGAACGGATCATCATCCAGAAAAAACTCGACCGCGAAAACAGGCTCACTACGCTCGCGCTGGAACGCAGCGAAGTTTACTCGTGGGAATACGACATCGAACACGATTTCTTTTACAACAACGAGGCTCTGCTCAAACGCTACGGCTATCCGACCGGACAGCAACCGCTGTTCGACGCACAGATGTTTATCGACCACGTCCATTCCGAAGACCAGGAGGCCATACTCAAGGCTTACGAAAAAATCAACAGCGGTCAGGACGGCGACGTGCAGGCCCGTATCCGGATACGGCGCCCCGACGGCACCTTCCGTTACGAATGGTTCGAATACCGTTTCATGACCCTGCGCAAGCATGCCAACGACCCGGTGAACTATGTGATCGGCACAGGAACCTGCATCGACAAATTCAAACAAAACGAGTACGCACTGATCCGGGCCAAACAGGCCGCAGAAGAGAGCAACCGGCTCAAATCGGCATTTCTCGCGAACATGAGCCACGAAATCCGGACGCCGCTCAATGCGATAGTCGGTTTTTCGGGCGTACTGGCCAACACGGTGGACGAAGCCGAAAAGCGGGAGTACGTAAGTATCATCGAAAACAACAACGCTTTACTACTGCAACTGATCGGCGACATCCTCGACCTGTCGAAAATCGAAGCGGGCACGCTCGAATTTTCTTACTCGGAAGTAGACCTCAACGGCATGTTGGACGAGATAGAACAGAGCGCCCGGATGCGACAGAAGAACCACGAGGTGGAGATCCGTTTCGAAGAGCGCCTGCCCGAATGCTCCGTTCGCACGGATCGTCAGCGGATCATGCAGGTTATCAACAACTTCCTGAACAATGCGATGAAATTCACCCCGGCAGGAAGC
>ENA-ORUG01003066-ORUG01003066.1-human-gut-metagenome-genome-assembly--contig:-NODE-3066-length-10525-cov-2.719866_pt1 | contig 10525 bp, 10 predicted proteins | sample MGYA00242079_ERZ509207 | MGnify/ENA primary metagenome ERZ509207 (study PRJEB26280, sample SAMEA2338780) | human gut metagenome | biome: human gut; feature: human-associated habitat; material: faeces...
TTGTCGGGGAAATCCCGGAGATTGCAGCGTAAATAGTTTGCCCCATCTCTCATTTTGGAGGGATGGGGCTTTCATAGCAGATTATCCAACCATTAACAAAACAGGCTTTATTTCATAAAGAAGTGACGGACACCGCAGCTTTCTGGCCAAATACTCGAAGCTTTTACTACTGAGCGCACTTTTGTTTAATTTCTTCATCAATGCGTTTTTTCAGCTTTTCACTATCGGGATCATCAATAGTGGCGGCAACTGCGTGAAAAGTCTTTCTTAGCTGCTCATCAATGCCAGCTTTTTTAGGGCTTTCTCGATTGTTCAGCTTTCCGTGACTAATTTCCAGTACAACATCAGCCTCTTCTGCAAGCTGTTTACTGTGTGTTACTACAATCACACATTTTCCCAACTCATGGGCGGTTTTCTTTATCAACTCAATAATCTCACCGGCTGTATCTTCATCCAGATTACCGGTCGGCTCATCGGCCAGAAGTACCTTAGCCTCACTTGCCAAAGCGCGGGCAATCGCCACACGCTGTTGTTGCCCGCCGGAAAGCTGCAAGACGTTTCGCTTCCAATCCTCACGGGGAATACTGACTTCCCGCAATAATTCTCCGGCGTCTTTTCTGCCACCCAGCTTTACGTTTTCTTCGGTGGTAAGATAGTCAATCAGATTATAGTTCTGGAATACCAGAGAAACATTGTGCCTGCGATGATAGTTCAATCCTTTTTTGCGGATGTCCTCGCCACCATAAAGGACGTTTCCTGATACCGGATTATCCAATCCCGCCAAAAGGGAAAGAAAGGTGGTTTTGCCTGAACCGCTGGAACCCACCACTGCATAAAATCTGCCTTCTTCAAAATCCGCGGATACCTGTTTCAAGACCTGGCGGTCTTTTTTTGTTTTATAGGCATAGCTCAAGTTTATGGCCTGTAAAATCATAAGGCACCTCCTAACTCATTTCGCTTAATATGTTTTTGGGGTTTTTACGGAAAATCAGGACACTTGCAGCCGATGTCGAGAGAATGATGAGCGCGCCGATCCCCAGGCTGTCAATCATAAACATATCTTTCGTTACATCAGCCTGTACGCCCGTGATTGCAAGCTCCGGTTCTTTGTATTCCGTTGCAACCTGTCCTTCAACAGCTTCCTGCTCCAACTGTGCCTGTTCTTCCTGCTGTCCTATGAGATATGTTGCTGCCGCCTGAGAAGTCGCAGGAGCCGCGACAAAGGAAATACCCAGTGCGATAACTCCAATCATAAGTGCTTCGATAACAATTTGAAGCAGGATTTTGGGCTTTGAAATTCCCAAGGACAACAATATTCCAATTTCGTTTTTGCGGTTGCGAATCCAAAACAGGAAAATCAAAAACAGAATAATAAAACTGCCTCCTGCAACGATCCACAGCATGGTTTCGCTGATATTCTCCAGGTCATTAAAGTTCCCGGCCATCGTGGTGAGATTTCCGTTGTTGTCGATAAGGTCATATAATTCCCAGTCAAGGCTTAATGCTCTGATCCGTTCCTTTACATTTTCGTAATCATCCACATTGGCCACTTTGAAATAGGCCCGCTCAAAAAGAGGGGTATCCTGTTCCGCCTTTTCCGGGAAATGTAAATCCGTGAAAATGACATTTTCGGAGCGATAAGTGTCGCCGGACATATAAGGCGTCATTTTCTCTTTCACTTGGTAAATCCCGATAATCGTTGCTTCTGAAATAGGTTCGTCGTTTTCGATTGGGTGAAAGCCTATGGTGTCCCCAATTTTCAATCCATTCTTTTCAGCGAGTTCTTCGGAAATCACACAAACATCGGTATCTTCCGGCGTTACCATCCGGCCTTCTACGATACTGACATTCCCACTGAGTACATTGGCGTCCAGTGCCATGTCCCTGTTCCCCAGCAGCGCAACACCGCCAAAGTCATAGGTTTGGTCTGCTTCAGGATCTTCAATTCTCTCAAAATTGCTGCCCTTGACGCGGGTAGGAGCAGTGGTGATATTATAATCTGAAATACCTTCCACACCGGCGATCTTTTCAATGTCCTCTGTATTGATACAGTGAAAAACATTGTCCGTCCATGTTCTCCACATGGGCTGGCCCTCGATCATCTCTTTCTTTTGATGGTAGCCTTCCAAGCTACCGTCCTTATCGCCTATTTTTTTAGAAAGTTCTTCCACCCGCTTGCTTTCATTTTCTGCGTTCTTCGTTAGCAAGAAGCCTGCGCCGATTGCCTGCCGGGTACTGTCCTTCGTAGCGATATTCGCTGACCGGCTGGCCATTCCCGATAGGAAAAGCAGGCTAATGATACAGATTACCAATAAGAGCAGAATACTTCTCACAGGTTTTCTAATAACGGAGCGCCAAGCTCTCTGCAATACATTCACGGCTCTATCCCTCCATTCTTGAAAGTATTTCACGCGGGCTGGTTTTTAGGATGGGGAAAACAGCCAAAAACACCGCGATTAGTACAACCGCTCCGCCTATGGCAAGCAATACTGCCATATCCTGAGCTTGAAGCGATATTTGCAAACTGATTTGGTCACTGCTGGATGAAACCAGCATTTTCTGTAACCAGCCAGCCGCATAAATCCCCAAACCACAGGACGCCATGCCTGAAATCAGAAACAGCGTTACCGATTCCAGGATGGCTTGAAGGAAGATTTTAATTTTCCTTTCGCCCATACTGATGAATACCGCCATTTCTTTCTGCCTCGTCCTTGTCCACATACACAGCAACAATGAAATAACCACCGTTCCCGTAACAAAGGTAAGGATCAGCATAAGTTCAACAACCTTCGTGATTTGCTCTAAAGGAGCTTTCATCTGCCGATAGAGTGCGTCTGAACCTTTCATGCTTGTTTTATCACCCAAGAGGGTTTGCAAATCCTCAGACAGTGTTTCCAAGTATTCCGGTGCGTCTGTGTAAACAGCCACCTTATAAAAATCATCCTCACCGAACAATTCCGTATAAGCCGTATTATCAATGAACACCTGATTTTCAATGCGGTGTACCGCCAAGGTATCTTCATCCTGTTTGCGCTCATTACCTGCTCGGTATAATCCTGTAATCGTCAAGGATATGGATTTGCCTCCGTTGATCTCCACACCAATCTCGTCCCCAACTGCAAGCCCATTCTTTTCAGCAAAATCAGCATGAACAATCGCGCTGTTTTTTGAGTCCGCCGTCAGGAAATCACCCTCCGTCAGTTTGTACGGACGGTCTACAAATGGGCTGTCATATTCCAACTCATCAAAAGAGGACAGCTTCACCATCCAGTTCTCATCTTCTTCGGAACCGCTGGCCGTAAGCGGAACCGCATTGCTTAAAAATGCGTAGTCCTCACCTAAGCGATTCACAGAAATAACATGAGGAAGGCTTGCTATTTGTTCCAAATCCTGTGCTGTGATTTGTGCGCCTGCTTCTGCAATCTCACAGACCACCTTGGATTTTGTTTTTTCTTGCATAGTGGCCTTCGTTTCCTCTGTGGCGCGCAGGATTAGACTGGTGCTTAAAATCATCGTATTTACAAATAGGAAGATCAGCAGAAGCAGAAGCGATTTTCCACGTTTTCGCCACAGGTACAAAAAAGCCCTTCGATAAAATGCCATCGCGTTACCTCGTCACTTCTTAATAGCTGCCGGGCATTTTGTCCTTGTTGTAAATGTCCGCAATAAGCACCTTGTCTGCCTGTACTTCGCCGGAAGAAAGTTTCTCTCCAAAGACAATGACCTCTGTGAGCTTTTGCACATCCCCGGCGCTGGCTTCTTGATATTCAGGGGCTTTTTCCTGTGAAGCGTCAATTCTGACAACCTGGAACTCGCAATCTTCGCCATAAGTTACCTTTGTTGTGTTGTTTTCTCCCTCGGAGCCGGGGGCGGGCATGATGGCGATCTCTCCGCCATCATCAGCGGTTTCTTCCTGAATGGCTAATACAGAGAACTCACCATCCGCATAGTTAATCACCGTTCCGCTTAAAACCGAACCTTCATATACCTCCTCGTTCAGCTTGGCGCTGCCTTGCTGCTGGGAAGAAGTTTGCGGGGAAGTATCATTTCCCTTGCTGCCGCAGCCTGCCAGCAGCGATACAGCGCACACACCTGTTAAAAGCAATGCGATCCACTTTGAATGTTTCATTTGAAATTCCGCCTTTCTGTGTTATAAGAGTTTGTTATGCGGCAATCCTGCCGCACCTTGCAGCTTGGAATACGCAATTTTCCGCGTTTCTCCGCCTAACTGCCCTCCCATGATACAAAAAAACTCCGCTAAAAGTCCTCTAAGCTGCGGACGAATATTCACAATTTTTTAGAGGACTTTTAGAGGTTTCGTATGGTATAATCGGTTATAAAAAGAAGAACCCCCAAAAGGATTTGATAGAAATGAGAGTCTTACTATTAGAAGATGATTTAAACCTGTGCGATACGATTGAAGGAGCTCTCGGCAAAGAGAGTTATTCCGTAGATAGCTGCCATGACGGGGAAACCGCCATGCTTTACGCACTCAATACAGACTTAGGCTATGAACTTGCCATTGTGGATCGTATGCTCCCCATCATTGATGGCCTGACGATCATAAAGTCCATGCGGCGAAAAGGAATCAACATCCCTGTCATTATCATCACGGGAATGTCCGCCTTGGATGACCGAATCGACGGTTTGGATGGCGGCGCTGACGATTACTTGGTAAAGCCATTCCACATCCGGGAACTTCTTGCCAGAGTCCGGGCTTTAACAAGACGCCCTTATGAGATAAAGGAGTCCAACAGCTTGACCTATTCCGATTTATCTTTTGATCGAGTGAACCGGATATTACGAAAAAGAGATCAGGAGCTAACTCTGACGGGAAAAGAGGCGGAGCTGCTCTATCATTTTATGAAAACACCCGAAACATTACTGACGAAAGAGCAGCTCGTACTGCGAGTGTGGGGAGCCAATTCCAATGTTGAACCGGGAAATGTAGAGAACTATATTTCTTTTCTGCGTAAACGCTTAAAGGAACTGCGAAGTCAATGTGAAATTAAAACGGTCTATGGAACCGGATACAAATTGGAGTGTACTCATGCTTAAAAAATTGTCTCTCCGATTACAGGCAATTTTTATCATTGCTATCATGTGCGTTATAACCGTTGTAATAGCCATTCTTTCCTTTAGCCAGTATCAGTCTGAGGCGGCATCGGATAAAAACTATACAGAGAAAATGGCTTCATTTTTCGTTTTGGAATTGGAAACCGAGCTAATCCCGCCAGAGCGCGTCCTGATGAACTGGGGTGTCAGTGAAGGCGCAGCTATTTTGAAAGACCTATATAGTAACGTTCTATATGAGAACAATGCAAACTTCCCCACAGAGGCTCAAAAACTTTCCGAATCTATGAATGAGATGCTTTTATATTTTCAGACTACTTCCGAGGCTTCATCTATCATGGAACCTTTAGAGATTACGGGCAATCATGGCGAACAGTATTATGGAGTCACTGCAACCATCCGAGCAAAATCAGGGCAAATATATATACTTGAAATATTTTGTCCTAAAGTATCCATTTTGGAAGTTTTCAAAACTCACTGGGTATCCTATGTTTTGATTTGGAGTTTGTCCCTCTTATGTATATTACTATTAAGTCGGTTCCTTATCAGAAGGGCGATGGAACCAACAGAGAAAATTTTGAAAGGGCAAAAAGAATTTGTAGCTGCAGCTTCCCATGAACTAAAATCACCACTGGCAGTGATTATGACAAGTGCGGAAAAACTTCAAGATACTATCTCGCAGGATGAGCCGCAAATACAGGCGGGTTTACAGACGATTGATTCAGAATGTATGCGGATGTCAAGGCTCGTCCGTGATATGCTGCTTCTCGCTTCTTCGGACGCAGACAAATGGACGATACAAAAATCCGAGGTCAATCTGGATACCTTACTGATCTCCCTTTACGAAGCCTACGAACCGGTATGTATGAAAGAAAAGCTCTGTCTGAACTTAGACCTAAATCAAACCAGTTTTCCGAGGCTATTCACGGATCGGGAACGCTTATTCCAAATCCTGAGCGTTTTCATGGATAACGCCGTCTATTATTCTCCAGCCGGGGTCTCCATCGACATTTGTGCCAGCTTATCACTAAGGGAAGTCACGATTTCCATTGTCGATCATGGGTGTGGCGTTGCAGAAAAAGATAAACCCTATATTTTCGACCGCTTCTATTGTGCGGATAAATCCCGTTCGGATAAAACACATTTTGGCTTGGGATTGAGTATTGCTTTGGAGCTGTCCAAAATGTTGGAGGGAACTGTCGGCTTTACAGATACCACAGGGGGCGGGGCAACTTTTTATATTACTTTGCCGATTACTAAAATTTTATAAAATCACATTGTAATGAAAAAGTTCAAATCTGTCACTTCCATTGCAAAGTTGAAGCAGAAGGACAGCTAAACCCAAAAGTAAACAAGAGCCGATGCCTGTGGGTATTTCTCGCAGGTTCATCGGTTCTTATTTTTCTTATCTGGCTCTGTGCTGACGATGACACAATAAACGATATAAAAGGAACCTCCCGCATTATCAAAGCGAGAGGTTCCTTGTTGGGTTTAATTTAGCCCTCCAACAAGAGCTTCAACTTTTTAAGGACCTTCATTTTCCTCTTATAAACGGCGGGCTGAGAAATGCCGAGTTCCATCGCCAACTCGCTCTCCTTGCGCTCATCAAAGAACAATGCCTGGATCAGCGCACGTTCTTCTGGGGTAAGCAGGGAAAGCGCGGTATGTAGCCTGTCCACTTCCAGCTTGTGAAGCACCACGCTCTCCACACTTTCCTGCTCATCGGAGAATTGCTGGGCATTTTCATCCACCAGCCGGTCCAAAGAATCTTCGCGGCTGGGGATGATCTGCACCACTTGGCCCTCCTTTCCGAGAACGAACCGCTCGGTTTTCAAATCGTTCTCAAAATAGCGCATTTTCCGGTCGCCCTGCATATAGGCCCGGTACACTTCATCCGTGACCTCGACAAATTGGCCGCGAATCCATATTCTTTTTTTATCAGCGTCCACGCTGTTTTACCTCCGATCAGTCTGAATTGCGAGAAATTCAGACTGGTCGGGCGGCCCCCTACAACGTGGAAATGATGGGGTTCCTCTATATAGAAAAACGCACCTGCAGAATGGGACAACAGCCCCAACAGCAAGTGCGTTTCTTTTTAGTTCGTGTAAATCATGGCATGATAGTTCAGTATGAAGGGCATAATATCCCGTTGAAAAACGGGAAGTTTTTTTGACCGTACACCGTCAATCAGGCGGCCTACGACATAGAATCATACTCGCTGCTTCTAATAAGCAGCGGTACGCAGGATGACCAACGCATGAAATATCCCTCCAGGCCAAAACGTGGTCTGGAGGGATGGGCATGACAAACCACCCTGCCAAAACCTCGTTTTTTTATTGGCAGGGTCAACTATACGATCCTGGTCAGTTCACTTTTACCCGCACTGTCAGTTCTCTAAAATTTGAACTGCTATGCCATTATAAAACTGGCATAAATCCGTAAAATAGAAGGAGAGGTGAACTGAAAGTGCAGAATGAACATGAAACACTTGGTGAGATCATCAAGAATGCCCGCATAAAAGCAGATATTACAGTCGAAGATCTGGCCGCCAAGGTCGGAGTAGGCGAGAGATTTATATATCGTATCGAGAACGAAGGCAAAAAGCCCAGCTACGACATCCTGTACAAGCTGATTCGGGAGCTGTCCATTTTACCCGATCAGATTTTCTTCCCAGAAAAGCAGATTGAGGATTCCGAAATGGAAAACCTTGTCCGTATGCTGTATAACTGCGATGAGCGTTCTATGCAGATCATCAAAGCGACAGTTAGGGCGGCCTTGGACAGCCAGCCCAGAGAGTGAAAAAGAGCCGATGTCCGTGGGAAATTCTCACAGGTTCATCGGCTCTGCGTCTATGCGTCTGGCTCTTTGATGACAACGATATGTAGTTGTTTCGCCTGGATCAAGCTCTCTCGTTTGCACTTCGGGCAGTAGAGAGGATAATTGATTAAAACCGTATCCTCTCTGATTCGATCACGGGTTTTATTCCCGCAGACGGGACAATAAACCCACTCTGTTTGCTGCATGGGAATCACCTCCATTCTCCTGTTTTCAAAACATGGCCGAGGGCTTGCTGCTCTGCAAGCCCGCCGGCGTGTCTTTTTTATTTATTCTTCCTTTTCCCGGAATCCCCAAGCCTCAAAATCCGTATCGTCATCCTCCGGCTCCACTTCCTCGGCATAATCGGAACCGGTGGCCTCTGCCGGGGGATTGAGCATATAAGGCGCGACCTGTACCGGCGCTTCGCTCTGAATCGCCAGCACCCTGCGGGCAGCCTTGCCGCAAAACACCATGGCGGCGGCAAAGGCGAAATACTGCACACAGCTTGTAAGATAGAGATTCACAATGGCCAGTTCATTTCCCTGCACAGGGACGCCCTGCTCAAGCTGCCGGGAAATGTTTTGGTGGCAGGCCGCCAGGGAGACAAAAGCTGTAATCAGCAGCACCACCGCAAGAACATAAAATGCGACGGAAAGGATAGTCCCTTTTTTCGAGGGCTTTGTGATTGGATTGCTGTCCATCTCCATCAATGCGCCCTCCTTTCACTGCGGGGAGCGTTGTTTCTGCGAGATTGGGGCTGGGCGGCTCCATCTTGAACGCGCTCCAGCACCTGCAGCTCACCCTTTTTCAGCCGGAACACCACATCGGCCTGCTTCGCCAGCTCATTGGAGTGGGTAACGACTACCACACACTTGTTCATCTTGTGGGCGCTCTCTTTAAGAATTTCCGTGATGTCCTGGGCGGTGTCCTCGTCCAGATTGCCGGTAGGCTCATCGGCCAGGATCACCGGGGCCTCGCTTGCCAGGGCACGGGCGATAGCCACCCGCTGCTGCTGGCCGCCGGAGAGTTTTAGCACATTGCGCTTCGATTCTTCTTTCGTCAGGCCCAGGCGCTCCAGAATGGGCAGCGGCGGCAGCTTGGAAGTCAGCGACACATTCTCCGTAGGAGTCAGATAGTCGATGAGGTTGTACGCCTGGAAGATAAACGCCACATGGTTTTTCCGGTGGTCGGAAAGGCCCGTCTTGGCAATGTCCTGCCCGTCGAAGTAAATCTGGCCGCTGCCGGGGCTGTCCAGGCCGCCGATCAGGGAGAGCAGGGTGGTTTTGCCGCAGCCGGAAGGACCCAGGATGGCGTAGAGCTTGCCCTGTTCCATTTCGGCGTTGACGCCTTTTAAGACTTTCTTTTTATTATCGTAGGAATATCCCACTTGCTTGATTTCCATGATACTCATAGTGATTACCTCATTTCGTTATTTTAGGGGGGGTGGATGGTCTTATTCCATCTGCGACAAAATCTGCTTGGGCTTTAACCGCATGGTCGAGATACTGGACACCAACACCGCCGCCACCAGCAGGATGCCGCCCACGATAGCCACCAGCATGAAATGCTCCGGGGTGACGATGACATTCTCTGCCGCTTTGCCGAACAGCGTCCCCAGGGCGCCGGCAACCTGCTTGCTCGATAGATACGCCAGCGGGAAGGCCACCACCGCAATCAGCAGGGTTTCCAGCACATACTGGAGAATCACCGCAGGCTTGGCGATTCCAACGGCCAGCAGGATTCCGGTTTCTCTTTTTCGGCTGCGGATGGACATGGAGAGAATGAGAATTATCAAAACCATGCTCACAGCGGTAATGACAATGATGAGAGTGGTAATCAGGGTGCCGGTGTCTGAGAGGGCGCTGGAAATATTTTGATATACCTCGTCATTGGCGGTGATGATAAAGTTATCCCAGTTAATCGAGGATATGTTCTGTACCTCGGCTATCACGTTATCCAACTGTGCTGCATCTTCTACGAAAAAGTGGGCCTCTTGGAGTTTGCTCCCATCTTCATAATTAACAGCCATTTCTTTCATTGCATTGTAGCTGCAAAAAGCGTAATCGGTGTAATCCCATAGTGTAGCAGCATCATACATGGTCGCCTCATCATCTTTATCTGCCAGAACGTCAAAGATACCCACAAGTTCCATCTCCACTTCGGGATCGTCTGCGTAGGGATTGTTGATACCGGATACTTTATCCCCTAACTTTAGCCCATTCTTTTCGGCACGATCCCTGCTGAGAATAAGTCCATTCGGCATATCTTCCGTAATATGAGTTCCCTCTACCAATTCAAACCGCCCAGATACGAACAACTCGTTATATTCTGAATTGAGAGAACCATAAGTATAAAAGCTGTTGTTAACATCTTCTGTAACGATACTTTCACCTGATTGGGTATAGTAATAAGGCATAGAGACAACCGCTGCATCATAACCAGCGATCCCGTCTACTGAGCCAATTTCTTGAAGCATTTCCTCGGTTATAAATTCCTGCGTGCTATAAGAACCGCCGTTGCCGCTGGCCCAACCGCCAGTAGATAGATTTCGTTCCACGGTAAAGCTGGCTCCAGTGGTTCCACGCAGTTCCTCAGCCTGTTCTTCCTGGGCGTCGGCTATGGCAAGGCCGGAAAG
>ENA-ORUG01003073-ORUG01003073.1-human-gut-metagenome-genome-assembly--contig:-NODE-3073-length-10500-cov-3.201245_pt1 | contig 10500 bp, 6 predicted proteins | sample MGYA00242079_ERZ509207 | MGnify/ENA primary metagenome ERZ509207 (study PRJEB26280, sample SAMEA2338780) | human gut metagenome | biome: human gut; feature: human-associated habitat; material: faeces...
CCGGTCTTGCCGTTGGCAATCAACATAGAAGCGGTGTAACCCAACGAGTAGCAATAGTCAGCATCGAAGTTTGACGGAGCAGCGCAACGTCCTTCGTAACCGAAGAAGTGATGCTGAGCGGCAAATTTACCTACATACTTGCCTTCTTCCTTCCACTGAGCCAATTTAACGGCTACCATATCAGACAACAGCTTTTCTGTTTCAATCAATGATACCTGTACGTTTCCGTGCGGATCACGGTCCAAAGTAAGCTGACGTGCAACGCCTTCGGGCAGAGAAGCATAGATTTCCGAGTTTTCCTTAGAAAGCTTGGAGATGATATATTCACGTTGGTGAGATTTCTTGATCAATGCGAACTCTGATGCGTTAGCAGCCAGGAAGTCATTCAATTCAGCGATCAATCTCTTCATTGCGGGAATGAATTCGATCAAACCTTCAGGTATCAACACTGTACCGAAGTTATTACCTTGTGCAGCGCGGTTAGCCACTACCTGAGCAATGTAAGTAACCACATCATCCAATGACATGTTCTTCTCTTCTACTTCTTCTGAAACGATACATACGTTAGGTTGAACCTGCAAAGCACATTCCAAAGCGATATGAGAAGCCGAACGTCCCATCAGCTTGATAAAGTGCCAGTATTTGCGGGCAGAGTTACAGTCACGCTGAATGTTTCCGATTACTTCAGAGTAAGTTTTACAAGCCGTATCAAAACCGAAAGAAGTTTCAATCATCTCGTTCTTCAAGTCACCGTCGATAGTCTTCGGACAACCGATTACCTGAACACCGCAGTTCTTCGCAGCATAGTATTCTGCCAATACACAAGCGTTCGTGTTTGAGTCGTCACCACCGATGATTACCAATGCCTTGATGCCTAATTCCTTGATGATTTCCAGACCTTTATCAAATTGTTCTTCCTTTTCCAGTTTGGTACGTCCCGAACCGATGATATCGAAACCACCGGTATTACGGTATTCGTCGATAATATCGGAAGTCAGTTCCATATAATTATGGTCTACCAAACCACCGGGGCCCAGAATGAAACCATACAGTTTGCTGTCTTTGTTCAATGACTTGACACCGTCGAACAAACCGGAAATAACATTGTGTCCGCCGGGAGCCTGTCCACCAGACAAAATGACACCTACATTGATAGCAGGCATATTGACAGCTTCGCCTTCAACGAACTGAATCAACGGCATACCGTAAGTGTTAGGGAACAAAGCCTTGATGGCTTCCTGGTCAGCAACAGACTGTGTAGGTTCGCCTTCCTTTACTTTTACAGCGCCTTTCAACGCTTTAGGAAGTTTGGGCTGATAAGCAGCTCTGGCAATTTGTAATGCACTTTTAGTCATATTCTATTATTCTATTTAAAGGTGTATAATTTCATTTAGTATTCTCGTGCAAATTTCGCTCTTTTTTCGCAAATATGAAAACGTATACAAATAAAAATGCTACCTTTACCGCGAATTTAGAATTATGTATTAACTTAAAACATTACATTTATGGCAAGTAGAAGAAATTTAAAGAAGAAAATAACCAATATAGCAAGTGATTTGTTTTTAGTCAGTTTGATGGAAGGTGTTAACCGTGAAGTGGTTTGCAACTCTGTACACAATGTGATCAAACTGATTACACGCATCAGCCACACCGAGCCGGGTAACGTAAAAGGATTCTACAAGAAATTGAACGAAGATCTGAACAAAGAAATCAAAGTGGTTGCAGACGAACTGGCTAAAGCTACAAAAGCATAAGATTTAAGGAATGAAAAAAGCTATTTGTAGTTTTATCTACTACAAACTGTTGGGATGGAAGACCAAGGTGTCTGCTCCCGATTATGATAAATATATTATCTGTGCCGCCCCACATACCACCAATTGGGACTTATTCATAGGCAAACTGTTTATGGGAGCTATAGGCCGCGAAACTGGTTTTATGATGAAAAAGGACTGGTTCTTCTGGCCTCTAGGCCCTATTTTCCGCTGGATGGGAGGGATTCCCGTAGACCGTAGCCGCAAGACTTCATTGGTGGACCAGATGATCAAGATTGCCAAATCGAGTCAAAAATTCCATCTGGCTATCACTCCGGAAGGAACACGCAAAGCCAATCCCAATTGGAAGAAAGGGTTTTACTATATTGCGCAAGGGGCCGGTCTGCCTATTATTCTGGTAGCCATCGATTACGCAAAAAAGTGCATTACAGCCGAAAAGGTGATACATCCCAGCGGTGATTTGGACAAGGATATGCGTGAGATCAAGTTGTATTACAAGAATTTCAAAGGCAAATATCCTGAAAATTTCAGCATCGGGAAAGTAGAATAATCCCCGTCTGTTATAATTCTTTTTAAATAAGGGAACACTGATTATACGGATTAAAACAAAATCCGCATAATCAGTGTCATTGTATCTATTCTCTTACCACGCTCTCATCCCCATCCTCAAAATTATTCTTCTCTATCTTCACATTCCGGGTGTGAAGCAAGTGGAAACGAGTCTTATTATGATGGAAAGCCGGATAATCTGTATTCTGGCGGATCACATTGTTTTTAAAGACCAATCCGTCAATGGATTTTGCAAAAAGGACAGGGCGGTCAAAGGTTTCAAAATAGTTATCTTCAATCACTACTCCTTTTTCTCCTTTTCCACCATGGAAATATTTCTTCTGATGCTCCAAATCGGGAATCTCAGGATAAATAGAGATAACAGCTTCCGTAAATTGGAACATATTAGTCAATGCATTGATAAAACGATTGTTACGAATCAGCACGTTCCGGCAAGCTCCCGTTTCAAACCAACCATTGCAATCACCACAAAGCAGAATAGCCGTCCCCGAAGTATGGTCAAACAGGTTACGCTCTACTACCGTTTTCAAAGGAGTGCTGAATAAAGTACCCCGTGCGCGATTATTACGAATGACATTATCCGCAAAATAAACTTCCGGACACCAAGACAGGTTTTCAATACCAAAGCCTTCTTTATCCGTAATCTCCGCATCCAAAGGTTCCGTAAAAATAATGCGGTATTCTTTCGCACCTTTCACCGTATCTTTATCGTTAGGCAGGATTTCTTTCACCCGGTTTTTTCCACCGGCCAGTTCCATGGTGACGGAACGTACAAATTGCACCTCATCTCCGTTCACTCCCCACTCGAACCCGTATGCTTGCGGATGCATGTATTGAGCAATCACTGTATGGTCATCAAGGCGTTGCTTGATTTTCAAATAAGTGCCGTGTACATTAATCGCATCATCCATCATTCCTTCATACAGCCCGTTTCGGGAATCAATCTTGCCTCTGCAACTGGAGAAATGAGTAGCATCCGCCTGCGTGGTAAAATAACGAGGATCCTTATCGCCACGAAGACAAACGCTGAATTCATCCAACGTGATATTTTCACATAACTGAGCCAATAATCCCATGCCTTCTGCATAATGCACTTTCACATTCTGCAAACAAGTATTTTTGTCACCGGACAAGAATATACCCGGAGCAGGACGATAATAAGTACGAAGTGCAACCACTGTCCCCGGTATCAACCGGGCGTCTTTCCACTGAGGAGCATGGTAGACACGTGGAGAAACTTCTTTCACCCCTTCCATAGGACACCATAAGTCACTAGTGCGGTATACCAGACGCTTTGTCTTTTCTTCAAAAGCAATCCCTCCCTGGGGAGCACTGGACCAGCCTTCACCGTATGCTTCGAAAAAACCTTTCTCATTGATACGGCATTTCACCCATGCGGCAGGTTCAAAAGTAATTCCTTCCTCTCCACTTTTCAACACCTTGACCTGAGTAATGTGGGGAGTTTCAAAATCTATGCTGAAATTACGTAAAGTACAATCCTCTGAACGAAGCAGAGAAAGTGGAAGCATACGGCCATGAAAGATAAAATCGGCGCCCTGTCCGTCCACCGTCAGCCCCTTCCAATCCTCCAAAGGGAAACCTACCGTTTTCGGATTGTCCTGATCATGATTGGAAATATAATACTCACGGACAGCCGCCCCTTCAGGGTGGAAATCGTAACGTCCGGATTCAAAAAGCAGGGTGACCTTATCGCCGGAAGCGACTTGAGTCTTGATGTCTTGTAACGCCTTCTGCAATTTAGCTGAAAGATTCTCGTGTGTGTCCGGTACCAGACCATAATTTCGCATTTCGACTACCTTACTTCCGGCAAAAGCGGAAACAGCCAGCCATACGAAGCAGAAATTAAAGATAATTCGTTTCATTTAGGTTCATTATAGGTTAGTTAGAATGACAAAACTAACAAAAATTCCTAACTTCGCAACCATAAATAAAGAAGAAAACAACATGAAAAAGATATTTTTGTCCTTCCTGCTGGTGATGGTAGGAATATCGCACACTTTGGCACAAGGGTTAGATGGTAATGTGGAACAACGTCTAAAAGATTTTTTCACCCGGTACGAAACATCTTATGCCAACATAGGTAAGTGTAAATTAGACCGTTATGAAGTAAATCATGACAAAAAAAGGCTGAATGTATATGCCAGCCCCAGCTTCGGCTACCAACCGTTTACCCCCGAAAAGACAGAAGCTATCTACCGGTTACTTAGACAAAGCCTACCCGGTCCTGTAAATTATTACGATATAACCATCTATGCCGATGGCAAATCAATCGAAGACCTGATTCCCAACTATCTGAGAAAGAAACAGGACAAAAGCCGCTTATGGCAACGGACAGATTATAAAGGTAATCCATGGGTAAAAAATAATTCCCGCCCCTTTACTGCCAGCAAAGGATTAGAAGGCAGACACATCGCCCTTTGGCAAAGCCACGGAAAATATTATAAGAATGACAAAGGATGTTGGGAATGGCAACGTCCACGCTTGTTCTGTACCACAGAGGATTTGTTCACCCAATCATTCGTCATACCTTATATTATACCCATGCTGGAAAATGCAGGAGCCATAGTGTATACTCCCCGTGAACGTGACTGGCAGCGCAATGAAGTGATTGTGGATAATGACATTCATCCCCAAGGTTGCATCTATCAGGAGATAAAAAGCCGGAAAGGTAAATGGAAAACCGCCCCCACCCCGGCATTCGCTCAAAAACGGTTGATTTACAGGGACGGACAAAATCCTTTTGAAGAAGGTACAGCCCGCTTTGCCTCCACCGAGAAAAAACCGGAAAAAGCCTTTGCACAATGGATTCCCCGTATTCCCGAAACAGGAAAATATGCCGTCTATGTGACTTATCAGACTTTACCCGGAAGTGTGAGTGACGCCAAATATCTGGTTTTCCATAAAGGGGGTGTCACTGAATTTCTAGTCAATCAACAAATAGGGGGAGGCACCTGGGTTTACCTGGGCACTTTCGAGTTTGATAAAGGGACCAACGATTACGGCATGGTGGTATTAAGTAATGAGAGTAGACAAAAAGGAGTGGTATGCGCCGATGCTGTCCGTTTTGGCGGAGGAATGGGAAACATATTGCGCGGTGGAAAAACCAGCGGCCTGCCCCGCTACCTGGAAGGGGCACGCTACGCCGCACAATGGTCGGGCTTTCCCTATCCGGTTTACAGTCCCAGTGAAAGTAAGAATGACTATACCGACGATATAAACGCCCGCAGCCGGATAATCAATTATCTCAGCGGAAATTCTGTGTACAATCCAAAGGAGAAGGGATTGGGCGTTCCTTTTGAAATGACCTTGGGAGTGCACAGCGATGCAGGTTTTTCCAAAGAAGATGATTTAGTAGGCACGCTGGGTATTTATACCACCGATTATAATAACGGTGAACTGAATGCCGGCATCTCCCGTTATGCTTCCCGTGATTTGGCAGATATGGTCTTGACCGGCCTGCAACGGGATATCTCCGCCCAATTCGGTATCCGGTGGCAACGTCGCAGCCTGTGGAACCGCAATTACAGCGAAACTCGTCTGCCTGCCGTTCCCTCGATGATTCTGGAACTCCTCTCCCATCAGAACTTTGCCGATTTGAAACTAGGACACGATCCGCGTTTCAAGTTTACCGTAGGACGTTCTGTTTACAAATCCATACTAAAATACCTGAGTACCATGCATGGGACGGATTACGTAGTCCAACCTTTACCGGTAAATAACTTTGCCATTCACTCCGGAAGTAGGAAAAACACCTTCCAACTAACTTGGCAAGCGGTAGACGATCCGTTGGAACCGACTGCCAAAGCACAACAATACATCGTCTACACCCGCCTGGGACATGGTGGATTTGATAATGGAACGTTAGTACGCGGTACTGAATATATCTTCGAAGCCGAACCGGGACTGGTATATAGTTTTAAAGTTACCGCAGTCAACAAGGGGGGAGAAAGTTTTCCTTCCGAAATCCTGTCAGCCTATCAGGCAAAGAAAAGCAAAGGAACAATCTTGATAGTCAATGGATTCGACCGTCTGAGCGGACCTGCTACCGTAGAATCTCCTTTCTTGCAAGGCTTTGATTTGAATACGGATCCGGGGATACCTTATATAAATACGCCCGCCTTCTGCGGAACGCAACAAAGCTTCGACCGTAGCCGCATAGGGCGGGAAACCAAAGACGGGCTGGGGTATAGCGGCAGCGAGCTGGAAGGAAGGTTGATAGCCGGAAATACTTTCGACTATCCGTTCATTCATGGTAAAGCTATCCAGGCAACCGGAGGGTACTCTTTTGTGTCGTGTAGTGATGAAGCCGTTGAAAATGGTTTTGTCCGGCTGGCAGATTACCCCATTGCAGACCTGATATTCGGAGCCGACAGACGTCCCTTCTCCAACACCCTACAGCAGCTGATCACCTCCTACTGCCAAAAAGGCGGCAACCTGATACTCAGCGGTTCATATATAGGAAGTAACATGAACAGTCCCACAGCACTGAACTTCACCGAAAACATATTGAAATATAGTTTCGGAGGCAGTATGCTCAACTCCACTTCGGGAGAAATATACGGAGCCGGCACCCGTTTCAATATCCCCCGTACCATCAATGAACAAACCTATGCCGTACCCGCTCCCGACTGTCTGACTCCGGTGGCTCCGGCTTACTCTGCTTTCGTTTACAATCCGGGAAATTATAGTGCCGGCATTGCCTACAAAGGTACTTATCGTACCTTCGTTCTAGGCTTCCCTTTTGAAAGCATTCAAGGAGTGAAGGAAAGAGCACGGGTAATGAGTGCTATTCTGGGCTTCTTCGGCAGCAAGTGATATTTTTAAACGAAAATAAAAGGGCAAATAAGAGGTTATTTCATAAAAACGCCTAACTTTGTCCGTATAAACCATTAAAATTAAACGACTATGTACACTATACAGACTAACGCCTCTGGCACACGTAGCATGGAAATCTCAGAAGAGAACCTGCAAACTATTGAGAAATATGCTTTATTCCAGCATCTGATAGACAGCAACGGTATCGTGGACGAGTCGGTACTGGACAAACTGAAGCTGAATATCCGCTCACTGATAACCAGCGAGGAAGGAAACAATAAAGAGCTGCTCGACCTTTGTATTGATGTAATTTATCATAATAACATGAAAGCTTTCGGACTTCATCAACTCATTCTGCTTTATATCCAATGGGAGAAGGAGAAAAATAAGGATGAAGAAGAGATATAACTAACTTATCTCTGTAGCAAAATAAAAAACAATACGTATCATTGAAAGAATACAAACTTACAGACTGGTTGCCGACAACCAAGAAAGAAGTGGAAATGCGTGGGTGGAAAGAACTGGACGTTATCTTGTTCAGCGGTGACGCCTACGTAGATCATCCTTCATTTGGTCCGGCAGTAATTGGAAGATTATTAGAGGCGCAAGGTTTGAAAGTGGCCATTGTGCCTCAACCCAACTGGCGTGATGACCTGCGCGATTTTAAGAAGCTGGGACGTCCACGCCTCTTTTTCGGTGTGTCCGCCGGATGCATGGACAGCATGGTAAACAAATACACTGCCAACAAGCGTTTGCGCAGCGAGGATGCTTATACTCCCGACGGCCGCCACGACATGCGTCCCGAATATCCCAGCATCGTTTATACACAGATTTTAAAGAAAATCTATCCCGACGTACCTGTCATTCTGGGAGGTATAGAGGCATCTTTGCGCCGTGTCACCCATTATGACTACTGGCAGGACTGCCTGCGTAAATCAATCCTGATAGATTCCGGAGCCGATTTATTGATCTATGGAATGGGCGAGAAGCCGATTACGGAACTTTGCAAGAGAATGAAAGAAAGCAAAGACAGTCAGGACGGAGCCCATCTACCCTTACAAAAGGATATTCCCCACGATATACCACAAACGGCTTACCTTATCCGTAAGAAAGGATCAGTTCCGTCCGAGCACTCTGTAATTGAGTGTGTGAACGAAAAGCCAGATATCATCCTACACTCTCATGAAGCATGCCTGAAAGATAAAAAGAAACAAGCCGAAAACTTCCGCTTCATTGAAGAGGAAAGCAACAAGTACGAAGCCTCCCGCATCTTGCAAGATACAGGCAATGAAACAGTAGTAGTCAATCCGCCTTATCCTCCAATGAGCCAAGGCGAACTGGATCATTCTTTTGATTTGCCCTATACGCGTATGCCTCATCCTAAATATAAAGGAAAACGCATTCCCGCATTCGACATGATTAAATTCTCGGTCAATCTGCACCGTGGTTGTTTTGGCGGATGCGCCTTTTGTACCATTTCCGCCCATCAAGGGAAATTTATTGTAAGCCGAAGTAAAGAGAGTATCTTAAGAGAAGTGAGAGCCATAACTGAAATGCCTGATTTCAAAGGCTATCTGAGTGACTTGGGAGGACCTAGCGCCAACATGTATGCCATGCGTGGTAAAGATGAGAAAATTTGCCGGCGATGCAAACGGCCGTCATGTATCCATCCCAAAGTATGTCCCAATTTGAACACGGACCATCGCCCCTTATTGGATATTTATCATTCGGTAGACGCACTTCCCGGTATCAAGAAAAGCTTTATCGGAAGCGGTGTACGCTATGACCTGTTACAATATCAGAGTAAGGATCCGGCAGTAAACCGCAGTACGGCTGAATATACCCGCGAACTGATAGCCAATCATGTCAGCGGGCGTTTGAAAGTGGCTCCGGAACACACCAGCGACTCAGTGCTGCAAATCATGAGGAAACCTTCGTTTTCACAATTTTATGACTTCAAAAAGACTTTCGACAAAATAAATAAGGAATTGAATATGCGACAGCAGATTATACCTTATTTTATAAGCAGCCATCCCGGATGTACGGAAGAAGATATGGCAGAACTGGCAGTGATCACCAAGAAATTGGATTTCCATCTGGAACAGGTGCAGGATTTCACCCCTACCCCAATGACTGTAGCTACTGAAGCCTGGTACACAGGTTATCATCCATATACGTTACAACCGGTTTTCTCTGCCAAATCACAAAAAGAGAAACTGGCTCAACGGATGTTCTTTTTTTGGTATAAACCCGAAGAACGGCGTGCCATCATCAACGAATTGCGTAAAATAGGACGCGCTGATTTGATAGACAAGCTGTATGGCAAATAAAAGGGTAATGTATCAAATTCACCACAGATCATGTGCAATCTGTGGTGAAACCGTTTTTTAAAGTCTTATTTATCTTTCATCGTGTTTTGATGAAACACAGAAACAGGTCTATGTGTTCCAAGGTACAGATATTGATATTTATTTTCCCCTAAACTTAATTAGAAAAGTACCGCAAATATTAATTGATAAAAATATTGCCTATCCTATTGAATATCATTTATTTTTTCTATCTTTGGGCAAAACCAACTTTTAAATCAATACTGCGTATGGAAACGTATCTCTTCTGGATTGTGCCCATTGCCTCCCTCTTGGCATTGGCACTCGCATGGTATTTCTACAAACAAATGATGCTTGAAAGCGAAGGAACTCCGACGATGGAGAAAATCGCTTCTTATGTGCGCCAGGGCGCCATGTCCTATCTGAAACAACAATACAAAGTGGTAGGGCTGGTATTTCTGGGATTAGTTATTCTATTTTCTATCATGGCATACGGCTTCAACTTACAAAATCCGTGGGTGCCCATTGCTTTTCTTACCGGCGGTTTCTTCTCGGGACTTTCCGGTTTTTTGGGAATGAAAACGGCCACCTATGCTTCAGCACGTACCGCCAATGCAGCCCAGCACTCTCTGAACAAAGGACTGCGCGTGGCTTTCCGTAGCGGAGCTGTTATGGGATTGGTCGTTGTCGGATTAGGTCTGCTCGATATTTCCTTCTGGTATATATTATTGGATTATTGTATTCCGTCAGATACCTTGAATCCTTCCGCCAAATTATGTGTCATCACCACTACCATGCTTACTTTTGGGATGGGAGCCAGCACGCAAGCGCTTTTCGCCCGTGTAGGAGGTGGAATCTATACCAAGGCAGCCGATGTAGGTGCCGACCTGGTAGGTAAAGTGGAAGCCGGTATTCCGGAAGATGATCCCCGCAACCCCGCAACCATTGCCGATAATGTGGGAGACAATGTAGGTGACGTAGCCGGAATGGGCGCC
>ENA-ORUG01003081-ORUG01003081.1-human-gut-metagenome-genome-assembly--contig:-NODE-3081-length-10476-cov-2.892621_pt1 | contig 10476 bp, 6 predicted proteins | sample MGYA00242079_ERZ509207 | MGnify/ENA primary metagenome ERZ509207 (study PRJEB26280, sample SAMEA2338780) | human gut metagenome | biome: human gut; feature: human-associated habitat; material: faeces...
CGGATTCCGCATATTACTTTAATGATATGCGCAAGCTGGTAAAACAGATTGATTTTCAGTTTGCAGACGGGACAGAGGGCAGCGCATTTATTGTAACGCGGATCACGAGTATATTTTCCAAGACGTTCCTGCTGGATATGTTTCTGGCGATCATATTTATTCTGGTGCTTACGGCGATGGTGCTGACCCAGTGGATCCATAAGGATGTATTTGCTCCGATCAACCGGCTGAATCTGGCGATGCAGAAAATCGCGGAGGGAAACTTCGATTATATGCTGGAATCCGAGGACGACAACGAAATTGGCGAGCTGTACCGCAACTATGAGGACATGCGTCTTCGGTTAAAAGAGTCCACAGAGGAAAAGATTCAGAACGAAAAGCAGAACCGCGAGCTGATCAGCAATATCACGCATGATTTAAAAACTCCGATCACGGCGATCAAGGGCTATGTGGAAGGAATTATCGACGGTGTGGCGGACACACCGGAGCGTCGGGACAAATATCTGCGCACGATTTACACAAAAGCGAACGACATGGATCGGCTGATCAATGAGCTGACCTATTATTCCAGTATTGATAATAATCGTATTCCGTACAATTTCCACCGGATAAACGTTGCAGAATTTTTCGCAGACTGCGTAGAGGACGTCGGGCTGGATCTGGAATCGAAAAATATCCAGCTGAATTATTCCAATCTGGTGGAGCCCGACACCCGGATTATCGCAGATCCGGAGCAGCTCAAAAAAGTCATCAACAATATCATTGGCAACAGCATCAAATATATGGACAAAGAGAAAGGCGTGATCGATATTCGCCTGCTGGATGAGGTGGATTCCATCCGGGTAGAAATCGAGGACAACGGCAAGGGAATCGCGGCAAAAGACCTCGGCAATATATTTGAGCGGTTTTACCGGACGGACGCGTCCCGCAACTCCATGAAAGGCGGAAGCGGAATCGGGCTGTCCATTGTGAAAAAGATCATCGAGGATCATGGCGGATACATCTGGGCGACCAGCAAAGAGGGCGAAGGAACATGTCTGCATTTTGTGATTAGAAAATACAGGGAGGCGGAAGCAGATGAGTAAAATTTTAATTATCGAAGATGAAGTGGCAATTGCAGATCTGGAAAAGGATTGGTATCAGTACCCTGTGTTCAAGGTGGATTTTAATGGGGTGAATTTCACGGAGAATGGAAAATTGGAAGCTGCCATAGAATATTATTTGGAAAGTTGGGAAAAACAATATGGAGAAACTTCTCATCAGGCACCTTTGGGCAAGCGTTTTGAACAATTACTAGGTCAGGCGTATCAACTTACAGGCCGCCGGGCCGTGGTGCTGGTAGATGAGTATGACAAGCCTATTCTTGATACTCCCCTGGAAGACACCAACCGTGAAGTTTTGAAAGCTTTCTATTCCACTTTCAAGGGGGCTGATGAATACCTGAAGTTTGTATTGCTGACAGGAGTGACAAAGTTTTCGCAGGTCAGTGTGTTCAGCGGATTCAACCAGCCTATAGATATCAGCATGAATAATCGTTACGAGGCGTTGTGCGGTATAACTCAGGAAGAACTGGAATATTATTTTGCGGAGCCTATTGCAAATCTGGCAAATAAGTTCAACTATACAATAGAGGAAACGAAAGAAGTGCTCAAAATGCAATACGACGGTTATCATTTTGGCAGTGACTTAGTCGGTGTCTATAACCCTTTCAGTTTGCTCAATGCCTTTTATATGAATGATATCCGCGATTATTGGTTCGCATCGGGTACTCCTACCTATTTAGTCAAACTTCTGCGGCATAACCATGAGCAAATGAATGAATTGACAGGGCACTACTATGACCCTTCGATGTTTGTGGACTATAAGGCAGATGTGGAAAAACCACTGCCCATGATTTATCAGAGCGGCTATCTGACTATCAAGGAATATGATCCACGGAGAAACCGCTACCTGCTGGATTTTCCGAATAATGAAGTTAAAAAGGGATTCCTGACCATGGTGGCGGCCAATTATTTAAAGCCCAAAGATACCGAGATTTCCAATTGGATTGTAGATGCCGTCATTTTGCTTGAAGAAGGGGAGACTGCAGCTTTCTGCACTGCGTTAACTTCTTTCCTTGCCGATATACCGTATGATTCTCATGGCTCGATAAAGACGGTTGAGGCGACAGAAAAGCATTTTCAATATACTTTCTATCTGATTCTTCGTTTGCTGGGAGTATACTGCCGGTTGCATGTGGAGTATTTTACTATCTGCTCGTCAGCATTGACATCCATACCGAATAGCAGACCGGCAGCCTCATCCACATAAATACCGGCTATAGGACGATCAAGTACAAGGGTTTTCACCACATTGCCTTCATGGGTAAATATACGCAATATCCTGCCCCCCTGCTTATAGGCATCGGCCAACTTCATAATATCTTTAAATTTGCGCCCGTCATAAATGGCATAAATATAGTTATCAGTCACCTGCACATCATAATAGCAGATTCTGCCTGCCGGAAGGCCATACCCTTCAGGACTCACTTTAAATTGGGGTTCACCATCCCCACCCAATTCTCCTATATGCTTTTGTGAAGCCATGCTATAAATATCGAGCCTATCTCCAAACTGAGTGACAGAAACCAATATCTTCTTATCAGGACTGAATGATACAAAACTGTTCCAGCCTTGAGCCACAGCAGGCGCACTTTCTCTCAACAGTTCCGGATCGGACACAGGTATCTGCTCGGATTTACGAAGCAATTCGCCGGAAGAGAGTGAAGCCCAACTGAAACGGTTCTCACCGGAATAATCGGGGATAACAACAGTAGAGGCATCCTTCAAATCAAAATCAAGGGAACGGAACAAGCGCTTATCCAACAAAATATCCTTTTCCTGTTTGGGAGTTTTCCCCCCGGCTATACCGCTATATTGATACATCCTACCCTTGCCGTCATCAAGAACCCACACCGTGTCCTGCCCTGCAAAACGGATATTCGCCGCATAAATGGACTCACCCGGACCTTCCCCACGCTTTCCAAAAGAAGACTGATATTGAAAATCGGGATAAGTAAATACATGATAATAGTAATCGGCATTGTGCAAATCCAATATCACCGCCTTGTCACCCTGTACACGCATACGATAGGCATACCGGAACAGAGCCGTATCAATGGGAACAATCTCCCCTTTCAGAACTTCTCCCTTCCGCACCGCTTCTTCTATGATTGACTCACTGGATACCTGCTGTTGATGGCGTTGCCCGGTACACGCCACCAACAAAGGGAATAAAACGCATAATAGTTGTTTGTTTTTCATTTGATTTCTATATTTACTTATCTGGCACAAAGTAAACAAACTATTCATAAAAACAAGAAGAAACGACCTTAGATTTACCTTAAATCTTCATTTTAGATTCGTCATAGACATCTCTTTTTCACGAGTAGATTTTCATTTCTTCCCATTTCATCGAAATTCAGGGACTTTGCCACCTCTACAATGAAAACATGTCAAAACAGCCTATCATAAAATAAGGTATGGAGAATCCGCATCATATCACATCAGCCTATTATGGTTTCGATATACTTTGACGGACATATACCACACGCTTCCTTAAACCTTTTTGCAAAATACCGACTGTCACAAAAGCCCAACATCGTTGCAATTTCTCCGATAGAGTAATCTTGAGAGGCCAATAATCTCTTTGCTCTTTCCATTTTGAATGTCAACATATAATCGGCCGGCGCCTGTCCTGTCATTTTCTTCATCTTATTATAGAAAGCAGTGCGGGACATTCCCATATCTTCACTAAGCGCATCAACGGTATATGACTCTTCCGCCAAATTCTGTTCCAACAACTGCCGGACTTTATTTATAAACTTCAGACAAGCATCGTCCTTTCTTATCTTCTCGGGAAGTGTAGGAGCAACCGTATCGGCTATAAATCGCCTCATCCGTTCCTGTCTGACCAAATTATTATCTATAAGCATAGTAATGTCCGTCCGGAATTTCCAAATATTCGCACTCCGCAATTCCAGCCGGTCGGCTTTACTCCCCACATGCGACAAATAGCTTTCATTATCTGCCGACTTAATTAAAAGAATAACCGGAATATTCGCTATGGCCTTGTCTGCTTTAACTTTAGAACAAAGTTCCTCTCCATAGACTCCATTCACAGTTTCGTCAACAACAATCACATCAGGGTTATTTTGAACAGAGGCACTTATTATTCTATCGGGAGCGTCCAGAACAATACACCTGAAATACTCCGAAAGAGTCATCCTTAAATAATCACTATACTTTTTGTCTGCCATAACCAACAAAATACAAGATTTACTCTCTTTTTTATCAGTCCGGCTCTTTCCTTCTGCTGTAGATACGGTTTCTTCCAAGTAAACCTTTTGCTTCTTTACAGATAGCGCCATACCGGTATCTGCCTCGGATTGGGATTGAAAATATTTCGGCATAATAACCTGGTAAGTAACCACTTTTCCGTATCCATAACCGATTATTTTACCGCCATGCAAACGGATTATTTTCTTTACCGTCCATAAGTCACCATAATTATATATGGAAGAGAAGGCAGGCATGGCCGGAATCATCTTTAAAATTCCATTTCTTATCTTTTCACAATTGCTGATACGCAACTCCCAAGAACTTGCCGAATGTGAAAGGATAATATTTATACAACCGTCAGGAGGTGTGTTATCTATCATTTTGTTCAAAAGGTGCTGAAGAGCTACCGTCATCACGGTTTCATTGATCCTGCAACTGATATAATCAGAACAGGCAGTAACTTTTAACTGAATATGACGCGAATCGGCATAAAGATGGCATAGACCGACAACAGACATGATATAGGCATAAAGCTCAAACTCTACCACAGAAGCACGAGGAATCGTTTTCCAATCCGCTTTACCAAGTGAAATAGCACTCTGGCTGCAATCAATAACCTGATTGGCATTTTTCAGAGCCTGCTGTAACTTTGTAACAGCAGATTCAGGAAGATTACCAACCACAATTTCTTCCAATTGATTCCGTAACACCACCAAAGGCGTATGTGTATAATGGAACAAATTAATAACAAGTTTGAACTTTTCACGGAACATCAGTTGAGTTTTATGTTCTATGGCATGAGATAATAAAAGATAGAAAAAGATACCTATCATCACCCCCTCTACAGGTAGCACGTACCCTAAAAGGAATATATTCGACAGAATCCAATCAATCGTCCCGTTGTTATCCACAAAATAAAAACCATTATTCAAAGGAATAGGTGTAAAAATACTCATTAAAGCATCTAAGTAAGTTTTTTTCATACTAATATTGAATTAAAATAAATAATTTCCTCATAGACAATACAACATTTTATTAATAGTATATCATTCATTTTTTCTCAATACAAGTATAAACTTTTCCGCATTCTCGCATAAGGCGAAATTTATCAAATTTAATGGGCAATATTCATCAAAAATATGCTAAAAAACATGTATTAAGGAATAAGTATGCAATCATATTGGTTTTACAAGAAATTTTTCCATTCGACTCTGAACCATCACTTTTCATTTATTCTGTCAGGTAATAATGCTGTCTGTTATATAAAACGTAAATATTATTCCTTAAAAAATATTCTTGATCAGGACGAATCTTCCTCATACTATTTTTAAATTACAAGTATAATTTTTTAATGTATCAGACAGGGGATTAAGAAGCACACTAAAAACAGCTCGGACAGACATACCCATAGAACAAGAAATACATCACAATAAATTCCATTTTCCACAAAATAGGTTTATATGATGAAAATACCTATCTTTGTTCTATGAATAAATTAGTTATAGTAGGATGTGGACGACTTGCTGAAATTATAACAAACGCAGTTGTCAAAGGAATGTTGCCCGACTATGAATTAGTAGGCGTATATTCGCGTACAGCATCAAAGGCCGAACGCATTGCGAATAAAATGAGGCAACACGGAAAAATGTGTGCAGCCTGTCACACTTTAAAAGAACTGTTGGAATTAAAACCTGATTATCTGGTGGAATCAGCCTCGCCTGCCGCAATGAAAGAACTGGCCTTACCCACCTTGGAAAACGGAACTTCCATTATCACCCTATCCATAGGAGCTTTGGCAGACACCTCTTTTTATGAGAAAGTCAAAGAAACAGCCAAGGCAAACGATACACGGGTTTACTTGGTATCCGGAGCCATCGGAGGATTTGATGTATTAAGAACCACCTCTTTGATGGGAAACGCTACAGCTCGTTTTTTCAATGAAAAAGGACCTGATGCTTTGAAAGGCACATCGGTTTACAAGGAAGAGCTGCAACAGGAAAGATGCATTGTCTTTTCCGGCAATGCAACAGAGGCTATAAATGTTTTTCCAACCAAAGTAAATGTATCTGTCGCAGCCTCATTGGCTTCCGTAGGACCGGACAATATGCAGGTATCCATACAGTCCACCCCTGGATTTACAGGTGATACTCAAAAAGTGGAAATCAAAAATGAACAAGTACACGCAGTAGTAGAAGTGTACAGCGCCACATCAGAGATTGCAGGATGGTCTGTAGTAAACACCCTGCTCAATATCACTTCACCCATTGTATTCTGACAAATTGGCCAGCACCTTCTCGCTCAGGCGGTCAAACGCCTGACGAGTACGGCCGGTTGATACTTGCATACAACGCACATGCGGATGGGTAAGCAATGCCGTACTCCCCAATGCTCCTAATGTATCACAAAAACAAAGATTATCTTCCTCCAACCATCGGGTAAACGAAGATTCATCCCACGCAGGTGACAATCCTGTGTTAAATAGTATCTTTCTATTTCCAAGTGCCTTGAACTCCTCCTCATGCAACAAAACCGTATTCTTATTCAAGCAACAGCATACCACTTCACTCCATGTCAAAAGTTCATTCAAAGGCATAAAACGATAACCCTTCGCACCGGCTTCTTTTTTTTCACTACGGGCATAATAAGCTATATCCGCACCAAAAAACTTCATTGCATCCGCTATCATACCACCAGATTTTCCTAAGCCTACAATACCCACTTTCAAGCCGGTAATCTCCCGGGGAATCCCTTCCCACGGCTTCTGACCGAATCCATGAAGACAACGCACCAGTTCGCTGACTACATATTCTATTACCCCTTCATCACCATAGTCACGAATACCTGTCACCGTAATACCGCGTTCATTAGCATAACGGATATCCACATTCGCACTTTCGGGAGAGTATAGTGAACAACACATACCGATATACCGGACATTCGGACATCTCTCTAAAATATACCGGTTTATTTGTGATGTATAACTTAACAATACAGCATCCGCATCTCCGATCCGAGCAATAATCTCATTATCTCCCGCTGGAATATCAGAGTACATAACAACCTCATCTGCAAAAGAATATAACGCTTTTTCTGCTGACAGAACCAGACTGACAGGTTCTATTGCTACAAGTTTCTGAAACATAGTATTTTTAATTTGACTGGTAAAGATAGTAAAAAATGCGGCAAAGAGACTTTTTTCATCCAAGATTGTTTATTTTTGCATCCAAAACGAAAAAATTAAAAGAATAATGGGAGCAGGAAAATGGATTGGTGGTATTCTGGGATTCATGACTATGGGACCACTGGGAGCTTTGGCCGGATTTGCCTTAGGCTCATTGCTGGATGGAAACAACGGACTTTTTGGCAATACATACGAAAAAGGACAGGTGGAAGCTGGAAACTATGATGAAGGCCAGCGGAATAGTTTTTTATTCTCCATGTTGGTTATGGCGTCTTACATCATCCGTGCAGACGGACGCATCATGCACAGCGAAATGGAATATGTACGCCAATTCTTAAGAATGAATTTCGGCGAAGAGGCAGTCATCCAAGGAGAACAGATTTTGCTGAATCTTTTTGAACAGCGCAAACAGATGGAGCGTCAAAATCCGATGGCATTTAAAAATACCATCCATGAATGTGGTGCACAGATTGCCTCGAACCTGCCTTACGAACAACGGTTGCAATTGTTGGACTTTCTGGTAAACATAGCCAAAAGTGACGGAAGCGTATGCTCTGAGGAAATAGCAGCATTAAAAGAAGTGGCACAATGCATGGAACTGTCACCCAAAGAAGTGGAATCCATGCTAAACCTTAGCGGAAACTCATTGGAAGAAGCTTACAAAGTACTTGAAATTGACCCGTCTGCCACCAATGAGGAAGTACGTACAGCCTATCGCCGCCTGGCATTAAAACATCACCCTGACCGTGTTGCTACATTGGGTGAAGATGTGAAAAAAGCGGCAGAAGAGAAGTTTCAACAAATTAATAACGCTAAAGAACGAATTTATAAAGCCAGAGGAATAAAGTAAAAAAGAATATTTCGTGAAAATAAGAAGGAGGTGTGTCCATCCCCTTAGGGATTTTTGACACACCTCCAACAAAAAATTAAAACTCACTGGTAAAATGGAACTTAATATGCTTGAAGTCCATTTGTGCCATTTGAAGTACATAATTGCTATCAGCCAAGAATACATCCCTTCCTTCACGATCCTTGGCCATATACTGATATTTACGTTTTTTGAAAGCTTCCAGCTCTTCCGGATCATCACTTTCCACCCAACATGCCTTGTATAGGCTGACAGGCTCCCATCGGCATTTTGCATTATATTCATTTTCCAGACGATACTGGATCACTTCAAACTGCAACTGCCCTACCGTACCGATAATCTTACGTCCATTAAACTGATTGATAAATAACTGTGCCACACCCTCATCCATCAACTGGTCAATACCTTTAGCCAATTGTTTCTGTTTCATAGGGTCAGCATTCTCAATGTATTTAAACATCTCGGGCGAAAAACTGGGAATTCCACGGAAATGAAGTTTCTCACCTTCAGTCAATGTATCACCGATCTTGAACGTTCCGTTATCCGGCAAACCAATGATATCTCCCGCCCAAGCCTCGTCTACTGTTGTTTTACGCTGTGCCATAAACTGAGTGGGAGAAGAGAAACGCATCGTCTTGTCATGACGTACATGATAATAGGGAGTATTACGGGAAAATTTTCCCGAACAAATTTTACAAAATGCAATACATGAACGATGATTAGGATCAATATTAGCTGTGATCTTAAAGACAAATCCGGTAAATTTCGGTTCATCGGGTTCCACCTCACGTTCTTCTGTCTTGGTAGGACGGGGGCTCGGAGCAATTTCCACAAATGTATCCAGCAGTTCCTGTACACCGAAGTTATTCAATGCCGACCCGAAAAATACAGGAGCCATCTCGCCTTTCAGGTACTCCTCCACATTGAATTCAGGATAAACACCGTCAACCAGTTCCAGTTCTCCGCGCAATTTTTCAGCCAAAGGAGCACCGATCTGGTTGTCTAGTTCTTCCGTATTGATATCAACCTCCACTTTTTCTGTTACCACCTGTTTGGAAGGTTGGAAAAGATTCAGTTTATGTTCATAAAGGTTATACACACCTTTGAAACGGGGACCGCTTTCAATAGGCCACGTCAGAGGACGTACATTGATAATAAGTTCCTCCTCCAGTTCGTCCAACAAATCAAACGGATCTTTCGCCTCACGGTCCATCTTGTTGACAAATATGATTACCGGAGTATTACGCATACGGCATACCTCCATCAACTTACGTGTCTGCGTTTCCACACCTTTCGCACCATCCACCACAATAATGACACTATCTACGGCTGTCAAAGTACGATAAGTATCCTCGGCAAAGTCCTGATGGAATCGTGTAAAGGTGCCCCGGAGGTAGTAGTCCTTCGTCCCACGGCCCTCAATGAGCTTCTGGAACTTGGGCACAATCACGTCATAGCTGCCCTTGCCGTTGACTGTGGGCCGGAGGTCGTCGTTGACCTCCTTTCGCCCGTCGATGGACAGGACTGCGTTGGACATCTCACGGTTGATGTACTCGATGTTCTCATCATTGAGGAGCACACCATTAGTTGTAATTGTAAAGCGGAAGCACTTGTCGTGCTCCTCCTCAATGGAACGGGCGTACTCCACCGTCTTCTTTACGGTATCCATGGCCATCAGCGGCTCGCCGCCGAAGAAGTCCACCTCGATGTTACGGCGGTGGCCCGACTTGGCGATGACGAAGTCGATGGCCCGTTTGGCGGTCTCGAAGTCCATGGTCATGCGGTGGCCAGTGCCGAAATCGCCGGTGGAGGCAAAGCAATACTTACACCGCAGGTTACAGTCGTGGGAGACATGGAGGCACAGGGCCTTCACCAGGGCCTGCTGCTGCATGGAGGCAGCCTTCTCCCGGTCAATGTAGTCGTCCTCCTCAAAAAGCAGCCCCTCGGCCGCCAGACCGCGCAGCTCCTGCCAGGCCTCCTCCAGGGCGGCTGGGTCGTACTGGGGCAGCCTGGCGCAAAGCTCCGCCGGGCAGTGCTCTCCCATGGGGGGCTGCACCTGCTCCAGAAGGTGGTAGGTGAGCTCGTCCAGCACGTGGACGGCGCCGCTG
>ENA-ORUG01003092-ORUG01003092.1-human-gut-metagenome-genome-assembly--contig:-NODE-3092-length-10430-cov-2.162410_pt1 | contig 10430 bp, 8 predicted proteins | sample MGYA00242079_ERZ509207 | MGnify/ENA primary metagenome ERZ509207 (study PRJEB26280, sample SAMEA2338780) | human gut metagenome | biome: human gut; feature: human-associated habitat; material: faeces...
CCAGTCCATAATTTTCGCACGTATTTAAAATGAACTGCCCGATACAGCAGATGATCCCACCGGTAAAAAAAGCCTTTACCATATTAAAGATCAGATTGTGCGTCGGTGTCACCTGTTTCACATAATCGTTATATGCCTGATCGCGCTCTCTCGTATCCTTGCTGTGCACGGTCTGATTCAGTTTCTTTATCTGCTCTGTCTCTTTATCTGCCATTTTCTGTGCCTCCTGTATCCACATATTTTATGTTCCTGTTTTTTGTCCGGCATAAAACCTCTCTCTCTTATCTTGCCTTTTTTACTGTAAAATATGCATAACACAGGTTCTGTAATTTCATGAACCGGACAATATTTTTTCTTACTATCAAAGAATAAGTATCTCTTATTTTTTCTTTATTTTATATAAGTAATCCTAATGGAATTAGATTACATTATGCATTGAATCACTTACTATTTGTAGTATAATGTTGATAGAATCTGTCGGCATACACTGTTCCAGGAAAACGCTGCAGATCGATCACGAATGAAGTAAATGGAGTATGCCATGAAAAAATATATTTGTCTCTTTCTTTCAACCTTGATGTTTCTTACTGTTTTTTCCCCTGTCAACTGCTATGCCCGCGATGGAAAAAAAGTCATCCGGGTAGGTTTTTACACAATGGATAATTATCAGGAGTGTGATGAGAACGGAAACTACAGCGGTTATTTTGTGGACTATCTCCGGGAAATCAGCCAGTATACCGGATGGGAATATGAATTTATCCAGATGAATTATTCGGCATGCCTGAAATCCTTAAATGACAGGAATATCGACCTTGTCTGCGGTGTGGACTATTCTTCCTTCCGTACAAGCACTCTTGACTTTTCTGCACAGCCGGCGGTCACAACCCATTACGAATTGTATGCGCTGAAGGATAACGATACCTATTACTATAACGACTATGCGGATTTCGATGGAATGAGCATTGGCGTTCTTGCAAGCTGTAACCATTTAGACGCTCTGGATGACTATGCGGCTGCACACCATTTTTCTTTTGAGAAACAATACTTTGGAAACACAGCACAGCTGGAAAAAGCGCTTGAGGACAACACTGTGGATGCCATTTATGCTACAAATGTTTCCCACCCTTCGGAGAAAAAGATCCTTGCAAGCCTTCCTTCTTTCCCGCTTTATTTTGTGACTTTTAAGGGAAATCCGATCATGGAATACTTAAACTATGCCCAGACTGTGATCTTAAACGTCAATCCCAACTTTGAACACGACCTCTACAACACTTACCAGCGGGATATCCGGAATTACCGCTGCGAATTTACCCGGGATGAGTTAGACTATCTTGCCACAGCGCCGGAGATTACAGTGACCTGTGACCCTTCGAATGCACCAATTGAAGGTTACAATGAAAATACACAGACCGCTTCCGGCATTGCTGCGGATGTTCTCGATCTTGTCAGCCAGTATACCGGCCTGCATTTCCGGTATATAAAGTCTGACAGTTTCTCCGATGCCCTGTCGAAGCTTCGGTCACATGAGATCAATATGCTTACGGCACTGGCACACGATTATTCATGGGCTGAGCAGAATCATGCACTTCTGACAACCCCTTATCTGAACTCGTCCATTGTGGTTGTACGGAATAGCAAACCACAGAGCCATGAGAGGGATATCGTTGCACTGCCGAACAGCTTCAATCTCACAAATTCCATTCTGGACAATCCGGAATATGATACCGAGGATGTGGTTTACTATGATACGATCGAGGAATGTTTTCAGGCTGTGCTGTCCGGCAGTGCAGACTGTACTTATGCCGACAACTATAGTGCCAACTATCTGCTCTCGCAGGTAAAATACCGTAATTTGTCCTCCACAACGCTCACTGCCATGACAGAGGCTGCTTCCTTTGGTCTGTCTGACCAGTGCGATCCAAGACTGCTCAGCATTATCAATAAGGGACTGGCGTGTATTTCCTCTGAACAGCTGGATTCCATTGTTCTTCAGAACTGCAGTTATAGGGAGGATCCGTCCCTCTTTACCCTTGTTTATGCTTATCCGCGCATTTCCATTCCGATTATTCTGGCAGTCAGTATGGCACTGCTCTCGCTGCTGCTGGGTATTCTGCTGGTTCATAGCCGGAAAACAAAAGAGATCAGGGTCATGTCGGAGACAGATGCCCTCACCGGTCTTTATAACCGGAGGGCTGCCGAAGATCATATTTCAAGACAAATGCAGGAAGATGGCAAAAATCCTGACTGTGTACGTCCACTGATCAGTATCGATCTGGACAAATTCAAACAGGTGAATGATACTTATGGACATTTAGAAGGGGATGCTCTCTTAATTGCGGTTGCAGACACGCTCCGCACATCTGTCCGCAGTTCTGATATTGTAGGACGCATCGGTGGCGATGAATTTGTTGTGTACCTCTCAAATGTCACAGACAGACAAAATGCCATGGCAGTTGCAGAAAAACTGTGTCAGGTCATCCGCGAACTCTCCACCATGAAAAAAGAATGGAGCAATATTTCTGCGAGCATTGGAATCTCGTTTGCCGATCATCCAAATATTAAGATGGAAGAACTCTATATTTCGGCTGATAAGGCTATGTACTCCGCCAAAGAAAACGGAAGAAACCAGTATCAGACCCTCTGATGTCCCAGCAGGATGTCACTGTGGAATATTGACACTCCACAGATACTGCTCTCCCTTCCCCCACAAAAGCAGTTCCTTCATCTGCCCGTCATATAATTCATCCGGACGGAATTCTTTTAAAATATGGATCAGATAAGTCTCTTTTTCATCTCTGGGACTGATCTGGTCTAAATTTTTGTCTAAAAGTTCCCGGAGCTCCAGCGGTTTTATATCATCAGGGATCTCAAATCCCCCGATTTTTCCGGCAACCCCTGCCCCATAATAAAATTCATAATTTCCAAGCATCACTGCTTTCTGCATATTACATTTTAAGATCACGCTCTGGCGTGCGATCGATGTGACCATATCCGTTATTCTCTCTTTCGTCTTGTGCAGCCACACTCCCACTGCTTTGGGCTGTGTCTGACTGTTCTTATTTTTTATCTTATGCCATAATCACGTTTTCGTCAAATACCATGCTGACCATATAACAATGTCTCTGTGCTGTCCTTCTGACAAATGCCTGTGAAAATGTTTTCTCCAGACTGTCCTTTCTGCATCAGGGCGGTGTCATGTGATGTCCAAAATACCAGAACGCTCCTGCGCATTTTCCAAGTGCCATAAACAGCATAATCCAGGATAGTCCCTCTTTTACCTGAAATCTGCGGAAAATAATCGGGAATGTATTTAAGATTTCCGCCAGTGCCACTGCAATGCATCCCACAAAAATACCCGCACAGAAACCATATACATACAAAAGCCAGTGCCCGGCTGGAAGTCTGATATCTGTAAACACTGACATGACCGTGCCAAAAATCCCACCAAGCACGATCATATTTTCAAAAAGAATGGTATTTTCCGCCCGGTTGCATTTTGCGATCATTCTTGGCACGACACCGATGACAATGATAAATGCAAAGGTTCCCGCTGCCACTCCGACACCGGAAGCAAGCCCGATAAATCCGAGAAATAAATGTTTAATCCACATCAATACTGTGCCCTCTTCTCTCTGCGTTATTGATGAAAGCGGTATCCAGATCTGTCTCATATTTCCGCATCTCGATCTGGATCGGTGTTGGATCATGCGTGATCTTCTTGTGTCCTACATGGTTGAAAAACACAATAATCCCAACGGCTAGTCCAATACTGTAGCAGATTTCCAGTTCGGTGATGCCATTCGATTCCATTCCCGTGATCTGCTGATAAAACTTTGCAAAAACATCTGTCACACCTACGTCATTGTTAAAAGCCATGATCGTAAAAGCAGCCCCAAAGAAAATCAGGATACACAAAATCACTGTCTTCAGACAATTCATCCACACCGGTTTTTCCGGGGACTTCACATACTCTACGATAAAGTCTGATTCTCCCTCATTGCTGATGTCCAGATTCGGGTAGTCCTCATGGATCAATTCGATCACTTTTAATACGGAAAACACAACAAGCGTATTCTTTTTCTTCTTATCATCCTCTGCCCGGAAGGAATATAACTTCTTCTGCCTGATCTGGCGCAGTGCCGCCTGATCGGTGCACTCCATCTTTGCCACGTCACCAAGTGTCACACGGCGGTCTGTCACGACAACATTCTTTCCGATCTTTAAATAAAGTGTATCGCCTGCACTCATGCGTAGGTCCTGCTTTCCTCTGAAATAACTTCCTGTACGAGCATCCCATCCTTTGGCTCTCCTGTATCCTTCTCGTTTGTCATATAATAAAACGCTGTTCCTGCCAGCAGTGCAAGCACAAGAAGCATAAGACAGATCCGATACTTTTTACAATTCATAATAATTTCGTCCTTTCTGTTTGATAAATGCGTCAGCTATTTTTTTCAGTACGCACACCGATCATTCCTGCATACTATATTGCATTACCATGCTTCTTATTATGTATGTGATTGCTTTAAAATATACATACTATCTTTGATTTATTTCATTGCATTTTCCTCTAAAACATGATACCTTTTCATAGGACTACAACGTTTATTCAGGATAATTGCAAAACTCTTAGATAACGTAAATTAGAATGTGAAAATTTTGTTAAATTTCCACATTCCTCATAACATTAACAGGGAGTTTTGCAATTATCCGTTACACTGATAAAAGAGGATAATTATGGCAGTAACGAAAGAAATTCTGACTCTGGCTGTCGAAACCGGAGATGCATTGCTCCGCAATGGTGCGGAAGTTTACCGCGTGGAAGATACGGTGCTTCATATTTTAAAAGCATATGAGATTACAGACTGTGATGTCTATGTGCTTTCCAATGGAATTTTTGCAAGTGCAAATGAAAATAAAGAAGATGCCTGCAGCATGATCCGTCATGTACCGCTCGGCTCTACCCATCTTGGAAGGATTGCTGCGTTAAATCAGCTTTCCAGAGAGATCTGTTCCCATGAATGTTCCCTGCGGGATGCCTGGGTGCGTTTAGAAGAATGTAAATCCATTCCAACAAATAAAAACTGGGTGGAGATATTTTTCTGTGGAGTTGGCAGTGCCGGTTTCTGCTATCTGTTCGGTGGAACTGCCTTAGATTCTTTTGTTGCATTTTTTATCGGACTCGTGTTACAGATTTTCCTGATCGCTTCCGACAGGCATCTGGAATCCAAATTTATCACTAATATTTTAGGAAGCGGCATTGTCACTTTTTTAAGCCTGATCGTGCTCTCCGCAGGGATACCGATCCTGCAGGATAAGGTTGTCATTGGAGATATTATGCCGCTCGTACCGGGAATCGCACTGACAACGTCCATCCGCGACTTTTTCAACGGAGACTATTTATCCGGTGCGATCCATATGATCGATGCGATCTTAACTGCTTTTAGTATTGCCGTTGGCGTGGGCGCTGTTATCACGCTTTACCAGCTTGTCACAGGAGGTGCATTACTTCGATGATCATTCAGTTTCTTGTCAGCTTAGCTGCGACACTCTCTTTTGCTGTATTATTTTCTGCTGAAAAAAAACAGTTGTTTTTCTGCGGTCTGACAGGTGCCATCGGCTGGATCGTCTACCTGATCTGCTTACAGTATCACACAGACAATGCGATTGCAAACCTGATCGCCACCCTTGCCCTGACACTGGTTGCACGAATTCTTTCGGCAGTGCGCAGAACCCCGGTCACTGTATTCCTGCTCACCGGAATCTTTCCATTAGTTCCGGGCGCCGGAATCTACTATACCTCCTATTACTTTATCATGGGAGATATGAGCCAGTTCTCACAGTACGGAATCAGTACTGTGAAAGTTGCCGGTTCCATCGTGCTTGGCATTATCTTTGGTTTTGCGCTTCCACAGAGCCTCTTTAACGGGCTTTCAAAGCTTGTGCATAAAGATTAACGTTTTGTATTTTTTTATTGCTGTCCGGCGATCTTTGCCGCCAGATCCTCCAGATATTCCCAGCGCTCCATTTTCTCTTCGAGCAGTTGTTCTGTCTGTTCTTTTTCTTTTGTGATCTCATTCAATTTCACAAAATCACTGCTGAATTTTAAAGTCTGCGCATCCAGCTCTTCTATTTTCTGTTCCAGTGCAGCGATATCATCTTCGATCGTCTCATATTCTTTCTGTTCTTTATAACTGAATTTCAGTTTACGCTCCCTCTTCCAGGTATCCATGGAAGAAGTCAGGTTTTCTTTCTCCACAGAATCCACAGAAGTTGTCGTATCGTTTTTCGCATCCAGAATATGTCCCGCAGGCACTTTTCCTTCCTCTGCCAATCGGTTTACATAATCTGTGTACCCACCTTCATACTGACAGATCTTTCCATCTTCCTCGAAGGCAAAAATACGGTTTACGACACGGTCTAAAAAGTACCGGTCATGGGATACAGTGATCACGATCCCCTCATAATTGTCCAGATAATCTTCCAGTATCGTGAGTGTCCGGATATCGAGATCGTTCGTCGGCTCGTCTAAGATCAGGACATTTGGCGCCTCCATAAGCACACGCAGCAGGTTTAATCTGCGCTTCTCTCCACCGGAGAGTTTTCCGATCGGACTGTACTGCTGCGAGGATGGGAATAAAAAACGCTCTAACATATTGGACGCTGACACAAGACCGTCTTTCGTCCGGACATACTCTGCCGTATTTTTAATATAATCGATCACTTTCTCATCCGGATCCATATAGGCGATCCCGGCGTCTTTTGTATTCTCGATCTCCTGCGTATAATATCCGATTTTGATCGTCTGCCCGATGGTCACGGTTCCCTCATCCGGCCGGATTCTCTGATCAATGATCTTCATCAGGGTTGTCTTACCGCTTCCATTTGCCCCGACAAACCCGATCCGGTCATTTTTCAGGAAAATATAAGTAAAATCACGGATCAGTACTTTTTCATCATAACTTTTAGAAATATGCGAAAGTTCTACCGTTGTCTTTCCCATGCGGGAACTGATCGAGCTGATCTCCACACTTCCATCTGTCTGCGGTGCATCCTGATCCTTAAGTTTCTCATAGCGCTGGATTCTGCCCTTTTGCTTGGTAGTACGTGCCTTTGCGCCGCGGCGGATCCACTCTAATTCTTTCCGCAGGATATTCTGGCGTTTCCGCTCACTCGCCTGCTGCATCTCCTCGCGCTCTGCCTTAAGTTCCAGATACCCGGAGTAATTCGCATCATAGCTGTAGATGGAACCTTTATCCACCTCCACGATCCGGTTGCAGACACTGTCTAAAAAGTAGCGGTCATGGGTTACCATAATCAGAGCGCCTCTCCATTTTTTCAGGTGCTCCTCCAGCCAGTCCGCCATTTCATGGTCCAGATGGTTCGTCGGCTCGTCCAGAAGCAAAATATCCGCTTCCTTTAATAAAACGCTCACCAGCGCAAGGCGTTTTCTCTGTCCACCGGATAGCTCGCCCGATTTCTGGTCAAAATTCGAAACGCCCAGCTTCGTCAGCATCGTCTTCGCCTTTGTCACAAGCGCCGCCTCATCCTGATGATCCCGCTTCTCTGCCTGTCCGGATTCCGGTCCGGACAACTCCCTGTGTCCTGCCAGCACACAGTCAAGGGCCGTCATTTCCGGATCAAAGACCGGATGCTGGGGCAGATAGGCGATCACCGCATGGTTCGCTTTCGTCACTGTACCCTCGTCCGTCTCTTCCAGCCCCGCCATGATTTTTAACAGCGTGGACTTGCCGGTTCCGTTGATGCCGATGATTCCGACCTTTTCGCCCTCCTGCAGAAAAAACGACGTATCGTCAAACAGCTGCCGTCGGCTGTATGATTTTGATAAATGTTCTATGGAAAGTAAATTCATTGCAATCCTCATTTCTGCTGCGGTCATTTTGGTCAGTTTTCTCTAACTTCTGTTCACAAACTGCCAGAACGCCATTTCTATTATAATTCTCCCCCTGCATTCGTGCAAGAAGTTGTTTTTTTCCATTGTTTTTACATGGCAAAACGTGGTACAGTGCACACGTAGCTTACTCATAGCTTTCTGTGGATAAATTTTCTGCTCGCAGAAAAATCTATCTGCAGGAAGCTGCGAATGGCGCGACTGTGTAGGCAGATTTCCCGCCCGCAAAAAATGTATTTACGAAAGAGGTCACTTCCATGCAACAGGAACAATCCATTTCCAATCAAAATTTGTCCGATTCCCGGCTCAGCCGCTTCGGATTCCATTCTAAAAAGCCGTCCGATTCCGCTTTTTATAAGGCGTTTTTTTCCATGTATCCGCTGCTCGTCCTGCAGAATGTCGTGACGCTTTCCGTCAATCTCGCCGACAACATGATGCTCGGAGCCTACGGTGAATCCGCACTGTCCGGTGCTGCAGCCGTCAATCAGATTCAGTTCGTCTATCAGTGCCTGCTTACTGCCCTGGGCGATGGACTCGTCATGTTCGGCAGCCAGTATTGGGGCAAAAAGCAGCTTTCCCCGCTGCGCAAAATCGCCGCATCCGCCATGCACTTCGGGCTTTTGCTTTCTGCAGTTTTATTCCTGCTGGTCAGCATTTTCCCGATACAGGCGCTTCGGATTTTTACGACGGATTCCGCCATCCTCGAACAGGGCGCACAGTATCTGAGTATTATCCGTTTTACTTACCTGTTCTTTGCAATCACACAGATTCTGCTCGCAACCCTTCGAAGCGTGGAAATCGTCGGCATTGCGTTCCGGCTTTCCTGCATGGCGCTTCTTGTCAATTGTTCGATTAACTATCTTCTGATTTTCGGTCATTTCGGATTCCCGCAGCTTGGCATCCGCGGTGCGGCGATCGGCACGCTGACCGCCCGCATATTGGAGGTTATCGTTCTGCTTGTTTACCTTTTCCGCAGCGCAGGCAAAAAGCTCGGGCTGCATTTTTCCAATTACTTCCATGTCGATCCGGTTCTGACGAAGGATTACCTCAAAACAACAGCCCCTATGCTCGTCACGAATGGACTCTGGGGCGTCAATACCGCCCTGCAGACCGTTATTTTAGGGCATATGACAGCTGCTGCCATCGCGGCAAACAGCGTTGCCTCGACCCTTTACATGCTCATCAAATCCACCGCCGTCGGTGCTTCCTCCACAGCCTCCGTCATGATCGGAAAAGCAGTCGGCTCCGGTGACATCCCGCTGACAAAACACTATTCCAAACTGCTGCAGCGTCTGTTTTTATGCATTGGTGTACTGTCCGGCATTACACTGTTTTTCATCCGTATCCCGATCCTCTCGATCTACGATCTGCAGCCTGCCACAAAGGAAATGGCAAATACTTTTCTCATCATCCTGAGTGTCATCTGCGTCGGCATGACTTATCAGATGCCCACCAATAACGGCATCATCCGCGGCGGCGGGAACGCACTTTTCGTCGTCAAAATGGACCTGATCAGCATCTGGTGCATCGTCCTGCCGCTGTCGTTCCTCGGGCTTATCGCCGCGGCAGCCGGATTGGAACAGGCAGCCGGTTTCCTGCTCCATCTGGCGAACATTCCTTGCGAGGCGCTTCTGCATAGCCTGCGCTGGCTGCAAGCGCACGCGGGGCTGGATCTGTTCGTATCCCCTCGCCCGCACTGGACCGCCATCCTTGGCTTCGGCGCGATCGCCGTGGCACTGGCCATGCGCATACATCGGGATCATTTCCCACACGCGGCGAAACGCCTTCTGATCTCCGGTGCGCTCCTGCTTTCCGTCGGGCCGTTGCTCTGGGTCCACGCCTTCTTTGAACCCAAAATTTCCCTCAGGGTGCTGGATGTCGGACAGGGGCAAGCCGTACTTCTGGAATGGCCCTACGGAGGAAGGGCGATGGTGGACGGCGGCGGGCTGTTTTCCGACCGTTTCGACGTGGGACGGGATCTCGTTTCCCCGGTGCTTACCGCCAACAACCTGCCCCGGCTGGACTTCATCGCCGTAACGCATCCCGACCGGGATCACCTCAAAGGCTTGCTGTTCATCGCAGCCAACTATGCGATGAAAGCCGCATACACCGCTCCGCTTGAAGGCATCGACACGCCGCAACATGGATCGCCCCGGCCTCTCTCCGAAGCGTTCACCGCCATCCTTGCCTCGCGCGGAATTCCCCGTCATACTTTGGGCGCGGGAAACGTGCTCCCCCTTGCGGACGGGCTGGCGCTTGAGGTGCTGGCCCCGGCCCCCGGCGTGACGCCTTCCGGCAATGACGGGCTGGTGTTCCGGCTTGTCCTCAACGGGCACGGCCTCGCCTTGCTGCCCGGAGATGCCGAAGCGCCGTACCTGCGGGCCCTGCTGCGAAGCGGCGCGGACCTATCGGCGGACGTGCTCGTCCTGCCTCACCACGGTTCCGCAGGCAGCCTTGTCCCGGCTCTGTACGGCGCGGTGTCTCCAAAGCTGGCCATCGCCAGCGCCGGAGCGTACAACCC
>ENA-ORUG01003096-ORUG01003096.1-human-gut-metagenome-genome-assembly--contig:-NODE-3096-length-10416-cov-2.324872_pt1 | contig 10416 bp, 9 predicted proteins | sample MGYA00242079_ERZ509207 | MGnify/ENA primary metagenome ERZ509207 (study PRJEB26280, sample SAMEA2338780) | human gut metagenome | biome: human gut; feature: human-associated habitat; material: faeces...
ATCCGAAGCAAGACCGAACAAAAGCGTTGACGTGGCCCGCCAGCTTTAGGTAGGTCGCTTGAAATGGCTGGCAACAGTCATTCTAGAAAGATGATCATTCGTGTCTGCATTTGCAGACGGACATAACCCGGCTTATCGTCCTGCTTATTTTAGATAGAGAAGATGTCAGCTGACATCTTTTTTTTTATGCCGGATTGTTGTATGATGGTGTAAGTGTAGAAATTATCATTGCGCCTGCAAAAAGTGCACCGCAATGTGTATACAAAAAAATCGTGGCAATCATATATAGAAGAAAGTTGAGGACGATCATGCAGAGTGATACTACCGGATCTTTACAGGAATTTCATAAGATATTAGAAGAGGCAGGAAAAAAAGGAGCTTCCGATATCCATTATGTGCCGAAAGAGCAGCTGCTGCTCCGGGTAGATGGAAGGCTTGTGGATATGACAGAGGAATGGAACGTGTCTTTTTCCATGGAGGAGCTTTTAGAGGCATTGCTGGACAAAAAACAGCAGAAAACATTCGAAGAAAATGGAGAGGTTGAATTTTCCTGTTCGGTTTTCAATAAGCGTGTCCGCGTGAATCTGTTCCGGCAGAGTGGAACGTGTGCAATGTCTGTCCGTCTGTTCGCAGAGAAGATCCCGACACCGCAGATGCTTGGACTTCCGGAGTCGGCAGTGCAGATGGCTGGGAAGAGAAGAGGACTCATTCTTGTGACAGGTGCATCCGGAAGTGGAAGGACAACAACGATGGCATCGATGATCGACCATATTGCTTCTAATTATGAGCGGTCGATCCTGACACTGGAAAAACCGGCAGAGTATCTTTTCCGGAGCGGAAAGTCCATGGTGCTGCAGCGGGAGATCGGCATTGACACCCGGTCTTATGAAGCGGGTTTAAAAGCTGCATTAAAACAGGATATGGATGTCATTCTGATCAGTGAGATGGAAGATCTGGATACGGTTTCACTTGCGCTGACTGCGGCAGAGATGGGACATCTTGTGATTGCCGCACTTCCGACCCAAAATGCGGTGGCTTCCATCGAACGGGTCGTGGAATGTTTCCCGGATCACAGGCAGCATCAGATTCGTTCACAGCTTTCGGATGTACTGGCAGGCGTTATTTCCCAGCAGCTTCTTCCGAGACTGGATGGAGGCGGACGTGTGGCGGCGTTTGAAGTTCTTTTGGCAAATCAGGAGATAAAAAGCCTGATAAAGGAACAGAAGTATTTCCAGATACCGTCCGTGATGCGCAGCTGCAGAAAAGAGGGAATGGTCTCCATGGACGATGCCGTGTACGACCTTTATATGAAGAGTATGATCGACTCGGATACTGCTGTCTGCTATGCACAGGATGGTGTGGGCATGCGTCAGAAAGTACAGTTATTTTAAATTATTATAGAAATCTAAAATGTTTCTTAAAAGACAATAGGTGTGTTGACGCGATTTCCTTTGAAGCGTAACATAAAATCACTTGATAGGAGGTCGGAACAATGAGGGAGAAAATACAGCGTTTTATGATTGGAAGATATGGAGCGGATGAACTGGCAAAAGCACAGAGCATTGCTGCACTGGTATTGCTTTTTTTGTCGATGTTCAGCCGTCTTGGCATTTTTTACTGGTTGGCGATCGCGCTGATGATCTATTCCACATGGAGAATGTTCTCGAAGAATATTTCCGCAAGATATGCAGAAAATCAGAAATATCTCAACTACAGATATCAGATGGCTGTGAAGTGGAACCGGTTCAAAAAGCATCTGGCACAGAGAAAAAACTACAGATTTTACAAATGTCCGCAATGTAAACAGAAAGTGAGAGTGCCAAAAGGCAGAGGAAAAATCTGCATTACCTGTCCAAAATGCCGGACAGAATTTGTGAAAAAAAGTTGAAAATAAAAGGAGATTTTTCCATTGTTTGGTTATATCAATATCAATCAAAAAGAACTATCGGAAGAAAGTAAAAAAATATATCAGGCATATTACTGCGGACTCTGCCAGAAACTCAAAACAAATTGTGGCACAAAAGGACAGATGCTGTTAAGTTATGATCTGACATTTCTGATCGTTCTGCTGACCGGACTGTATGAACTGGAGAACACCGAGACAGAGTTTACCTGTCCGCTGCACCCGACGAAGAAACGGACGGCTTACATCAATGAGGCGACAGAGTATGCCGCAGACATGAACCTGATCCTGGCATACTAGAATCTTTTAGATGACTGGAAGGACGAGAAATCCTACACGAAAAAAGCGTTTGTAAAAATCCTCGATAAGGATTATACTCGTATCGTGTCAAAATATCCAAGACAGGTAAGGGCTTTGGAAGAATTCATGCGTAAGACAGCGGAAGCAGAGAAGAACAAAGAGACGAATCTCGATCTTGTGGCAGGTCTTACCGGTGAGATGCTTGGAGAGATCATGTGCTGGCGGGAGGATGAGTGGCAGGAGGAGATGCGTACCCTTGGATTTTATATGGGTAAGTTTATTTATCTGATGGACGCATACGAGGACTATGAAGCAGACCAGAAGAAGAACTGCTATAATCCGCTTGTATACATGGAAAAAGAAAATGATCAGGAATTTGATACATTCTGTAAATTGCTGCTGACGAGCATGATGTCGGAGTGTGCCAAGTCATTCGAGCGTCTGCCGATTTTACTGCATGCGGATATTTTGCGGAATATTCTCTACTCCGGTGTATGGAGCAGATATGAATACTTACAGCTTAGAAAAAAGAAGCTGGAAGAGAAAAAGACGAAGAGAAAAAAAGAAGACAGGAAAAAGTAACAGGAGAATTATATGATGAATCCATATCAGGTGCTCGGTATTTCACCGGGTGCCTCGGATGATGAGATAAAAAAAGCATATCGGGCTTTAAGCCGTAAATATCACCCGGATGCTAATATTAACAATCCGAATAAGGCACAGGCTGAGGAGAAGTTTAAGGAAGTACAGCAGGCCTATGATCAGATCATGAAGGAAAAACAGTCGGGCGGAAGCTTTGGTGGAAGTTATGGATATAACACCTCCTCCGCAGGTGGTGGAAGCTATCGGTACAATTACAGTGGAAATCAGGGATACAGAACAGCGAATGACTCCCCACAGATGCAGGCGGCTGCAAATTATATCGCAAACCGCTGTTATGCGGAAGCACTCAATGTTTTGAACGGTATTCCATTTGCAGAGCGCAGCGCACGATGGTACTACTATAGTGCAATGGCAAATCAGGGAGCCGGCAATAATATCGTTGCAAAACAGCATGCGGGAAGGGCTGTCGAGATGGAGCCAAGTAATTTTGAATACCGTCAGTTTTTACAACATCTGGAATTTGGAGGTACATGGTACACCAGCATGGGTGATAATTATGACAGACCATATTCCAGTTCCGGAAGCTGGTGCTTAAGCCTCCTGTTTTTGAATATGCTGTGCAACTGCTGTTGTCTGCGGCCATTCTGAGAATCATTTTTTACAAAAATTATGAAATCTGCGATATAAAAAAGTCCCCTTGAATGGGGACTTTTTTGTGCCGTATTTTTATCTGCGGTTTGGATTGGTATATTTCTCTTCACAGTATTTGCAGCGGTAAACTTCTTTTGCCTCATCGGTGAGAAGGAAGATCTGGTCGAGTTCCTGCTCGATGGAAGTGATGCAGCGTGGGTTTTTGCACCGGATGACATTCTTTACCTGTTTTGGCATGTGAAGTTCCTTTTTCTCTACGATCTTGGAATCCTTGATGACATTGACCGTGATATTGTGGTCAATGAATCCGAGAATATCTAAGTCTAATGCCTCAACCGGACATTCCACTTTTAAAATGTCCTTTTTGCCCATCTTATTGCTCTTTGCATTCTTAATGATGGCAACGGTGCAGTCTAACTGGTCTAATTTCAGATCATGATAAATCTGAAGGCTCATTCCTGCCTGGATATGGTCTAAGACGAAACCTTCCTGAATACCACTAATATTTAACATGTGTACTCCTATCTGTGACGGACGTCACGAAAAATCTTAATATTCAAAATCCATAAAAACTGATTCAGAGTCTGCATCAGTGGATTTAAAGCTTCGCAGTATCGATTTCAAGCAATGTCAGGATCAGTGCCATCCTTACATAGACGCCGTACTGCGCCTGACGGAAGTAGGCAGCTCTTGGATCATCATCCACTTCGACAGAGATCTCATTGACACGAGGAAGTGGGTGAAGCACTAACATATCGTCTTTTGCAAGATCCATTTTAGCTTTGGTCAGAATATAGAAATTCTTCAAACGCACGTAGTCTTCTTCGTTGAAGAAACGTTCCTTCTGTACACGTGTCATATATAAAATATCAAGATCCGGCATTGCATCTTCTAAGCGTTCCACCTCTTCAAATGGAATATTGTTGGCTCTCAATACATCTTCGCGGATATAGCTTGGAATCTTTAACTCTTCCGGTGAGATGAGTACGAACCTGATCCCCGGGTAACGGATGAGAGCATTGATCAGTGAATGTACGGTCCGTCCGAATTTTAAGTCGCCACAGAGACCAATCGTCATGTTGGACAGTCTGCCCTTTAAAGACCGGATCGTCAATAAGTCCGTCAATGTCTGGGTAGGATGCTGATGACCACCGTCGCCGGCATTAATTACTGGAATTCGGGATTTTTGGGAGGCTACAAGAGGTGCACCTTCCTTTGGATGACGCATAGCACAGATATCTGCGTAACAGGAAATAATCCGGATCGTATCAGAAACACTTTCACCTTTGGATGCGGAAGAACAACTCGCATCGGAAAAACCTAAAACAGAACCACCAAGATTTAACATGGCAGCTTCAAAACTAAGTCTTGTTCGTGTACTTGGCTCATAAAAACATGTTGCAAGCTTTTTGCCATCACATGCATGGGCATACTTGCCAGGAAACTTCTCGATATCATTTGCAAGGTCTAAGAGTTTGTCTAACTCTTCGACGGAGAAGTCCAATGGGCTCATTAAATGACGCATATAAACCTCCTTATAAATACCTGCTCTTTTATAAGAAATAGTGATATTTCTCTCAGGCATTTTTACTATCATATAATAATCATTTTCCAAATTCAAGAGAAAAATTATTTACGTTATATTGGTACAAAATAATAAAATTTTCAGAAATTTTTGGTCGTCAGCTGGCTTTTTATATTGCAGTTTGAAAGCAAAAAAGCTATAATCAAATAATCATGAGGATGAAAAGCAATCTGGAGAAAAAAAGGAGTATCATATGGCTGAAGATATCAGGACAATGCATGAAGAAGACGAGGATGAAGTAAAATACTGTGAGCGGAAGAGATTATTATTTTTCGGTCTGCCATGGACGTTTACAAAGTATACGATCACACCAAGCATGCTGACGATCGATCAAGGTCTGTTAAAGACGGAAGAAAATGACTGTTACATGTATAAGGTACAGGATGTGAAGCTGACAACGACACTGTTGGAGCGCATTTTCGGGCTCGGAACGATCACCTGCTACACCGGGGATGTCACGAATGCGGAACTGAAACTGATCCACATCAGAAAGTCAAAGGAAGTCAAAAATTATCTTTTGAAAGCATCAGAGGCGGCACGTATGAAACGCCGCACATTAAATACACTAGACATTGGAGCTGCGCAGGATCTGTCGGATGCTCTGGATTCATGATCTAAAACTTACTTAGAGAGGATTTTCTCAAAGATCAGTCCGGCAGCCATCCATACCGGCGCATAGTCAAGACGGATGACACCATTTATGTTTGTGGGAGCATTGCTGTAATCCCAGGGACATAGATGGTGTTTTTTTAACAGGGAACCACTTAAGTACTCAAAACAGAAAATACCGGTGGAATAGATAAAGCCCCGGAAGAGAGCAGGGATTTTTTTAAAGTATCTGTACAGCGGTTTGATGATACATGCCATGCCGTAAATGGGAAACATCCAGATGGAAGTCTGCCCGATCAGGCGCAGGTCATGCCGGCTGCAATTGCCGATGGAGGTAAAAAGAATTTCAAGGCACCAGCCCGTGAGTCCGCAGATAAAAAAGTTTCGCCGCATAATAAAAGTCTCCTGTTTTTTTTATATAATATGTCACAGATCCATTGATTTCATACATGGAATCGAATGGGACAACTTGTAAAATCAGCCTTCTTGTCATATAATAAAAAAAGTACATTCTGCCATCAGGCAGGGGAGCGGTATGCAATTATTACGCAGTCTGTTAAAACAGATTTCATACGAAAGTGTAAGGGGAGACGATGACCGGAAGATAACGGATATCTGTTGTCATTCTGAAAAAGTAAAAGAAGGCTCCCTTTTTGTTTGCATAAATGGATACCGGAACAACGGTCATGAATATGTGCCACAGGCGGTGGAACACGGTGCAGCAGTACTGGTTGTGGATGACCGCTATGTGATCGGAAGCAGGTCGGGGCCGGTGATCCTGACAGAACACATGAAGGTGGATGTGCACGAACTGATCCGTGACAGAAATATCTGTGTGGTCACAGTGAGAGATACCAGAAAAGCGCTTTCGGCGCTCTCGGCAGCTTTCTTTGATCATCCGGCAGAACGGATGAAGATGATCGGCATCACAGGCACGAATGGCAAGACGACAACAGCATTTCTGACTGCGGGGATTTTGCAGGAAGCCGGTTACAGGGTAGGAATGATCGGAACGATCGAATCCTATGATGGAAGAAGGAGAGAGACGGTGAAAAACACCACGCCGGAATCGTGCGAGATCCACAGGCTTCTGTCCCGCATGGTGGAAAATGAATGTGACTGCTGTGTGATGGAGGTGTCCTCGCAGGGCATTGCATTGCAGCGCACGGCAGATATTTTTTTTGATATCGGTGTTTTTCTGAACATAGAACCGGATCATATCGGAAAGGGGGAACATGCAACTTTTTCCGAGTATCTGTACTGCAAAAGCAGGCTGATGCGGCAGTGTGGCATTGGCATTGTGAATCAGGATGATCCGAATGTAGATAAGATACTTGCAGGACATACCTGCGAGGTGGAGAACTTCTCCATCCGGCATCCTTCGGACGTGATGGCGGAGGACGAATGGTATGGAATGGAATCGGGCAGCCTGCAAAGCCATTTTACGGTAAAAAGAGAGTGGCGGAGAGAGGATATCGTCATGCAGCTTCCGGGGCAGTTTAATATCTATAATGCGCTTGCCGCCATTTCTGTGGCAGGGCATTTTAAGGTGGACCGGGAGCAGATAAAAGCAGCGCTGGCAAAACAGATCGTGCCGGGAAGATGTCAGAACATGACGGCTGGGACCGGGTATGTGTTCCTGATCGATTATGCCCACAATGAGATGAGTCTTCGGAATCTGCTCGAAACTTTACGAAAATTCAAACCGGCAAGGCTGATCGTGATTTTTGGATGCGGAGGAAACCGCTCTGTTTTGAGAAGGTATCAGATGGGAGAGACGGCAGGCAGACTGGCAGATTTTACCATTATCACCTCGGATAATCCAAGGTGGGAGGATCCGGAGCGGATCATGGACCAGATCGAGGATGGGCTGCGTGGCGCAGTGTGTGCAGGGGAAAAGCCATCTTACATAAAGATCTCAGACCGCAGGGCAGCAGTGGAATATGCCGTTTCGATGGCAGAGAAAAGGGATATTATTGTTTTAGCCGGAAAAGGACACGAGAGTTATCAGGAGATCAAAGGAATCCGATATCCGTTAGACGACAGAAAAATAGTACAGGAGGCGCTGGATGGCGGAATACGCGAATATCATTGTTGATATATTCAATGAAAAATTAGATAAAACATTTCAATATAGGATTCCGGAAGAAATGAAGGAAAAACTGACACTTGGAATGCAGGTGTATGTCCCATTTGGCAAGCGCAACATCAAGGGATATGTTGTGGAACTGACGGATGAACCGGAGTTTGAGGTGGCAAAGATCAAAGAAATTATCGGGATTGTGACAGACAGCGTTCCAATTGAAAGCCAGTTGATCGCACTGGCAGGCTGGATGAAGAAAAACTATGGGGCGACCATGAACCATGCGTTAAAAACCGTCATTCCGATTAAGAAAAAAAGCAATGCAGTGGAACACAAAAGCGTCCGCCTGAAGCTGACGGAGATCGAAGCCAAAAGTGAACTTGCAGAATTTGAACGGAAACATCAGAAGGCGCGTGTGCGGCTGTTGTCTGCACTGATCGAAAATCCTCAGATGGATCAGAGCATGATCACACAGAAGCTGAATGTTTCGGGTGCTGTGATCCGGGCGTTAGAGACCATGGGGATCGTGGAGGTGGTCAGTGAGCGGTCTTACCGCAACCCGGTGTCACATTTAGACAGCAAGGGGTATCACCTCACGTTAAACGAAGAACAGCAGTCCGTGGTGGATGTGATCGAGCGGAATCTGGATCAGAAAATCGCAAAAACTTATCTGATCAAGGGCGTGACCGGAAGCGGCAAGACGGAGGTGTACATGGAACTGATTGCCCATATGTTAGCGCAGGGAAAACAGGCGATCGTGCTGATCCCTGAGATCGCGCTGACATTTCAGACCGTCATGCGGTTTTACAACCGTTTCGGAGACAGGGTTTCCATCATGAATTCCAGATTGTCTCCGGGAGAGCGGTTTGACCAGTTTGAGCGGGCAAAAAACGGGGACGTGGATATTATGATAGGCCCGAGATCGGCGCTGTTCACACCTTTTTCAAAATTAGGGCTTATTATTATCGATGAAGAGCACGAGAGCAGTTATAAAAGTGAGACACTTCCGAGATACCATGCAAGGGAGACTGCGATCGAGCGTGCGAGAATGTGCGGTGCGAGTGTCGTGCTTGGCTCGGCAACTCCGTCTGTGGAAAGTTATTACAAGGCGAAAACAGGGGAGTATGAGCTGTTAGAGTTAAAGCACCGTGTAGCAGAAAAACCACTCCCGAAAGTAGAGGTCGTGGATTTAAGGGAAGAGTTAAAAGCAGGCAACCGTTCCATTTTAAGTGTACGGCTTCAGGAGCTGATGGAGGACCGCTTGAAAAAGGGACAGCAGATGATGCTTTTTATCAACCGGAGAGGGGTTGCAGGCTTTGTCTCTTGCAGAGCCTGCGGTCATGTGTTAAAATGTCCGCATTGCGATGTGTCTCTAAGCCAGCATGTGACAAGACAGCATCCGGAAGGAAAAATGGTCTGTCATTACTGCGGATATGAGATACCGATGCCGAAAACCTGTCCGGCGTGTGGTTCGCGGTATATCAGCGGATTTAAGGCGGGTACGCAGAAGATTGAGATGATCGTCAAGGAACGTTTCCCACAGGCGAGGGTGCTCCGCATGGATATGGATACCACGCGGAACAAGGAGGGGTACGAACAGATTTTATCTGCTTTTGCGAATCAGGAAGCCGATATTCTGATCGGAACCCAGATGATCGTCAAGGGACATGATTTCCCGGATGTTACTCTTGTGGGGTTCCTTGCTGCAGATTTATCCCTGAATGCTGATGATTATCGCAGTGGTGAGCGCACTTTTCAGCTTCTTACCCAGGCGGTGGGACGAGCAGGAAGAGGAAGGAAAGAAGGCCATGCCTTGATCCAGACTTATAGTCCGGATCATTACAGCATACAGACAGCTGCAAAGCAGGATTACGAAGAATTTTACCAGGAAGAGATGGGATACCGTCTTCTTATGGATTATCCCCCGGCTGCCCATATGATGGCAGTGCTTGGTTCTTCGGAGGATGAGAAGCTTCTTGAGACAGCCATGCACTATCTTGGTCTGTTTACAGGAAAAATATATGCGGGAAAAGATCTTCATGTGATCGGTCCCGCCCCTGCGTCTGTAGGGAAAGTAAAGGATGTATACAGAAGAGTACTTTATCTGAAACATGAGAATTATGATCTGCTTGTCCGAATAAAGGACAGGCTGGAGGAATATATAGAAATCAATTCCGGCTTCAGAAAAGTTAATATACAATTTGATTTTTCATAAGGCGAAATACCGGAAATAAAGGGCTGCGTTAAGGTGCAGGGCTTTGAAACAACGGGTATTTCCAAATTCAAAGATAAAGGAGATAACACAGAGATGGCACTTAGAACAATCAGAACAGAGGGAGATTCCGTTTTGGAAAAAATCTGCAGACCAGTAGAGAAAATCGACAAACGTACAAAGGATCTGGTAGGAGACATGCTGGAAACCATGTATGACGCATGCGGTGTTGGCCTTGCAGCTCCCCAGGTGGGCGTGCTCAAGCGCATCGTGGTCATTGATGTGACCGGAGAAGACCCCATCGTGCTCATCAATCCCCGCATCATGGAAACCAGCGGGGAGCAGACCGGCGGCGAGGGGTGCCTCTCCGTTCCCGGAAAGAGCGGCGTTGTAACCAGACCCAATTATGTAAAGGTCAAGGCCTATGACCGGGACATGAACCCCATTGAACTGGAGGGAACAGAGCTTCT
>ENA-ORUG01003098-ORUG01003098.1-human-gut-metagenome-genome-assembly--contig:-NODE-3098-length-10405-cov-4.215556_pt1 | contig 10405 bp, 9 predicted proteins | sample MGYA00242079_ERZ509207 | MGnify/ENA primary metagenome ERZ509207 (study PRJEB26280, sample SAMEA2338780) | human gut metagenome | biome: human gut; feature: human-associated habitat; material: faeces...
TTCGCGATGCACAGAAATCATGCATTTGCATGATTTCGCGCCGCACTTCTCGGGTTTTCTGTGAACTACGTTCACAAAAAACAGCACGCGGAATATCACCAGTAAACAGTAACAACAGTAGCACTTAAATTATTTACCCTCAGCTGTCATATTCTCCTTATTCACCTTCTCCACTGCATTCACAATATTCTCATACCCTGTACAGCGGCAAAGATTTCCTGCCATATGTTTGCGGATAGCATCTCTCGTAAGCTTCTCGCCCCGCTCAAGAAGCACTGTGGCAGACATAACAAAGCCTGGTGTGCAGAATCCGCACTGGATGGCGCCTTCCTCAATAAAAGCTTCCTGAATCCTGGTAAGTTCGCCGTTTTTCTCAAGACCTTCCAAGGTGCGGATATTCTTTCCTTCCGCCCAGACTGCCAGATAAATACAGGAGTCAATGGTCTCACCGTCAATGATCACAGTGCAGGCACCGCATTCACCTACTTCACAGCCTTTCTTCACAGAGGTAAGCCCAAGGCGGTTTCGCAGCATGTCAAGAAGAGATTCTCTCACGTCCACATACTCAGCTACCTCTTTTCCGTTTACGGTACACTGTACCAGCCGCATATCCTTTTTCATGACTGCTCACCTCCTGTTACATTCTCAGCATCAGATGAAGGATAAATTTTTCCATTTGCACTTATATTTTCGCCTGAAGTTGTCCGGACATCCGGCACTACAACTCCCGTCACCATTCCCCTGCGAACACTCTCCTTCAACGCGCGCTTCGCGATTTCTCCGCCAATCTGCAGTCGGAACGCCTTAGAAGCTCGCCAGGAATCTCTGGGATTGATTTCTTCCCTTACCAGCTCTTCCACCTGTTCTCTGGAAGCTCTTCCTTTCACCTGCGGATCCTCCAGGAATGCTTCCACCACCAGATCAAAATCACACAGAATAGCTGCTTTCAGAATCCGCTCATGGTTTGCCACATGGGGATCCACCAGCTCCTTGATCTGCTCCGGAAGCTCTCCGGCATACAACGGGCGGATGGCATCTCTCTCGAATACCGCATTGGTCTCTACAACCGCACTTTCCGGCAGATTGGCAATCTGATGTCCGGTATTGGGAATATTGACATTGCTGATCTTGCGGGTCAGTCCGCAGAGTGCCTTGATCAGCTGGATACCTTCCTCCCCGGTAGGCTTCAACTCGATCTCTTCCTCACCGGCTGCCAGTCTCGCGCTCTTTGCCAGACGTTCCTGCAGATCCTTCTTTCTCCAGTCTACGGTAGTCAGACCGAATTTCCATCTCTTTACCGTCTCGGGATCTTTCAGGTAACTGTCACCCACACCGGGCATGAATTCCACCAGATGCCTGTCGCCTGCTGCTGCGATCAGACCATATTTGCGGAACAGATCAAATTTCACAATATGGGCACACTCGAAAGTAGAGTTCGCCCAGTTTTTATCTGCTTCTTTGTAGCCGTCTTCCTTATGCTCCTCGGTATATTTCCGGTAAATAGGGAACAGATCGATTCCCTTATAGGAAGCATAGTCGAACCAGGTGAAATGGTTGATACCCAGTACATTGACCTGGATATCCTCACGTTTCACATTCTTAAGCCCCATGGTCTCTTCCAGAATACCCTTTAACACTTTCTGGGTACCGAATACTTCATGGCAGCATCCAAAAGCCTTGATCTCCGGAAAAACGTAGTACAAAGTCTTCACGCACAGGGACATGGGGTTGGTGTAATTGATGACCCAGGCTTTCGGTGCATATGCCCTGATGGCCTGTGCGATTTCCACATACATGGGAATCGTACGCAATGCTCTCATGGCACCGCCGGGTCCTGCAGTGTCTCCTACGGACTGGTAGATTCCCAGTCGTTCCGGCATATGTACATCCACAGCCATCTCATCAAAAGTTCCCGGCAGAATAGAGATCACGATGAAATCCGCACCGGTCAATGCGGACTGTAAGCTGTCAGAAACAGTATAGTTCCATTTGCCCACCACATCCTCTCTTGAAGAAAGTCTGTTGCCGATGATCTCATTATGTTTTGCCGCCTCCGCATCAATATCATACAGGCGGATGGTTCCGGACAGTTCTTCATCCATGGCCAGATCCGTCATAAATGTCCATGCCCATCCTCTGGAACCACCGCCAATATAGGCGATCTGTAAATCTTTTACCTTTCCGTCTGCATACTCCATTTTTGTATCCTCCTTATGTATTTCCGGTCCTTGGGATCCTCTGCTCCATCGGCCCGTACTGCCTTCTCTATATTGCACATTATAGCCTATGGCTGTATAATAATCTTGCTATTATTTGCGTATTTTTTTCCATTTTCGTACTATATTGACTTTTGTTTTTATACAAGCCCATAGATTTGTAATATAGCCTGCGCATACTGTTTCTCAGAATGCAGTCTAATATAGCACTAATATAGCATAGGAAAAAGGAGATCACTATTATGTTTGAAACAGGGGATTTTCAGACACCGGCTCCACCGGAATCAGGCGTTGCGGGCAATGCTGTTGCTTCGACGCCTCAGGATCACTGGCTCTATAATGAGCTTGTAGACGGATTCCACATCGACCGTGTTGTACGGGACTATAATTATTCCATGGATATCCGTCACATTCACGAAGAATACGAGATTTATTATCTTTTAGAGGGGGAACGGTATTATTTTATCAACCAGCAGACCTATCTGGTCACCCCGGGAACGCTGGTCTTCATTGACAAGGAGCAGATCCACCGCACCGGTATGGCTTCCGCCGGACCACATCACGACCGGATCGTTTTAGGAATCATGGAAGAGCCCTTTTCTACCTTTCTGGCATCTTTCGGAGGATTGCAGCTACAGAGTTTTTTCACGGAGCAGGGCAGTATTCTGACACTGCCAGAAGAAATGCGCCCCTATATCCAGTCTCTGTTGCAGGACATTGCCTCTGAGCTGATCCACCAAAAGCCCGGCTATCTTCTGGCCGCCATGACGAAGCTGGCAGAATTTTTCATTGCCGTGCTGCGCTTGCAGCCCGAGGGTCCCGTTGTCTCATTCCCGGCCAGACATTCGAACCCGAAGTATCAAAAGGTCGATGAAGTGGCGCACTATATTGTAGAACATTGTACTGAGCAGATCTCTCTGGAGGATCTCGCTGGGCGGTTCTATATCAACAAATTTTACCTGAGCCGTATTTTCAAAGAAGTCACCAGTTTTACCATCAATGATTACCTGAATGTCAACCGCATCAAAAAAGCCCACCGGCTCCTTCTGGAAACGGATGACAGCATCACTTCCATTGCGGAACAGTTGGGCTATGAAAATATTACTTATTTTGAACGGGTGTTTAAAAAATACCGGAATATGACACCGTTAAAATACCGGAATTATTATCGGTCGGAGACAGAGTGACCTATGAATCTGCAGCTGTCTGAACGTATACTCCTTGTCTGCTTCATGATAAGCCGCTCTACAACAGATCACTCAGTCGTGCAAACTGCTCCAGTGTCAATGCCTCACCTCTTACGGTAGGGGACAGGCCCATCTGTGCCAGGGCTGCTGCCGCAGATTCCTTGGTGATGCCTGGGCGGCCCGCATTTCCCAGACCGTTCACCAGGGTCTTACGGCGCTGGTTGAAGGAAGCCCGGATCAGGGCGAACATCTTCTTCTCATCCTTCACCTGTACCGGCGGTTCTTCGTAGCGGGTCAGGCGGATGACCGCGCTGCCCACATTCGGTCTCGGGATGAAGCAGTTGGGCGGTACATTCGCCACGATTTCCGGCTTTGCATAATACTGCACCGCCAGAGACAGGGCGCCGTAATCCTTCGTGCCGGGGCCTACCTGCATACGGTCCGCCACTTCCTTCTGCACCATGATGGTGATGCTCTTCAGCGGCACACGGCTCTCGAATAAGCCCATGATGATCGGTGTCGTTATGTAATAGGGCAGGTTTGCCACTACCTTGATGGGGCGTCCTCCGTTTTTTTCTTCCACCAGCCGGTTAATGTCCACTTTCAGGATATCGTCATTGATGACCGTGACGTTATCATAATCCTGTAATGTCTCTTCCAGAATAGGGATCAGTGCCTTGTCGATCTCCACGGCCACCACGCTGCCCGCGCGCTCCGCAAGATACTGGGTCATGGTACCGATGCCCGGCCCGATCTCCAGCACGCAGTCCTCCTTCGTGATCTCCGCAGAAGAAATAATCCGGTCCAGAACCGTCGTGTCTATAAGAAAGTTCTGTCCGAATTTTTTTTGAAAATTGAAATGGTACTTCTGCAGTACCGCAATGGTATTCTGGGGAATGCCCAAATAAGCCATAATAAGCCTCCTTAATAATACTTAAAATCCTCTAAAAAATGAATACAATCATACAACACCAGCACATCCATTCCCTGTTCCGGTTCATACTGCTCCATCAGTTGGAACAGTTTCCCGTTAAAATACCGCAGATCCACCACGTAGATATTCTCATAATGGGCCGTGAGCAGCGGAATCAGGCCGTTGGCATAAGAATCCTTGATGACAAACAGCGTCTTACCGGGATTGTATCCCGTATGAATCTCAATAAATGCATGATTGTCATTCAGGAAAAATCCATACTGGTTCTTGGTATCCAGATAATCCGGTGCATACAGAGAATCAGCCGTGTCCGCAAAATCATACGTCACCGATACTGCTTTTTTCTCCGTCTCCGGGAAATACTGTATGCTATCCTTCGTCCAGTCCACATTGATACGGGACTGCAGGGTTCCCTGAAAATTCTCCGACACCGTCTTCATGCCGTTTACGTCATACGGGTAGGGGAAACGTCCCACACTGTCCGCCCAGGCCAGAAAACCGTAATATGCCCCCAGACTGGTCCAATGATGATCCGTGCGATAATAGATGGGCTCCTGTGCATGCTCCTGCAAAGCGTAATACACATCTATATAATGCTCTTCTCCAATAGAATTCCTTACCTTCGTAAGCAGCCGTTCTTCGTCATAATAGGGTGCAAATGCCGGCAGCTTATCCGTGAGAATGTTGTCCGCCGTCGGTACCAGCATGACTTTGGCATCCCAGTGGTTCACCAGCTTTGTCAACGATGCGACACGGGAATTTTCCATCTGCTCCGTATACTCATCGGGATCGTTCACTCCGATCAGATAATGATCCGCTCCCAGATAGACCCCGTTGATCTCTTTTTTCCGGAAACGGATATCTGCCCGGGTCTTAAGTCCTACCCATTTATCCCTTCCTACGAACTGGTCGGACATGTATTTCTCATACGCATCCCCGTATTCTCCCGTAAAAAGACTCTCCCAGGAAAAGGCAGGGCGGGAAGCCAGCACCCGGTTCTCCGCTTCCGAATATACTCTGTCACTGTTCCACAGATCTGCCACTCCCAGAACCAGAAGTACCGCACAGACCAGTCCGATGGTCAACAGCGAATTTCTTTTATCATCCATATGCGGTTCCTCCTTCCCGGTCAGAATCGAAAATACAAAAAGGGATTATACGACGCATCCACAATATACGCCACCGACAGAAGCAGCAGTACTGCCGGAATCACCTTTTCTCCCAACCGGTACAGCGCCATGGCGGGGCCTGTCTTACTGCTTTTTAAGGCATGCACGAGTCTGCTGCCCAACGGAAGACATGCCACCAATGCGATCACCAGAAGCACCAGATACTCATTGCACAAAAACATTGCCAGCGAATTCACCGGCCCTATTCCGTTCATTCCGAACATAGCCTGGAGATAAGCCAGGATCTCTCCGGGACTTTCCAGTGCAAAAAACACCCAGCTGATCAGTACTACCGCCAACGTATAGATCCTGCCGAACACCTTGGGCACACTTTCCAGAATATCTCCTAAGAATAATTTCTCCAGGATCAGGAAAAATGCAAACCACAGCCCCCAGAACAGGAAATTCCATCCCGCACCGTGCCAGATACCGGTCAGCATCCATACCACCAGAATATTAAACAGCTGTCTCGGCAAGCCCTTGCGATTGCCACCCAGCGGAATATACACATACTCCTTGAACCAGGTACTCAGGGAAATATGCCATCTGTGCCAGAAATTTTTGACCGAAGTGGCAACGTACGGATAATTGAAGTTCTCCGGGAAATGGAAGCCTAAGACTGCCCCCAGTCCGATCGCCATGTCGGAATAGCCTGAAAAATCAAAGTAGATCTGCAATGCAAAGGCGGCAATTCCCAGCCATGCCATGAGAACACTCATCTGATCCGTTCCCAGCTCCGTTACCTGTTTCCACAAAAGTCCCAGATTATTGGCCAGCAATACCTTTTTCGCCAGTCCCGTCACAAAACGCTTCGCACCATAGCTGATGGCATCCAGGTCGGTCCGTCTGTCCTGCAGATACCGTTCCACCTGATGATACTTTAAAATAGGCCCGGCGATCAGCTGTGGGAACATGGTCACGTAGACACCGAACTGCAGAATATTACGCTGCGCTTTTGTATCCCCCCGGTACACATCGATCACATAAGACATGGTCTGGAAGGTGTAAAAGGAAATTCCGATGGGTAACGGAAGATTCAGAAACGGAATCGACGTTCCGAAGACCGCATTCACCGTCTGCATCAGGAAATCGGCATATTTAAAAAATCCAAGGATAAAAAGATTGATGACAATGGAACATAGCAAAAAGATCCTGGAGCGATCCTTCCCTCTGTATTCTTCGATCAGCCTTCCCCACACATAATCGGATATGGTAGAAAAAAGCATGAGGAAAATATAGACGGGCTCTCCCCAGGCATAAAAGACCAGGCTCCCCAGGAAGAGAACCAGATTCTTCATCTTCCGGGGAACCAGGAAATAGCAGATCATAAAAATCGGCAAAAACCGAAAAAGAAACAATACACTGCTGAATACCATTCACTCTACTCCGTATTTACTCCAGAGTCTGTCTGATAGCCTCCAGGGCAAGTTCATTCTGCTCCTGACAGTAAGTGATCACGGCCTCATCGCCCTGTTCTTCCACAGAGGAAGTGTCCGCACCCAACTGTACAAAGCATACATAATCGCCTATCCGTTCCACTCGGGATGCCTGAATCTTGCCCAGATTCATGGGATACTGCATCGTGTCATTCACCAGACTGTCACGGTAGGCGTTCAATGCATTTTCTACCTCTTCTACCTTACCATCTTTTGCATGAATAATCAATAAAGTATCTACATTGGCGCTGATCATGGGTGCCTCTCCCATGTAGGCATCATAGAGCTCCGCACTGACACCGTAGGTCTCGTTCAGCATTTCCCCGGGTATCTCGGAATCCGGCCAGTAATTGTCTCCCAGTGCATCCGTAACTGCCTTTTTTGCACTCTGTAACGCTTTCGCAGCGTCCTTCGGATTCTGTGCAGCGGTTGTACTACCGGCCTCGCCGGTCTCCTGTCCCGCTGCGGTGCTCTCCATGGTGGACTGCTGGTTGTCTGATGCAGCACCGTTATTATCCTTGCCTCCGCAGGCGGTCATAGAAAGTGCCAGAGCACTCATAAGTAACATACATGCTAATTTCTTTTTCATAAAATCTCTCCTCGTTTTGCAGGGATATTTCCCATGTTCAGTTGCAGTATCCCCTTTTTGGGGATCCCTATTCTATCAGACGACAATCCGGTAGAAAAAGTTTCATTAAATTTTCAACAGCCAGAACAGAAACGGCATTGTAGCTACGGACAGCACAGTGGTCAGCGCCACGCCCTTAGAGGTCAGCCGGTAATCACCGTCATATTGCTGCGCCAGCATGACTGTCATGCTGCCGACAGGTGTGGCCGTCATGACCAGACAGACACCCAGAAACATGGGGTCTGTAATGAAAAAACGCAGTCCCCACAGAAGCAGTGCCGGCATAAGCAGCAGCTTCACAACAGAAAAGAGCAGCAGCCGCACATCCGTAAACAGATCCTTTAACCGGATCTGTGCCAGCGAATCACCGATTACCAGCATACTTAATGGTCCGGTGACAGCTCCGATCCGGGTGGCAGTATCTTTGAAGACCATCGGAACCGGAAGATTACTGATATACAGGGTCACTGCAATGAGGCAGGAGATCACCCCCACATTCATCAGCTGCTTCCAGTTCAGCTTTTCCCGCTGTCCGGAGGTCTTCATCCTGTTAATGCCATAGGTATAGATCAGCACACTGTAAAGCAGATTAAAAATTGCAGCATGGATCACTGCTTCACCGCCGTACATGGCATCCAGCAGAGGATAGCCCATAAAGCCAATATTGGCGAAGATCGTCATGACCTGATAAGAACCATAATCTTCTCTGTCTGCCCGAAGCAGTCTCGGAATCAGCTCTGCAATCACAAACATGATAGCAAAAAAGATCAGCGCCACAGCCAGCGTAACCAACAATGCCGCCTTATTTTCCAATGTTTCAGGATTCATGCCGGAGGCAATGATCAGCGCCGGATTGCCGATATTAATGACGATACCGGAGATCATCTTGCCGGTATTTTCCCCGAATACTCCGACCTTTCTGCAGATGTACCCGATCAGCATGATCAGGAAAAAAATCACCATTTGTTGAAGTAAAAGCATACGCTGCCTTCTTTCTGTATTTAATCAGGAAAAAGTAACTATTCAGAACCCCATTCGCAAAACCGCGTACATCATAGCACATATGTGCTCTTTTTCACAACAAAAATTTATTGTTTTCCACCCTTTTTGCTTTCTTTCTTTACAAAACTACGGACAGTACGCTATACTTGCAAAGGACTATTGATGGAAACGACGCTGCAAAGCAGCAGAATGTGAGGAAATATGAGCATATTAAACGTAGAACATCTGACCCACGGATTTGGAGACCGTGCTATTTTTAACGATGTATCGTTTCGCCTGCTGAAGGGGGAACATATCGGTCTCATCGGTGCCAACGGCGAGGGAAAATCTACCTTTATGAATATTATCACCGGTAAACTGATGCCGGATGAGGGCAAAGTGGAATGGGCGAAGAATGTCCGCGTCGGCTATCTGGACCAGCATACAGTGCTGACCCCCGGTATGACGATCCGTCAGGTACTGGCTTCCGCTTTTGATTTCTTATACGATATGGAAGCACAGATGAATGAAATCTGTGACAAAATGGGAGATGCCACCTCGGAAGAACTGGAACAGTACATGGAAGACCTGGGAACAATCCAGGATCTGCTGACTATGCATGATTTCTATATGATCGATGCCAAAGTGGAGGAAGTGGCAAGAGCTCTGGGACTGATGGATATCGGCCTGGACCGTGATGTGACAGAGTTGTCAGGTGGTCAGCGTACCAAAGTTCTGTTGGGCAAACTTCTGTTGGAAAAGCCCGATATTCTGCTGCTGGATGAGCCGACCAACTATCTGGATGCGGAACATATCGAATGGCTCAAGCGTTATCTGAATGAATATGAGAACGCATTTATCCTGATCAGCCATGACATTCCCTTCCTGAACAGTGTCATCAACCTGATCTATCACATGGACAATCAGGAGCTGACCCGCTATGTGGGCGATTACGACAAGTTCCAGGAAGTCTATGCCATGAAGAAATCCCAGCTGGAGGCCGCATATAATCGTCAGCAGAAGGAGATCGCCGATTTGAGGGATTTCGTAGCAAGAAACAAGGCCCGTGTATCCACCCGTAACATGGCCATGTCCCGCCAGAAGAAGCTGGATAAGATGGATGTCATCGAGCTGGCTGCGGAGAAGCCGAAGCCTGAATTCTCTTTCAAGGAGGGCCGCACCACTGGTCGTATCATTTTCGAGACAAAGGATCTGATCATCGGTTATGACGAACCGCTGTCCAAGCCCCTGAATCTGTCCATGGAACGTGGCTCCAAGATCGTCATCACCGGTGCAAACGGAATCGGTAAGACAACTCTGCTGAAGAGCATCCTCGGTCTGATCGATCCCCTCTCCGGTAGCGTAGAGCAGGGAGATTATCTGGAGATCGGCTATTTCGAGCAGGAAATGAGTCAGGATATTTCCACAACCTGTATCGAGGAGATCTGGAAGGAGTTTCCGGGCTACAGCCAGTATGAGGTGCGTTCCGCCCTCGCAAAATGCGGCCTTACAACCAAGCATATTGAAAGCCTTGTCAAAGTCCTGTCCGGCGGTGAACAGGCAAAGGTGCGTCTCTGCAAGCTGATCAACCGTCCCTCCAATGTACTCGTCCTCGACGAGCCCACCAACCACCTCGATGTGGATGCCAAGGACGAATTGAAGCGTGCACTGATCGCATATCGCGGAAGCATTCTGATGGTATGCCATGAGCCGGAGTTCTATGACGGGCTCGCAGATACGGTCTGGGACGCTTCCAAATGGACGACACGAACTGTGTGACAAAAGGACAGCACGACACGCAATATGATAACATGGCTTAGCGCAGTCCAGCACTCTAAAAGGCAGCCGCGTCAG
>ENA-ORUG01003106-ORUG01003106.1-human-gut-metagenome-genome-assembly--contig:-NODE-3106-length-10384-cov-2.514183_pt1 | contig 10384 bp, 6 predicted proteins | sample MGYA00242079_ERZ509207 | MGnify/ENA primary metagenome ERZ509207 (study PRJEB26280, sample SAMEA2338780) | human gut metagenome | biome: human gut; feature: human-associated habitat; material: faeces...
AATATCAACATCAACGAGGCCGGTTTGGATGACAACGGCACGTCCATCATGACGACCATGGGTGAGCAGGTGCTCGCTATCAACGCCAAGGAAGAGATCATGCTCGTGCGCGTCGAGGGCTCTGGCTATCGCGGCATTCTGGCCATCGCGAAGGACCCTGCGCGGCTGAACGTGGAAAACTCCTCCGAGCTCAGCCGCCGCATCGGGGATCTCAAGCGCGAGAAAAACGCCGTGATCCTGGCGCACTACTATACGACGCCCGAGGTGCAGGCCGTCGCCGATTTTCTGGGCGACTCGCTCGCCCTCTCCGTCCGGGCGCAGTCGGTCGACGCCGACATCATCCTCTTCGCCGGAGTGCACTTCATGGCCGAGACCGCCAAGGTCCTCTGCCCCGAAAAGAAGGTGCTGATCCCCTGTCCCGAGGCGGGGTGCTCGCTGGCCGAGTCGTGCGACGCCGGGGAATTCGCGGCTTTCAAGGCAAAATACCCCGGTCACACGGTCGTCTCCTATGTGAACACCACGGTCGGCGTGAAGGCGCTGACCGACATTTGCTGCACGTCGTCCAACGCGCTGAAGGTAGTGGAGTCGATTCCCGCCGACCAGCCCGTGATTTTCGCTCCCGACCGTAATCTGGGTTCCTATATCCAGAAGCTCACCGGGCGTCGGAACATGGTGCTGTGGGACGGAGCGTGCCACGTCCACGAGGAGTTTTCGCTCGAAAAACTGCTGACGCTCAAACGGGAGCATCCGGCGGCGAAGGTCGTCGTGCACCCCGAGTGCCGGGCCTATATCGTCGAAGTGGCCGACTATGTGGGTTCCACGGCGGGGATACTCGAATATTGCGGCCGGAGCGACGCGCAGGAGTTCATCGTGGTGACCGAGGCGGGAATCCTCGCCGAGATGAAGAGGCGTTATCCGGAAAAAGAGTTCATCCCGGCGCCTCCCGACGACGAGACGTGCGGATGCAACAACTGCAAGTATATGAAGATGGTGACGCTGGAGAACATCTGCGCGTGCCTCGAGAACGAATCGCCCGAGATCGTGCTCGACGACGAGGTGCGCCGGGCGGCGGAGCGGTCCATTCTGAATATGATCAATGTCAAATAATCTGAAGCGATTACATACGATTAATCTTTAATGCACTTTATGAAGAAAATCTTTTTACTGCTCGCCGCAGCGTGCGTCACGCTCTCGGCGGCGGCGGACGAGGGCATGTGGATGCTGCCCTATCTCCAGAAAATGAACAGCAAGGACATGAAGGCCCGCGGATGCAAACTCTCGGCCGAGGAGATTTACAGCATGAACAACTCTTCGCTCAAGGACGCCATCGTCATTTTCGGCGGCGGATGCACGGGTGAGATCGTTTCGCCCGACGGACTGCTGTTCACCAATCACCACTGCGGTTACGGGTCGATCCAGTCGCTTTCGTCCGTGGAGCACGACTACCTCAAGAACGGTTTCTGGGCCATGTCGCGCGCCGAAGAGCTGCCGGCTCCGGGACTCAAGGTGCGCTTTATCCGCCGGATCGTCGATGTGACGCCGGACGTGCTGGGCGCCGTGCCCGACATCGCCGGGGGCGGGGAGCGGGAAGAGCTGGTCGCCGGACAGGTGAAGGCCGTTTCGGAACGCCTCGCCGGGGAGAATCCCGGTATGGATGTCGAGATCAAGTCCTTTTTCGGGGGCAACCAGTATTTCGCCTTCGTGATCGAGGTCTTCAGGGACGTCCGCCTGGTCGGTGCGCCTCCCACGTCGATCGGCAAGTTCGGCGGCGACACCGACAATTGGATGTGGCCGCGTCATACGGGCGATTTCTCGGTCTTTCGCGTCTATGCCGGACCGGACAACAGGCCGGCGGATTATTCGCCCGAAAACCGCCCTTACAAGGCTGAAAAGTTCCTGAAGATTTCGCTCGGCGGTTACGACGAGGGGGATTTCGCGATGATCATGGGTTTCCCGGGGTCGACGCAGCGTTACATGACCTCCTACGAGATCGACCGTCTGCTCGAAGTGGAAAACCCGCAGCGCATCTTCATCCGCGGCGAGCGGCAGGCCATTCTGAAGGAGGACATGGCCGCCAGCGCCAAGGTCCGCATTCAGTACGCTTCGAAGTACGCCCAGTCGTCGAACTACTGGAAGAACTCGATCGGCAAGTCGCGCGGTATCCGCCGGCTCGACGTGAAGGGCCGCAAGCAGGAGCAGGAGGCGGCTTTCACCGCCTGGGCGGCGAAGAACACGCTGCCTACGGAAGGTTATTCGAACGCTCTGAACCTGATCCGCGAATCGGTGGAGGAGACGGCCCCCTATTTCGCTTCGAGCCAGTACTTGAGCGAGGCGATAGGCCGTTCGGTGGAGATTCTCGCACCGGCGCGCCTGGCCGTTTCGAAGAAGGGCGGGGAGCTGACCGAGGCGCTGAAAGCGTTCTACAAGGACTACAACATGCCGACCGACCGGCGCGTGGCGAAGCGGATGTTCCGGATCGTCGGGGAGAACTGCAAGGAGCTGCCTTCGGTGTTCGCCGAGGTGATCGGCAAGCGGTTCGGCGGCGATACGGACGCCTATGTGGATTATCTCTACGACAATTCGGTGTTCGCCGACGAGCGGAAGGCGCTGGCTGCGGCCGCCGCCGGAACGGACGTTTCGAACGATCCCGCCGTGCTGCTGAACAAATCCTATACGGCGAAAATGCGGGAACTGGCGGCGGCGCAGCTGGCCGGGAAGCGGAAATTCGCCGACGGACAGCGGCTCTACATTGCGGGGCTGATGCGCATGCAGCCGAACAAGGCCTGGGCTTCGGACGCCAATTTCACACTCCGTCTGACCTATGGGCGCGTGCTGCCCTACGATCCGGCAGACGGCATTCACTATAACTACTATACGACGCTCAAGGGCGTGATGGAGAAGGAGAATCCGCAGAATCCAACGGAGTTCACCGTTCCCGCCCGCCTCAAGGAGTTGTATGCGGCGAAGGATTTCGGCCGTTACGCCAACGAACGGGGAGAGCTTCCCGTGGCGTTCCTGGCCGACTGCGACATCACGGGCGGCAACTCCGGTTCCCCGGTCATGAACGCCAAAGGGGCACTGATAGGTCTGGCTTTCGACGGCAACTGGGAGGCCATGTCGGGCGATGTGGCGTTCGAACCCGAATTGCAGCGGACGATTGCCGTGGACGTGCGTTACGTGCTGTTTGTCATCGACAAATTCGCCGGAGCCGGATGGCTGCTCGACGAATTGCAGTTCGAATAAAGGCCGGATTTTCCGGTGAGATCGAGAAGGCGTGCCCGGCGGGTGCGCCTTCTTTTCTTTAAACCTTTCACAAAATATGTGCTTTTCGTTCCCGATTCTCTTAAAAATTAGTAATTTTGACAGAAATTAGTAATACTGTATCTATTTTACATTTATGGCAAAAGAGTTCAAACGCTACCTCGTGACATCGGCGCTCCCTTATGCGAACGGTCCGGTACATATCGGCCATCTGGCTGGAGTTTACATACCTTCGGACATTTATACGCGTTACCTGCGGCTTCGGGGGCGCGACGTGATTTCGGTCTGCGGATCGGACGAACACGGCGTACCCATCACGATCAAGGCCCGCAAGGAGGGCGTGACGCCCCAGCAGATCGTGGACCGTTACCACGCGCTGATCAAAAAATCGTTCGAGGGGCTGGGCATGTCGTTCGACATCTATTCGAGGACCTCGTCCAAGACCCACGCCGAGACGGCGTCGGCCTTTTTCCGGAAACTTTACGACGAAGGCAAGTTCATCGAAAAGACATCAATGCAGTATTACGACGAGGAGGCGCAGACCTTCCTGGCCGACCGGTATATCGTGGGGACCTGTCCCAAGTGCGGCAACGACCGCGCTTACGGCGACCAGTGCGAGAAGTGCGGCTCTACCCTTTCGCCCGACGAACTGATCGACCCGCACAGCGCCGTGTCGGGTTCCGTACCCGTGAAGCGGGAGACGAAACACTGGTACCTGCCGCTGGACCGTTACGAGGAATTCCTCCGCGAATGGATTCTGGACGGGCACAAGGAGTGGAAAACGAACGTCTACGGGCAGTGCAAGAGCTGGCTCGACGGAGGTCTTCAGCCGCGTGCCGTGAGCCGCGACCTCGACTGGGGCATCCCGGTTCCCGTCGAGGGGGCCGAGGGCAAGGTGCTCTATGTGTGGTTCGACGCTCCTATCGGTTATATATCTGCTACAAAGGACCTTACGCCCGATTGGGAACGTTATTGGAAGTCGGAGGACACCAAGATGGTCCACTTTATCGGCAAGGATAACATCGTCTTCCACTGCATTGTCTTCCCGTCGATGCTCAAGGCCCACGGCGACTATATCCTGCCCGAAAACGTGCCGGCCAACGAGTTCCTGAACCTCGAAGGCGACAAGATTTCGACCTCGCGCAACTGGGCCGTATGGCTGCACGAGTACCTCGAGGAGTTCCCCGGCAAGGAGGATGTCCTGCGCTATGTGCTCTGCGCCAATGCTCCGGAGACAAAGGACAACGACTTCACGTGGAAGGATTTCCAGGCCCGCAACAACAACGAACTGGTGGCTGTGCTGGGAAATTTCGTCAACCGGGCGCTGGTGCTGACCCAGAAATACTACGGCGGCAAGGTTCCGGCCTGCGGTGAACTGACCGATTACGATCGTCAGTCGATCGCGGAGGTTGCCGCCGTAAAGGCTTCGCTCGAAGGAAATATCGAAAATTACCGTTTCCGCGAGGCGCTGAAGGATGCCATGAACATCGCGCGCATCGGCAACAAATACCTGGCCGACACCGAACCGTGGAAGGTCGTGAAGACCGATCCGGCGCGTGTGGAGACGATTCTCAACATCGCTTTGCAGATCACGGCCAACACGGCCATCGCCATCGAGCCGTTCATGCCCTTCTCTGCGGAGAAGATCCTCCGGATGCTGGCTGTCGGTAAATTCGGCTGGGAACGCCTCGGTGCAATGGACCTGATTCCGGCGGGACACGCCATCGGGGAACCTGCTCTGCTGTTCGAAAAGATCGAGGACGACGTGATTCAGCGTCAGCTGGATAAACTTGCGGCGACCAAAGCAGCCAATGAAGCCGCTGAAGTTGCTCAAAATGTTGAACCTCAAAAAGATACGATTCAATTCGACGATTTTCAGAAAATGGATATTCGCGTTTCGACGATTCTGGCGGCCGAAAAAGTCGCCAAAACGAAGAAATTGCTGAAACTGACGATTGATACGGGTATCGACAAACGCGAGATAGTTTCGGGAATCGCCGAACATTTCACGCCCGAAGAGTTGGTCGGACAGCAGGTGCTCGTCCTGGTGAATCTCGCTCCGCGCGAACTGAAGGGTATTCTTTCGAACGGTATGATTCTGATGGCGGAGGATGCTTCCGGAAAACTGCGCCTGCTGCAACCCGGCGAGGCAACCCACAACGGGGCTGTTGTGGGTTGATCGTTGATATAGCTAATTTTCGATAAATCTTTTAAAAACATAGGATATGGAAAATACAGATTGGAGCGCTTTGGGCTTCGACTATCGCAAAACCGATTACAATGTTCGCTACTCCTTTGCCGACGGGAAATGGAGCGATATGGTGGTTACCGATGACGAATATATCCAGATGCACATGTCGGCTTCATGCCTGCACTACGGCATCGAACTTTTCGAGGGTCTCAAGGCCTTCCGCGGTGTAGACGGAAAAGTGCGTCTTTTCCGCGTTGCCGACAATGCGCGGCGTCTCCAGTCCTCGGCGAAACGCTTGTGCTTGCCGGTTCCTTCGATTGAAATGATCGTCGATGCCTGCATCGAGGTCGTCAAGCGCAACGAGCGTTTCGTTCCTCCCTACGGTACGGGAGCTTCGCTCTATCTGCGTCCGGTGATGTTCGGAACGACGGTCGGATTGGGCGTGAAACCGGCCAGGGAAGCCCTGCTGATCGTCTACTGTTCGCCCGTCGGAGCCTATTTTAAATCGGGAATCAAACCGATTCGGGTTGCTATCGACCGGGAGCAGGACCGCGCTGCTCCACGTGGAACAGGCGATGTGAAGGTCGGAGGCAACTATGCGGCCAGCCTGTTGTCGGGTGAAAAGGGACATGAAATGGGTTATTCGAATATCATGTACCTCGATGCTGCCGAGCATAAATACATTGAAGAGTGCGGAGCTGCCAATTTCTTCGGTATCAAGGATGGCAAGTATATCACGCCGAAGTCGCCTTCGGTTTTGCCGTCGATTACCAACATGAGCCTTCGTCAGATTGCACGCGATATGGGTTTAGTTGTCGAGGAGCGTCATATTCCGGTCGAGGAGTTGGAATCTTTCGAGGAGTGCGGCGCCTGCGGAACGGCAGCGGTTATCTCCCCTATCGGATATATTTACGATATGCAGACCGAAAAATCTTATGATTACGGCGACGAGGTAGGAAAGAACTGCATGGAACTCTATACGCGCTTGCAGGATATTCAGTATGGTCGTGCGGAGGATAAATACGACTGGTGTACGGTTGTGCTGTAAAATAGCGAAATATTGATATTAAAAAGCCGCTCCCGAAGGAGTGGCTTTTTAATATTGGTTGTTTTGTGTGGGTATCCGGTGTGTTTTTCTTGCGCTTGTTCCACGTGGAACATTATACCCTATCGCCCGAATTTTACAAGCAATACATTGACGTCGGCAGGTGAAACTCCGGGAATCCGTGATGCCTGACCAATCGTTTCGGGTCGGATGCGCGAGAGTTTCTGCCGGGCCTCGATGGTCAGAGCATTCATTGAATGAAAATCGAAATTTTCCGGAATTCGGATGTTTTCGAGGTCGCAATTTCTCTGCGATGAATTTTTCGCGTTCGATATATCCTTTATACTTGATTTGGATTTCCGCCTCTTCGATCGCTTCGGGAGTTATTTCGTTTGCCGCGATGAATTTCCGCAGTTTGGGCAGTGCGTTTTGCAGCGAATCGAATGTGACGTTATTGCGCATCAGAATGTCGTAAAGCTTTCTTCCCTGCGATAAAGGCTCTGAATCGACCGATTTTAAATAGTCGTTAATTTCGGCTGTTTTGACACTCTGTTCGCGGGCGAATGAAATAAGCGATTCTACGAGTGTGTTTTTTTTGGTGAAATGATCGTATTGTTTTTGCGAAATCAGACCTATTTTGTATCCCAGCGGAGTCAAACGGATGTCGGCGTTGTCCTGTCGGAGCAGAATGCGATATTCGGCCCGGGAGGTGAACATGCGATAGGGTTCGTCGACGCCTTTGGTCACCAGGTCGTCGATCAGTACGCCGATATAGGCTTCGTCGCGTTTCAGAACGACCGGACTCTCCCCTTTCATTGCCCGGTGGGCATTGATGCCCGCTATCAGGCCCTGCGCCGCCGCTTCCTCATATCCTGTCGTACCGTTGACCTGCCCGGCGAAGTAAAGACCCGAAACCAGTTTCGTTTCGAGTGAATGGTGCAACTGTGTAGGCGGAAAATAGTCGTATTCGATGGCGTATCCGGGCCGGAAAATGTGCAGATCCTCGAATCCGCGGATTTTGTGCAGGGCTTTCCATTGAACTTCCCAGGGCAGAGACGACGAAAAGCCGTTCAGGTAATATTCATTGGTCGAACTGCCTTCGGGTTCCAGGAAGAGCTGGTGCTGGTCTTTGTCGGCAAAGGTGCGGAGTTTGTCCTCGATCGACGGGCAGTAGCGCGGACCGATGCCGCAGATCGTACCGTTGAACAGCGGCGACCTGTCGAATCCGGTGCGGAGGATGTCGTGAACCTCTTTCGAAGTGTAGACCAGAAAGCAGGGAAGCTGCTCTTTGATCGGTTTCGTTTCGGGTGAAAAGGAGAATTTGGCGGGGTTTTCGTCGCCGTATTGTGGTTCGAGGATTTCGAAATCGATGGTCCGGGCGTCGAGGCGCGCCGGGGTTCCGGTCTTCATGCGTCCGGTCTCGAAACCGATGGCCCGGAGACTCTCCGTAATGCCGTGCGAAGCGGCGTCCCCCGCCCTGCCGCCCTCGGCGTGCGAGGCTCCGCAGTGCATCACTCCTCCGAGGAATGTGCCGGAGGTGAGTATGACTTTCCGGCAGGAAAATTCGACGCCCATGCGGGTCCGAACGCCCCGGATGGCGAGTTTTCCGGCGGCCGACGGTGCATTTCGGAGTGTCGGATCTGAATCCGCATCCGATTCGGCTGCCGAAGAAATCGTGCCGGGCGCGGAATTGAACGACGTTGTGGTTTCGTCGGGCAGATTGTCCGACGGCGCCGCGTTTGTTTCCGGAGCCGGGGCGAACAGCAGTTCGGTCGCGGCGTCCTGCCAGATATAGAGGTTCCAGGTGTTTTCGAGCGTGCGACGCCACTCCTCCGAAAAACGGGTTTTGTCGCATTGCGCCCGGGGGCTCCACATTGCCGCACCCTTCGACCGGTTGAGCATCCGGAACTGAATGGTCGTGAGGTCGGTGATACGGCCCATTTGGCCGCCTAATGCGTCTATCTCTCTGACAATCTGACCTTTGGCTACTCCTCCGACTGCCGGGTTGCACGACATGGCAGCCAGTTTGGCCATGTCCATCGTGAGCAGCAGCGTGCGCGAGCCGAGCCGTGCGGCGGCCGAGGCGGCTTCGCATCCGGCGTGTCCTCCGCCGATGACGATAATGTCGTAATCGAGTGTCATTCGTTATTCGTTTTGTCTGTTTTCGGATCTGTCTCCCGGAGTGGTACGGCTCCGGAAATCAACGCTTCGAAGTCGGTTTCGTCCCACTCCACCTCGCTCTCGTCGGGCAGTTCCAGCGAGTGAAAGTCGATCATATCCATCTCAAGTCCCGTTTCAAAGGGAACATAAAGCGACTGAAACCGTTCTGTTTTCCGGTCATTGCTGAAGGCGAACACAGCCATCCTGCACACGGTGTCCACAAGGTATATGTCCACCCGGTCGATGCCGGCGTCTCCGGCCGTTGTCCGGAGGCGGTAATGCGTCGGGGCGATGCGTTCCGCCGCGCTGATGCGTGAGGGCCGCGGGCCGTCCATTGTCTGACGGACGAAAAGCGAATCCGAAATCCACACCGGGTAGGGATTGAAACAGTTTACGTAGTAGCTCTCCCGGAAAGAGCGGACCGGCGTCCAGCTGTGCGGAAGTCCGGCCAGCGCCGCATGGTGTGCAAGCGGCCCGGGACGGCGTTTCTTGAGCGTGTGCAGCAGGTCGGTGAAATCCTTCCATGCCGACTCGTTCTGCGGCGAAAGGCTTGCAAAATTGGGAATGTCGTTCGGCTGCGGACCTTTTCGGATAAAGACCTTATAGCGGTTCGTGTCGCTGCCGATAAGGTACTCGTGGACGAAGAGAAACGTCGTGTCGTTCTCCGCGAAGGGTCCCCACCGTTTGCTGCTGCCGTCGCTGCCGGTCCAGGTACGGGATGCGGCGAGCGGAGACCTCTCCCCTGCCGGCGTCTCCTCTCGTGTCGGCTCCGGCGTGGAAACGGCGGTTTCGGACGTGCCGTCGCCGGCGGAAGCCTTGTCTGCGGCGTCTCCGGCCGTGCGGCCCAGAAGGTGGCGGAGAAGCTGGCCCAGGTCAGCCGCCGCAAGCAGGTGCTGTGCGTGACCCACCTCCCGCAGCTGGCCGCCATGGCGGACACCCACTTCTCCGTGGAGAAGGGGGAGCGAGACGGCCGCACCTATACCCGTGTGGTGCTGCTGGACTGGGAGCAGCGGAAGGCGGAGCTGGCCCGGATCACCGGCGGCAGCCGCGTGACAGAGGCCCTGCTGGCAAGCGCCGGAGAGCTGCTGGACCAGGCGGAGCGCTATCGGAGCGAATTAGGAATGAGGAATCATGCGGAATGAGCAATTTCTGGGTCCGGCTTTGCCGGACCCATTCCAATTGTTCCGCCTGCAGCAGAACACATGAATTCCGAACTCCCAACTGACCAAACGTCCCTCTTTCGCATACAATGGCGGGAAGAGGAGGGGAGCCCATGCGCTTTTTTGCAGACTACGACCGCAGTGCCGCCGTGCTGTATGCCCACCAGTGGGCCTATGGCCGGAACCCGGCCTTTTACGACTACGAGAACGTGGGGGGAGACTGCACCAACTTCGCGTCTCAGTGTGTGTTCGCCGGCAGCGGTGTGATGAACTTCACCCCGGATTTCGGCTGGTACTACATCGACGCCAACCAGAAGTCCCCCTCCTGGACCGGGGTGCCCTATTTCTGGAATTTCATGACCAGGCAGGCGCCCTCCGTGGGGCCGGTGGCCCAGCCCTGCGCCCTGGAGGACCTGCAGCCCGGGGACCTGGTGCAGCTGAGCTTCAACGGCCAGGAGTTCCAGCATACGCCGGTGGTGGTGCGGGTGACGGCGCCCATCACCCTGGAGACGGTACTGATCGCCGCCCACAGCTACGACGCCGACAACCGGCCCCTGTCCACCTACA
>ENA-ORUG01003111-ORUG01003111.1-human-gut-metagenome-genome-assembly--contig:-NODE-3111-length-10375-cov-13.337597_pt1 | contig 10375 bp, 10 predicted proteins | sample MGYA00242079_ERZ509207 | MGnify/ENA primary metagenome ERZ509207 (study PRJEB26280, sample SAMEA2338780) | human gut metagenome | biome: human gut; feature: human-associated habitat; material: faeces...
GACAATAAAAAAAGGTGCTGTTCCCATGCAAAATAAAGCATGCAAAACTGCACCCGGATGTTATCCTTATGAACTTTTCCCTTTCTGCCGCCCCCTGCAATCCGGTGCGGCATGAATTCCCAAAAACATGCCACGCCTTTCTTCTCCTAAGCCTTTTTGCGGTACTATACTTGGAAAGAAAGTTCGCTTCAATATAAGTGTAATAAGTCTTACGGTACCTGTAATAAGTTACCGTCTTGGATTGTCATCCCTCCTGTTTTCCAGAAAAAAAGTCCCTTCCGCATGTTCGGAAAGGACTATCCATTTTCGGTATGTGATTGTATCCATAACTGTGCTTTTCCTACGAGCATGAACAGTGCCGTGATGCAGATTCCCGTATAAACAGCGTAAGCATACGGTATCTGGCCTGCATGCCACAAAATGCCAAGCACAGCCAGTTCCAAAGCTGCGATCAGCCTTGCTTTTCTGCCAAAATGCTTTTGTTCCTCTTTATCCAGCTTCCGGTTCTTGCTGTGCATGGGACTGAGTAAAAAAATGATCCCTGCGGACACCAGCAATACTGCCAGCAGCCATGCCAGCGATGTCTTGTAAAACACAGCCTGTGTATAAACCGGAACCAGCAGCACCAGATTAGAACCAAGATAACAGAAAACCCTGCTGTCTGAGTGATATCCACCGGTATAACTGCGAAGAACCATAAAAGACAGGGTAAACACTGCCACAACCGCCAGTTGCTCTGTAAGCAGGCCGATGACCAGTGCTGTCACAACGTTTAGAAGCAGGATCATACCATTGCGTATTCCAAACTGGTATAATTCCTGCTCCTCCTCTTTTATGATTCCCCGCTCAACCATACGATGGCTGAGCCATTTCGTCATGATTTAAAACCTTCTGAGTTTTTTGGAATCTTCCGGCATCTTGTCCTGTCCCAGATACCACATGCAGGAACGGTTCGTTGCCATGGTTGTCACCATAAGTGCCAGTGCTGCCATCACACTCATGGATTTGCTGCTCAGTCGGTACATCCAGTTTCTTTTCTTCATTTTTAGTAAAACCCTCCTTTTTTTGATGTTTTCACTCTAACAGTTTCCATGTAAAAATCAATCTATCTGTAACAAGTTGCAGGTTTGCTGTAATAAGTTGCAGTCTCACTCCAGTTTTGCAACTCCGTTGAGCAGAAGGACTGCCTCAAAATGTTCCCCCTGATCCTTTAACATCAGCTCCCCACCGTATTTTTCTGCCACTTTCCGCACCGAACGGATTCCCCTGCCGTGTTTTATTTTATCTTTTTTGCTTGTCTGTTGATAGGAACTTGTCCCGGATGGCTTGCTGTTCTTAATGGATAAAAGCAGTCTGCCCTCCTGAAACTTTGATTCCACATGAACATACCGTTTTTCCTGTTCCACTGCCATCGCTGCCTCTATCGCATTATCCAAAAGATTCCCATACAGAACACCCATGTCCCCGATATCTACGGATACTCTCTGGGGGAGCAGCGTTGTAACCTGCATCGGTATCTCTTTCTCTTTTGCCTTTACGCTTTTTACTTTTAATATGGCATTCACCACAGGATTTGCGGAATAAATGATCTCTTCTGCCAGCCGGATATCTCCCAATACTTCCTGCAGTCTGTCCTTGATCAGTTCCGCACTTCCCTGTTCCGCCGCTGCGAGCAGTCCCGTCAGCCGGTTCTTCATATCATGCCGGATGTCCTGTATCTGTTCCTGATACCGTTCCATGTCCTGATAGTATTCGTTCCGGTATAAGATTTCCCTCTGGATCATTTCCTCTTCGTACTGTTTTTCCTCCACTGTTGTGTACTTTTCAATCATCAGAAAGATGATATAGTTTGTGATGATAATGACAAAGATGATACACATGCACAGCACCACCATCTGTGCCGAGATTAATTCTTTTGCAACTTCTATCAGTAAAAAACAACTGATCAGGCTGCATAATGGAATAAGTGCCAGCGCATAACTGGTTTCCTTTGGCATACTCGACACCTTTACATTCTTTCCCGCTTTCAGCCTGCAAAAGACTTCCACAATCGCAAGCCGGAATATCACCACTAGGAATGCAGAAAAATAATAGATAACAACATCATCCTCTACTATCTGTTCCATAAATACTTTGCTAAACAGATAACCTGCCGGTTCACTAATACCCATAATCCCCATATACAGCAAAACCGCAATCAGCCTGCTTACAATCCCTGCCTCATACTGGCAGACATATACACAGAGAATTGCAACCATCGTCACAAAATTCAGCCAGCTTATCCCCATCTGGTTCACCGCACTTCCAATCAGCTCGCACACTATCAGCAGAAGAACAGAAAACTCCATGGAAGTTTTTCTGTTTCCAATGAACTCCTCTAAATACCTGCGGTAAATGCAGAGGTCAAAAAGATTTATGACAAGCCTCACCCCATATAATGCCATGTCACATTCCTCCCTGCACAAATGCGATGTGCTTTTCCGTCAGCTCCTTCCGGTACCCTCTTGTCACTCCCAGCTCTGTGCCGTCTGTAAGCATGACCATGCCGCTGGATACAGAATGAACATGTTTCAAATTAACGATAAAAGAGCCATGAACGGCGGCAAACATGCGCTCGTCCAGTTTCTCCCATATTTCATTCAGGTTCATGTTGGACTGATATTTCATTTTCTTTGTGTGGATTATCGCCTGACGCCCCCGCTTTTCCAGATACAGGATTTCGTCAAACTTCAGACTGTACCGCACCCTGCGGTAACTAAATGAAAAACTCTGATTGGTCAGATTCAGATAGGTTCCTGCCTTCTCAAACAGCACACGGAGCCTTTCTTCTGAGATTGGTTTTGGAATAAAATCAAATGTGACAACTTCAAATACACTTGGCATGTATTTGGTATAGCTGGTAAGAAACACCAGCAATGCTTTGGAATCTGTCTCACGGATCTGTTTTGCCACCGCAAGTCCGTCCATTCCAGGCATCTCAATATCAAGAATGTACATATCCGGCTTTTGCTCCGCATCTGCACATTCCCTCAATAATTCTTCCGGTCTGGTATAAAACACATACTCCACCGCATAGTCGATCATACGCAGTGTATAGCGTCTGATCCTTTCAATGTCCTGCTGATTATCATCGCAGATTGCTACCCTCATATATCGTCTCCTTCTCAAAATATATTGATCAAATATACATCCCGGAGACTGTACTGCTTTAACGGCCTGTCATCAGCTTTCTCATATACGCAAGCATACGGTCTATAAATGCATCCCGTTCCTCCCTGCTACAGTTTGCAAGGAACAGTTCAATATCAACCTTATGATTTGTATCCCCCGTAACCAGATAAGTCGGCTCAATCCTGTACTTCTCATACAAGATCAGCATTTTCTCTGGCTGTAAGCCATAGACACCACTTTCGATTTTGCGATAATGCTCTACCCCTACATCCAGCGTCTCTGCAAAAACTTCCTGCGTATATCCACTGTTTTCTCTGGCGGTTTGCAACCTTTTTCCAATCTGTATATTGATTTCCTTCTTCTCTGCTTTCATGGAATTCACCTCGCTTTTATGGTAATGATACCAACGAGAAATACCCGAAAAACAGATTGCAATACAACACTTCAAAAGTCGTATTGCGACATATCCCCATAAACGAAAAGTGAGCAGCAGACACCAATCCGCTACTCGCCTTCTATCTTTCTTTATTCTAATTACATTTCCTGTTATTCCACCAGTTTCCCAAGCACCACATGATTATATTGGTAACTCACAATCCTTTAGCCAAAATCGCAGTTCCATAACAGTCACAGCAATTTTATATTTTACTTCGATTTCAACTTTTTCTGGCGGATTGGCTAAAAGCCTGTCAATATCCTGTTCCTCAACATCAGCCATTTTTGCTATCGTTAGCTTGGATATGCCATGATAGGAAACAAGCACTTCCAAAAAACCGCTTAATTGCCTATCCTTATCTTCAATCGCTCCAAAATACAGAAATCCTGCTTTACTAAGTATTTTAAGACGCAATGCAGGATCATCTGGCAAACATTCCACATTGCCCATTACTACTCCATCTATTGTTTCTTCAGTTATTTCTAAATATTTTGAAAGAGTATTTTTATTAAAACGATACTCCTCAATTAAAGAAGTCAACATTTCTGAAATATATTTTTTTTATCATATTTGTGCCTTAATCTCCACTTGTATCATTTACAATATTGCTTGTAACAAGTGTCCCTATGTGAAAGGCACACTCTACACTTTATTGTTGTTATCTTCCATTTTCCGAGCAATTATAACTTTTCCAATCTACGTTTATCAAATGCTCCAAAATTTAGATGCCAGCTCCCGATTTATGATAGATGAGAGAAAATTAGGATTATTATTCTGGAACACTTTCAGACTTTCAAAAAAAGCCGCTTTATTCTCTGTCTTTATATCTGAAAAAGTTGCATCCAGCTTCTGATCTTTTACATTTTTCTCCACATATTCCTCCGACTGCTTTTCGTAATTATCAACCATCGAAGGATTCTTTTTCACTGCCCCTTCATACCAATTTGTAAGGTATTTTAATGCATTAAGCTGTCTGTCCTCATTGCTGCTTTCTTTACTAATCTTCTGATATTCCGTGTATGCACTGCCGTCCATCGTCCTCATCATATCAAGCGCATTTGTAGTCTTTACAAGATTGCTGCCATGTCCAAGATATGTACCTTTCCCTACTCCATAGTCCATATTTCCGTTATTGTCAGCTTTTCCTGCGCTCGCAAGCTTTGCGATAGACTCCATTGCTTCCAAAAATGATTTTCTGCTATCTTCCGAGATAAAATTCTCTGCCGCATATTCCGCTTTTTTCATACCAAGTGAAATATTTGCCTGCCGTTCTTCCTCTGTCATAGAGCCAGTATTTCCGACAAGGAAATTCTGACGGATGATATCATACACAAATCCCTGTTCCTCTTTGCTGCAGTTCTCCACCGCAGATGCAACCGCCTTGTCTGCACCATACATTCCGGAATATGCCGGAAGTTCTAGTGAGTTATCATCCTGCGTAATTTCTTTTTGGAACGCTGCATTTCTCGCCTCCATTGATTCCCGCTGCCCCTGTGTTACATTGGCATCCACTATACCTTTCTTGTTTTCCACAAGTGCAGCCATTCCATCTCCCGAAAATTCAACAATAACCGCATCTCCATACTGCGAACCGATGTCCTTCATCGCCTGCAGGGTTTCTTCCCTTGACATCTTGTCCATAATCTTATTGCCATGTTCATCTGTAGTGTTAAATTCATACTTTACAAGGGTGTCTTTCTTATATGTACCATTCCCATATGAGGGAATATTCGTTGTTCCTCTGTAAAACTGACTGTAATCAATATTCATAATATACACTCTCCTCTACTTTATTTTTTCTTAGGTATTTATGAAATACCAAAAGTCTCATAAATACAATATTTTTACCACATAAAACATACTATATTTTTATAGTTTCATACTTGTATATATATCTTATGCAAACATATAATATCTGCCTAAATCATCAACTTTATATACATTATTTTCCTGAGTGGCGCCATAATTATCACCATAATATATCTTTATTCCTTTCAAATTTTTTGTCCATGCACTTATGTCTGCACAATCAATTTCTGCCGCCAAACATTTTCTGGCAGTAGCATAACAGGAACCCGGCATATCAATTTCCCATGCTTTGCTGAAATCACCATCATACGGAATATATGTAATTCCATTAGGAGTCAAAAATGTAAAACCATCTTTTTCGCGTTTCAGATTTCCTGATATCTCAAGTAAAGCATATAATCCTGCCGTAGACCGTTGCGAACTTACCGGATATTTTTGAAATTCATCGGCTAATTTATTCAGCGTTTCTATATCTTTATCGGATGTTATGATTACCGAAACTCCTTGTGCCTCATTTCCTTTTATCGACAAATAATTTAACCCTGTCTTTGAATCACGGTTTACTACCAATCCCCCCTGTAGCGGTATTTCCTTTATATCAATATTTCTTTTGTCAGACAAATCATTCAAAAGATTTTTCAGTTCACTTGTCATGGTTACATTATACGAAAATGGCTGATCCATATTAATCAGGAACTCCATTCCTGTTTTCTCATCTCTTTGAATTGCTAATTGATCTTCTCTTATATAAAAATCTTTTCCTGTCTGCTTATCTACAATCTCATATGCTGCTACTCCATTTACATATGTAGCATCTTCGATTTTATATCTTTCTGTTTCTATTGGTAATTCAACATCTTGAGATATGCTATTTTTTGTATAAATTCCAAAGTTACTATAATCTGTACTGTTTACATAGGAATCCCTTGTGCTAATCTTATTACTTATACACTCTTGGGCTTTATTCATTGTATCAGAAAAATTTCCTACTGCATTTCTATTATTTTTACTGCATAACATACTTTGTTGTAAGTAACCATTCTCTATTCTCATGATTCTCCCTCCCAATCACTTGGGTTTTATTGAATACTCCATTATAAACTTTAATCTTTTATCTGAAATGTACCGTCTGCTATGACAAACTGTACATTCAACCCGGACATAATATCTTTGTGCTGTGTCCGGTTATATGCTAAAATTTCCCGGATATCGCTTGCATAATCCTGATAGGTCAGGTTATCGCCCGGATTATTTAACAGGTCATCCAGTGTTTTCGGCAGACCATGTATCGTTGCATTTTCCACGGAAAGGTCTCCAAGCGATACACTGCCGCCAGTTGCCTTATATAAAAATTTTTCCACATCCACCGCAGCTTGTAACAGATACTTTTCTTTATCGGACAATGCCTGTATTTCCGAATCCATAGAAAAATAAATATCCATCAGATCATCCGAATACTTTGACAAAACATCCTCTATCTTCTGTTTCATTGCATTATCATTAATGCCATCGACACTTACCTGACCATCCGCCCCAATTTTTATGGAAAACGTGGAATCTGAAATATCCATTCCCGCTTCTTGCAAATCAACAGATATCCTGTCTTTTACTGTGGTATTCATTTTTGCACTTGCATTCGCACTATCCAGCTCTGTTGCGGTACAAAAGATATTTAAAAGGGCATTTTCCTGCTCCGTCAGTTCTTTGCCTGCCGCCTTCTTTTCCAGTAAATTGTGAATCTGCTCATCATCCGGCACTGCCCCACCCTGCATGACAGCTTCTGCCTGTTCCTGATGCAGTTTCTCCATCTGCTCTGTATAATAAGTTTTGTACTTCTGCCGGATTTCCTTAATTGCACGCATCTCCTCCGTATCGATTAAGCCTTCCTGCATCTGCTTCCGGACTGTCCCTGCATATTTCTGAACCTCTGCCATTTCCTGATAAGCTCCATGGCTTTTATCCGCCTGCGTTGTCTGGAAAGAAAGATGATATTCGGCATCCGGGTTTACCGTCGAACCGTTCTTTGCCTGTACCTTTACGGTATAACCCCTGTTGTCCGAATTCCAGTTCGGTATGGTAATACTAAGACCGCCATTTCCATTCTCTTTCCCAATGCCGACCTGATTGCCTTCCTCATCATACAAAACCATCTCATAATCACAGCCTTCCGGTATATGATCTAAAGTGATAGTAATATCCCTATTATAGGTATCCTTCGCAAAACTTAATGCCCGGTACTCTGTAATATTGAATTCGTAATAGTCCACATCCTCCGTATCCGATAAACTTCCCTTTAAATATCCGTCCGGCTTATTGATAAGTGCCGTCAGATCCAGTGTTCTTCCAAACACATCCTGATCCGTATATTTATTTGTTTTCCAGAAATAATCATTGGAAACTTTACTATTTTCTACTGCAATATTTTTATCAGTGGGTAAACCTTTTTTCTTAAAATCATATCCCACAAGCTGCGCATGCATCTCTACTGTGCGGGTTATTACCATCTGTTCATTCTCCTTGTGTATAATTACTTTTCATAATCATAATACTTTCCTGAAACTATACTCATACATATCCGAATACATGTTATCATGCGGTTGTGGCGTCAGCCTTCTATCCAATGCCGCCATATCCACCGTAAAACCACTGTCTGCCACAGAAAAAGCACCATTACTGAATTGAAACTCCGAAGTAAAGTCTGGAATCCCCAGATCACCGCTTGTCCGGTTATGTCCTATAATATTTATCAATGCATCCTTTATCCGCTCTATCTTGGCGTTGTCCTTTGTTTTGTTGATCAGATCAGCAGCTTTTCCCGGCAGCCCGCCAATCTTTCCGTCTGGTGTCAGGTAAAGGTTCTCCAGAGAAATATCTTCTCCCGTAACCCCTTTTAAGTAACGCCTGACTTCCTGCACATCCGTGGCATACTGGTAGGTATTGGACGACAGATTTCCCACACTGTCAGCAATTCCTGTGTAATACTGATACATCCGGTCACTGTACTTTTCCTCTACCAGTTTCTGAACCTGTTCCCGGACTTCCTTATCTTCGATACCGCTCACTGTTACATTCCCATTGCTTTCAATCTTTATCTGCATTCCCTCCAGCTCATCACGGGAGATACCTTTGCTTTCCAGATCCTTTACAAAATCCTCGGAAAAATCATTTTTCAGTTCCGCCTTCTGCTGTGCTTTCTCAAAATCTTTCAGGTTTGCAAAAATCTTCACATACTCCGTTTCCGCATCATCCAGTGTCTTTCCTTCTGCCATGTCCTGCAACAATTCATCCACTGTGCGCCCGCCTTTGTATTGTTTTTCTTCCGGCAGACTTTCAAACTGCTTCTGGTGGAGTTTCTCCATTTCTTTTGTATAATTTTTCTCTGTATCCATCAGGACTTCATTATATTTGTCGAGGTATTCCCTCCAATTTTCATCTTTCCGGCTGTATGCACCGTGAAGGTTCCCGAATGCCTCCCTTATGGCATCGGTCTTTTCCTGTTCTTTATTTTCCGTAACCTTGAAACTGATTTTATAATAATCATGCGGAGAAACTTCTTCCCCATTTTTGTTTTCTATTTTGATACAATATTTATTGGTATTTGTATCCCAGTTCGGGATGGTCAGTGTTTTACGTCCTTCCCCGTCCCATTCTGCCTTTCCGACCTGATTGCCATATTCATCATATAAGGTGAGGTCATAATCACAGCCTTCCGGCATGTCCATGTATATTTGAACCCCAAAATAATTCTGTATGGTTCGATTAAATGGAATGGAAAAGTTGTAGAAATCCACATCCTTTTTATCACTGAGATTTCCTTTCAGACTGCTGGTTTCGTCCTTAATCAGAAAATCCAGATCCAGAAACGTACTTCCCTTCTTCTTGTCCGAAACCTCATAAGTGGTATGCTGTCTGCGACAAGTGTCATTGCTGCCAAGTGTACAGGAATCTTCCTGAAGTGTCATATTTTTCTTCAGTTTTCCTTCAAAAAATGCCACTGTTTCCTTTCCAGACATGAAAAAAATCGGTTTTTGACGAAATGCCGCCCCATATGTAGAATGATTACTGTTTATTTCCATTTCTTATCCTTCCTCCCGAAAAATATCTTACCTGTATTCTTGTGCTTTCCTGTCAAAAGATGAGCCTACAGTATAACAGGATTATCCGGTAAAATAATACTGCTTTTCTCATATGCTGCCGCCGCCAACTGGCTATTTAGATATTCGTTTTGTACAGCTTTTCGTCTTGCCTGTGCTCTTTTTACTGCTTCCTTTTCCTGTTGTTTCATAAGTTCTTCCATTCTTTCGTGGCGCTTCTCCCACCAAGATTCTCCGTCATTCGCTGTTTCTGATCCACTCTTTCCTACTGGACCTGCATAACCGTAACATTCTTCTGGTGACGCTCCAATAACATCAAAACTAACATTATTTGATCCTACCGGCAAGCCTTGAACGGAATATGCTGAACGAACTCTGTTCAAAACATAGTTCTCATATTCAGGATCATTTTTCATTCTTTCAAAAGCTTCTTCATTAATCACAATCGACCCTGAAGAAAATGTGGAACGAACCCATCCGCTTACGGGATATTGGGATATTTGATTCATAACCCATTGTTTATACTCATCCAGTGACATCTCATCCTTTGATTTTTCAGAAACCACGCTATTGTTTACAGCATTGTTTATCCGAGGTGGATAATCAATCGTCACATCTCCCGGATACATCACATTACTTGTATCCGCTGAATTTTTACTTTCCTCTACTTTCTTCACCGCATTTACAAAAGTATCTTTTGATGTAGTATTACTTCTGTTTTTTGCAGAAGTTAAGTAACTGTCAGCATACGGATTTCTTCCTATACCATTCACATTTATACCTGCCATTTATGTCCCTCCTAAATAATTATATATATGTCTCATCGTTGTCATTTTCCGTTTCTGTTCCAGTCAATTATAACTTT
>ENA-ORUG01003124-ORUG01003124.1-human-gut-metagenome-genome-assembly--contig:-NODE-3124-length-10341-cov-2.231674_pt1 | contig 10341 bp, 5 predicted proteins | sample MGYA00242079_ERZ509207 | MGnify/ENA primary metagenome ERZ509207 (study PRJEB26280, sample SAMEA2338780) | human gut metagenome | biome: human gut; feature: human-associated habitat; material: faeces...
GTCAGCGCCATCTTCAGCAAGGACGACCTGCAGAAGCTGATGAACCGCCGCACCGAAAAGCTCGATTTGATGAACATTCCGGTCGATGACCGCATCACCGACCGCTATTATCAGAAGGAAGCTATCCGCGCTGTCTGCGAAAAAACACAGCAGGGCTATCGTAAGCATCTGCTGGTCATGGCAACCGGCACCGGCAAGACCCGCACCCTGGTGGCCCGGATCGCTTGGCTGGTGGAGGATCGGGGCGTCCGCCCCGGGGAGATTACCGCCGTCACTTTCACCAATCAAGCAGCGGCAGAAATGCGCGCCCGGCTGGAACAGCGTCTGGGCGGCAAGCGGGCGGTGGCGGCCATGACCATCGGCACCTTCCACGCCATCTGTCTGAAACTGCTTGGCGACGTGCGGCTCATCAGCCCCGGCGAGGCCCTGACCATCGCGGAGCAGGTGCTGCGGGAGTCCGGCCGAAAGGGCGGCGGAAAATCGCTGCTCCAGGCCGTCTCCCGGGTGAAAAATGGTGTTTCTCCAGAGGATGCCGATCTGGACGCGGAGCTGTACGACGCCTTTCAGGCCCGGCTGCGAGACCTGGGCGCCCTGGACTTCGACGACCTGCTGACCGAAGGACTGAAGCGGGATGTCACCGGCCTGCGGTGCTTCCGTCATGTGCTGGTGGACGAGTTTCAGGATATCAACGATATCCAATACCGGCTGGTCCGGTCCTGGAGCCGGAGCGGGGAGCTGTTCGTCATCGGCGACCCGGACCAGTCCATCTACGGCTTCCGGGGCGCCGACTGCCGGTGCTTCCAGCGGCTTCAAGAGGAGCATCCTGGTGTAAAGGAAATTCACCTAACAGAAAATTACCGCTCTGCTCCGGCCATTCTGGATACGGCCTTGGCAGTGATCGGTCATAATCCCGGCGGGGGCCGAATACTGACTCCCCACTGCCCCGCCGGTCCTGCCGTGCGGCTGGTCCAGGCAGCGGACAGCTTCTCCGAGGCCGTATTCATCGCCAAGGAGATCGGCCGTATGACCGGCGGCGTGGACATGCTGGAGGCCCAGGCCCTGGGCCACGAGCGGACGGTGCGGGCCTTTTCCGATATTGCGGTGCTCTGCCGCACCCACCGGCAGCTGGAGCTGGTGGAGAAATGCCTCCGCCACGACGATATTCCCTGTCTTGTCACCGGGCGGGAGGACTTCCTGGATGACCCGGCGGTTCGGGGGGCGCTGGGCTTCCTCCGTTCCCTGGTGGTGCCAGCAGACAACGCGGCGCTGGAGTCCGCCCTCCGGCTGCTGTGGAACTGCCCGGCAGATCTCATCCAGAAGGCCCAGACGCTCTGCCAAAAGATGGGCACGCTGGACTCGGCGGCCCTGCAGGAGGCGGTCCGGGGCCACGGCATTCTGGAAAACTGGCTGGGCCGGGCAGAGGTCTGGCTCCCTCTGGTCCGGACGGAAACACCCCGGAAGCTGGTGGAACAGTGGGAGGAACAGTACGGCACCTCTCCGGCCCTGGAACGCCTGCGGAACACGGCGGTATTCCACGAGGACTTCGACAGCCTCTGGGATGCTCTGGTCCTGGGCCAGGAGGCAGACCTCCGGCGGGCATCCGGCAAACACTGGGCCTCCGGCGCAGTGCGCCTGATGACGCTCCACGGTGCCAAGGGTTTGGAATTCCCTGCGGTGTTCCTGGCGGGTCTCTCCGCCGGACTCCTGCGGCGTCTGTCCGTTCTGCCCTGCGGGGCGTCCCTGCTCGCCGCGGCCCTTGTTGTTGCGGCCGCCGCGCTTGCGGCGTTTGGCCTGGTCGAAGCGGGTGATGCTGTCCTCCTCCGAACGGTAGGTCGGCTCCTCGATCTCCGGGCGGATGTCGTCGGCGTCCTGCAACCGTTCGACCTTCTTGCCCTGGCGGTTCAGCGCCATGATCTCCCGCACGCGCGAAACGGGCAGCGTGGTGACGTTGGCCATCGCGTCCTTCGACGAAGAGAAGGTCATCGTTCCGGCCAGCACGTCGCTCTTGACGCAGAACCATTCGCCTTCGGCAGCCTGGAGCGGTTCGCGCAGGCGCGGGAACTCCTTGCGGGCGTCGACATAGGTGTCGTATTCGTACATCATGCAGCACTTGAGCTTCGAGCACTGCCCGGCCAGCTTCTGGGGGTTGAGCGAAATGTCCTGCACGCGCGCGGCTCCGGTCGTGACGCTCGAAAAGCTCGACATCCACGACGCGCAGCACAGTTCGCGGCCGCAGGCGCCCAGTCCGCCGATGCGTCCGGCCTCCTGGCGCGCGCCGATCTGCTTCATCTCGATGCGGATGTGGAACCGTTCGGCGAAGACCTTGATCAGTTCGCGGAAGTCCACGCGCTCGTCGGCGATGTAGTAGAAGATGGCCTTGATCTTGTCGCCCTGATACTCCACGTCGCCGATTTTCATGTTCAGGCCCATGTCGGCGGCGATCTGCCGCGAGGCGATCATCGTCTCGTGCTCCAGCGCGATGGCCTCCTGCCACTTTTCGATATCGTAGGGTTTGGCCTTGCGGTAGATCTTCTTGTATTCGCCGTTGTAGGGGTTGAATCCCGTGCGGCGCATCTGGCGCGCCACCAGGTCGCCCGTGAGCGACACGACGCCGATGTCGTGGCCCGGCGACGCTTCGACGGCCACGATGTCGCCCCGTTTGAGGTCGAGGTTGTTGACGTTCTGGTAGAACGAACGGCGGGTGTTCTTGAAACGCACCTCGACGATGTCGCTCGGCATGTTGACCGGGTACTCGTCGAGCCAGGCCGTTTCGTGGAGCTTGAAGCACCCGTCGCAGAGTTTGGCTTCCGGCTCCGAGCCGCAGTTGCAAAAGGCGCACCCGCGGCCCACTTCGGGTTTGCAGGCGCCCGTATGTCGTTTTTCGGTATCCATGATTGGGTATAATTTGCGTAAAGATACAAAATAATTCACAATTCAGAATTCAGAATTCACAATTTTGGCTTATTCGGGAACTATGCCTGCAAACTGAATTTATGAATTGCGAATTGTGGATTGTGAATTCCCGTTTGCATGCAAACGGCTGATGCTGCGGCGGATGCGCACGATCATCATCACGGCTGCGGCCGACAGTCCGAACGAGAAGCCCAGGAAAAGCCCCGAAGGACCCATGCCCATCGTGAAACCGAACAGGTAGCCCGCCGGGAGGTTCAGCAGCCAGTAGGAGACGAAGGCGATCGGCATGATGATCTTCACGTCCTGAATGCCCCGCAGGATACCCACCGAGACGTTCTGGATGCCGTCCGACAGTTGGTAGAGCGCAGCGAAGACCATCAGGTTCGAGGCGATGGCGATCACCTCGGCGTTGGTGGTGAAGAAGGTCGGGATCACGTTGCGCATCGTGATGAAAACCAGCGCTGCGAGGGCGTTCCACGCCAGCACGAGGTGGTACGACGCCTTGGCCGCGAGCGACAGTTGGCTGATGTCGCGCGCGCCGTAGCAGTGCGACACGCGGATGGTGGTGGCCGCGCCGATCGACATGACGATCATAAAGGCGCAGTTGCCGATGGTCGTGGCGATCTGGTTGGCGCTCATCGTCTCCTTGTTGAACCACCCCATCATAATTCCCGTGCCGACGAAGGCCGAGGCTTCGAGGAACATCTGCATCGAGATCGGCAGGCCCATGTGCAGCAGTTGTCTGACCGACGCCCACGAGTAGTTGCGCGGCGAAAAGCCTTCGAGATAGACGCGGTATTTGCTGCGGCTGTAAAAGTAGCCGATCATCAGCATCGGGGCGATGATGCGCGACATCAGCGTGCCCAGGCCCGCGCCCTCGGCGCCCATCTCGGGAAATCCGTAGCGGCCGTAGATGAACACCCAGTTGAAGCCGATGTTCGCGAGGTTGGCCGCGATCGTGACGAACATCTCGACCTTCGTGTTGCCCACGCCTTCTAGGAACTGCTTGAAGGTGAAGAACAGCATGATGAACGGCATGCTCCACACCAGCATCCTGTAATAGGGGATGGCCATGTCGACCACTTCGGCGGGCTGGCCGAGGTGGTACATCAGCGGAATGACGGCGTACTGCACGGCGGCCATCGCCACGCCCAGCAGTCCGTAGAAGAGAATGCCGTTCTGGAGCAGTCCCGACGATTTCTCGCGGTCGCCCTGCGCGTAGAGTTCGCCCACGAGAGGCGTCATGCCCAGTGCGATGCCGATGGCGGCGATGAAGAGGATGAAGAAGACGGCGCCGCCGAACGACACGGCGGCCAGCGGCGTGGGGTCGCTGCCTCCGTAGCGGCCGACCATCAGGTTGTCGGCGACCTGCGTGAGGATCTGCCCCAGCTGTGTCAGCACCACGGGCAGCGCCAGCCGCAGGTTGGCTTTGTATTGCTCTTTGTATGTTGCGAAACTGTACATTCGATTCGGGTATTGAGGTGCAAAGATAGCCATTTCCGCCGGGATTGCAATTCACAAACCCCTCCCGGGGCGGAAAAAGCGCCGGAAGGGGCTGCGAAAGTGCCCGCGGTGCGGATCAGTAGGGCAGTTCGATGCGGATGCAGCAGCCCCCGCTGTATTCGGGGCAGACGCGGATGTCGCCCCCGAGGCGGGTGACGATCAGGCGGCAGAGGTAAAGCCCGATGCCCGAACCGGGTTTGAAGGGGTCGACCTTGGTGAAGCGTTCGAACACCCACTCCTGCTTTTCGGGCGGGATGCCGATGCCCGTGTCGCTGACGCTGATTTGCAACGTGCGCCGGGGCTCGTCGTTGCGGCAACGGAGCGTGATGCGTCCTGCGGCGGTGAACTTGGCGGCGTTATGCAGCAGGTTGTCGACGACGCGCGTCAGGTAGAAGGCATTGGTGGGTATCTCGATCTCCGTTCCCGCTTCGTTGACGTATTCGACCGCCGGATTGTCGCCGAGCTGCTTTTGCAGCTCCAGCCGTTCGGCGCAGAGCAGGCGGATGTCGGTCTGGGCGACCGGGAGCGGGCTTTCGGAACTGACGAGCTGCGAGAGTTCGAGCATGTTCTCCAGCAGGGCGGTCAGGGCCGTGGTGCTCTTCCAGATCTCGGCCTGAAAAGCCTGCCGGGCCGCAGGCTTCTGTTCCGTGAGCAGCAGTTCGGAGAAGCCGTTGATGGCGTTCAGCGGCGTGCGTATCTCGTGGCACATCGAGTTGATGAAGGCGGTCTTCATTTTTTCGCTCTCCTGGGCGCGGCGGCTTTGGCGCTGCGCCTCTTCGCTGGCTGCCATGAACTGCGTGCGCGCCAGCTTCAGCCGCCGGACCATCGCCTGCTGGTAGGCGGCCCAGCCGGCGAGCAGCAGCACGATGCCGCCGGCGACAAGCAGGAAGAGTTTGTTGCGGTCGGCCAGCCGGGACTTTTCGAGTTCGAGGCGGTTGACGTCGTAGAGCGCCTGCATCTCGGCCAGCTTGCTCTGCGCCTGGTCCATGCGGCTGTGGTAGCGGAAGTCGTTGCCTTTCCGCATGGCTTCGAGGGCTTTTGCGTAATCGCCCGCCTTTTCATACAGGTGCGACTGCGCTATGTAGATGGAGCCGAGATCCGCCTTTTTGCCGGTCTCGGCGTAGTGGGTCAGCAGCGAATCCATGTAGGCCGTGCTCCGCTCGTAGTCGCCCCTGTCCCGGTAATAACGGGCGCTGGTGTTGTATATCTCCTCGCGGTCGCCGCGCCCGCGCGCCAGCTCCATGCATTTGTCGTAGTAGCCGTCCACCTCCTCCCGGGTGAGGAGGCCGCCCAGGAAGACCATCTTGCCGTAGGACCGCATCAGGTATTCCGCCGAGTCGCGGCGGGGGCGTTCGAAACGTTTGTCGGCAGCCACCCACGCGCGGTGCAGGTCGATGCACCGGCCGATCTGACCGGCGGCGCGCGGATCGTCGGCGTAGAGATAGATGTCTGCAAGTTCCTCGCGGCAGAGTTTTTCGAAGTGAACGCGTTCCTCCAGCGGGTATTTTTCGAGCTTGGCGAGAGCCTGCTCCACATAGGGGATGGCCTGGGGAATGTTGCCGTAGGCTTCGGTGGCGATCGACGAATAGTCGATGGAGAGTCCCGTGAGGAATTCCCATTCGATCTCCTCCTCGGGGGTGAGGCTGCCCGGTTGCCGCTCGCGGAACTCCGCCTGCGCGCGGTCGATCGCCTCGAACGAGTTGGCCACCGACATCTGCTTCCAGAGCCAGAAGGCGTTGAGCGATGCACGGAACAGCGCGAAGCGGCGGTCGGGCAGGAGGCTGTCCGCAAGGCGGACGTACTCCAAAGCCCGTTCGGGCTGCTTCGCCGAGAATCCCTGCACGAGCCGGTCCAGCGCCTCCCGGCATCCGTAGTCGTCTCCGGCTCCGGCGGCTTCGGTGAGTGCGGCTTCCCAGTAGAGGACGGCGAGCGCCGTGCTGTCGGCGCAGAGGTCGGCCAGCCGGACATAGGTCTGCTCCCGTTCGGCGGGCGTGCGCGCCCGGGACAGCGCTGCGGACAGGCTGTCGGCTTCAGTGGTTGCTGCGAACGCCGTCGTCGCGGCGCAGAGGGTTATAAACAAGGCCCCGGAGAGGGTTTTCAGAGAAATCGGACGCATTCGGTTTCTCTGAAGAGGTATGAAATATTCGCACAAATTTAGGAAAAATGGAAAATATCGCATCCTTTCCTGCCGGAAAAATGCGAAAAGGGGCCGGGAAACGATCCCGGTCCCTCTCTGCGAGCGGTCGGTTATGCCACGCGCAGTTTTACGCCGCGGCCCTTGTCCGACTCCACGATCACGGTGTCGCCCTCGTGGAGCTTGCCGTCGATGATCAGCGTCGAGAGCGGTTCCTCGACGTTGTCCATCAGCGTCCGCTTGAGCGAACGCACGCCGTAGCGCGACTCGTAGCCCATGGCCGCCAGCCGGCGTTTGGCCCCTTCGGTGATCTTCACCTTGTAGCCCAGCCTGCCCGTGCGGGCCATCAGCCCCTGCAATTCCAGGTCGACGATCCGTTCCACGTCGGCGATCTCCAGCGTGCGGAACAGCACGATGTCGTCGATGCGGTTGAGGAACTCCGGGGCGAAGGTGTGCTCCAGAGCCTTGCAGTACTCGCTCTGGGGCGTCCGGTCGGCCACGGCGCTCTTCGAGGTGGTGCTGTAACCCACCTGCACCGATTTCCGGACCACGGCCCGCGAACCCACGTTCGAGGTCATAATGATGATCGTGTTCCGGAAGTCGACCTTGCGTCCCGAGCCGTCGGTGAGGTGTCCTTCGTCGAAGATCTGCAACATGGCGTTGAAGACCTCGGGATGGGCCTTCTCGATCTCGTCGAAGAGCACCACGGCGTAGGGCTGACGACGCACGGCCTCCGTTAACTGGCCTCCTTCGCCGTAACCGACGTATCCCGGGGGCGAGCCGATCAGGCGCGCCACGTTGTGTTTTTCGCCGTATTCGCTCATGTCGATCCGGATCAGCCCGCGGCGCTCGTCGAACAGCCATTTCGACACCTCCTTGGCCAGCAGCGTCTTGCCGACGCCCGTGGGCCCGACGAAGAGGAAGACGCCGATGGGGCGGTTTTCGTCCTTCAGTCCGGCGCGCGAACGGCGGATGGTGCGCGAAATCTTCTCCACGGCCTCCTGCTGTCCCACGACACGCTTGGCGAGGTGTTCGCGCAGGGTTTGCAGACGGATCATCTCGCCGTCCGAGACGCGCTCCGCAGGGATGCCCGTCATGGCGGTAATCACCTCCTGGATATGCCTTGCGGTGATCTCCACGGGGTTGCTTTCGAGCGAGCGCTTCCATTCGGCGCGGCTCTCGCCCAACTTCGAGCGCAGCGCGATTTCCCGCATGCGCGCCGAGGCGGCCTTCTCGTAGACCAGCGCCTCGACCGCTTCGCGGCGTTCGCGTTTGGCGTCGCTGAGCGCCGTCTTCATGGCCCGCAGCTCCTCCGGTTCGCGTGCCGATTGCAGGTGCGCCCGCGAGCCGGCCTCGTCCAGCGCGTCGATGGCCTTGTCGGGGAAATAGCGGTCGGTGACGTAACGCCCGGTGAGCGTCACGCAGGCCTGCAACGCCTCCTCGGTGTAGTGCACCTTGTGGTGGCGCTCGTAGTGGGGCGCGATGTTGCGCAGGATCTGGAGCGTCTGCTCGGGTGTCGTCGGCTCGATCACCACCTTCTGGAAGCGGCGTTCGAGGGCCGAGTCGGTCTCGATGTTCTCGCGGTACTCGTCGAGCGTCGTGGCGCCGATGGTTTGCAGTTCGCCGCGCGCGAGGGCCGGTTTGAGGATGTTGGCCGTGTCGAGGCTGCCCTGCGTGGAGCCGGCGCCCACGATGGTGTGTATCTCGTCGATGAAGATGATCGTGTCCTTGGCTTTGCGCAGTTCGTCCAGAAGCTGCTGCATGCGCTCCTCGAACTCGCCGCGGAACTTCGTGCCCGCCACGAGCGACGAGACGTCGAGCGAGAAGAGCGTTTTGTCGGCGATGGTGTAGGGCACTTCGCCGCGCGCGATGCGCAGCGCCAGCCCTTCGACGATGGCGCTCTTGCCCACGCCGGCCTCGCCGATCAGGATCGGGTTGTTTTTCTTGCGGCGCGAGAGGATCTGCACCACGCGTTCGATCTCCTGCTCGCGGCCTATGATCGGGTCGATCTTCCCCTCGCGGGCCAGCCGCGTAAGGTTCACGCCGAACTTGTCCAGCAGGTGGGCCGGGCCTTTCTCCTCGTTCCTGTTCTCCTCGCCGAAGTCGAGCATGTGAACCTGCACTTCGGTGCGGAAGTCGTCGCCCACGGCGAATTTTTGCAGGTCTCCGGACACGCTGTCGGCCGTCACGCCGTACATCTCCAGTACGCGCGCGGTCGCCGTCGAACGGTCGCTGATGATGGCCAGCAGCGCGTGGGCCGTCGACACGCTCCGGGCGACGCCCGGCATTGCGAGCAGTTCCTCGGTGAAGTCGCGGTAATACTCCTCGGGCGACCGGGTCTCCTGCTGTTTGGCGCTGATTACCTCGCGTTCGATGCGCAGGCGCACCTGATAAAGCTCCCAGTCCTTGAGCCGGGAGGATAAAAGCTGGTAGGCGAGCGACCCCTCTTCGCGGAGCAGTTCCAGCGTGAGGAAGTCCTTGAGCGAATGCGTCATTCCCGCCTTCGTCGTGTTGAATGCCGAACGGGCGATGATGCCCTCCAACGTTTTCGAAATTTTTGGTTGCATGTTGCGTCGTCGTTATGAATTCGCCATACTAACGAGAGCGCGTATGTGATTATTATGCGGCCGTTTTTGTTTAGTGTCTGAACTTTGGTGGCTGACGCAGAGGCCTTTCCGTCGGACGGGCATTTTCGGAGCAGCCCCAAGGCATCGGGTTTACCGGCTGACTTCCAATATCTTGCGGGCTTTATCGGAGTGTTTCCGGACGGAAATGTATAGAATCGGCTTTTTTATGACGCGACTTGCCGGAATGTTTCGGATATTTCGCTGACGATCACCGAAATCCGCCCGGAATGCATTTCCGGCCTTTTGGGGTATAAAATTTTATTTCGGGTGATTTTGTGACGGAAAAGGCTCTCCCGGACAGTCGGTTTTAGCTCTCCGCCCGCCGGGTTTTCAGTTGCGGGGCCACTCGCCGACCTCCATGTCGCGCATCTCCGCGCCGTCGATCGTAAGGCGTACGGCCGTGCGGACCTTGTGGAAGCCGAACTCCCCGGCGGCTCCGGGGTTGACATGGAGCAGGTCGTAGACGGGATCGTAGATGACTTTGAGGATGTGGGAATGCCCGGCGATGAAGAGTTTCGGGTGCACGGACTGGATTTTCTGCACGGCGCGCGGGTCGTAATGGCGGGGATAACCTCCGATGTGGGTCATCAGCACCTGCACCCGCTCGCACTCGAAGGCCTGGAACGCGGGATAGACGCGGCGGGTCATGCCGCCGTCGATGTTGCCGGAGCGGCTTGAATGCGGCGATCCGGTCGGCCAGCTCGATCGAGCCGATGTCGCCCGCATGCCAGATTTCGTCCACGTCTTTCAGAAATTCGCGGAGCGTGTCGTCGAAGGTTCCGTGGGTGTCGGATATAATGCCGATGCGTTTCATTGGTACTTCTCTTTCCACAGCTGCGCCATCCGTTCGGCGATTTTGGCCTCGGCGGCGTTCTGCGTGTCGGGTTCGTAGAACTTCGTGCCCGAAAGGCTCTCGGGCAGGAACTCCTGCTCGGCGAAATGCCCCGCGTAGTCGTGGGCGTATTTATAGCCCTTGCCGTAGCCCGCCTTGTCCATCAGGCGGGTCGGGGCGTTGCGCAGGTGCAGCGGCACGGGACGGTTCGTGGTGTCGCGCTCGACCAGCGACATCGCCTTGTTGATGGCCATGTAGGCCGAATTGCTCTTGGGGCTGGTGGCCAGGTAGATCGTCGTCTCGGCCAGCGTGATGCGCGCCTCGGGCATGCC
>ENA-ORUG01003125-ORUG01003125.1-human-gut-metagenome-genome-assembly--contig:-NODE-3125-length-10331-cov-25.225671_pt1 | contig 10331 bp, 8 predicted proteins | sample MGYA00242079_ERZ509207 | MGnify/ENA primary metagenome ERZ509207 (study PRJEB26280, sample SAMEA2338780) | human gut metagenome | biome: human gut; feature: human-associated habitat; material: faeces...
GCTGGTGGTCGTGACCATCAAATTGTGCTATACTGTGGGCAAGGCAGGTGATCTTCATGAATCGGAACAACCCACCCACCGAACACATTCTGGCGTGTCTGTCATCTTCTCCCTCCAATGCAAAGATCGTGCGGACGGTGGCAACAATGGCAAAGGCTTTCGGCGGCTCTTTTACTGCGTTGTATGTCAAAACACCGGATGCCGACTGGATGAGTGCGCAGGACAAACAGCGCTTGCAGCAGCATATCCACATGGCGGAACAGGCGGGCGCAGATATTACGACCCTCTACGGCGATGACATTTCGCAGCAGATCGCAGAGTTTGCCCGGATCTCCGGCATTACAAAAATCGTACTGGGGCGCTCCAGTGTACATCGCCGTCATTTCTGGAGTGGACCGTCACTGACTGAAAAATTGACGCTGACTGCGCCCAATCTGGATATTTATATCATCCCGGATGCAGCAGTTGAGCAGGATTACGGCTCTGGCAGAAGGCTGTTTGCCCGTTCCATCGTCCCGTCGTTCCGTGACCTGCTGATTACGGCAGGGATTCTAGCCTGCATCACGGTGATTGGATTTTTATTCCTGCAACTGGACTTTGCGCGCTACAATATCATTATGTTCTATATGTTGGGCGTTTTGCTCACGGCTCTTACAACATCTGGCTATTCCTGCGGCGTTTTGAGTTCGATCGCCAGCGTTGCGCTCTATAACTTCTTCCTGACGGAGCCAAGACTGACATTCCATGCCTATGATCCGGGGTATCAAATCACCTTTGTGCTGATGCTGACTTCTGCCATCATCACCTGTGCGCTGACGACCCGGTTGAAAGATCAGGCAAAAATGTCTGCACAGGCGGCGTTTCGGACGAAGGTGCTGTTTGATACCAGCCGGCTTTTGCAGAAAGCGACCAACGAAGACGAAATTTTATCCCTGACGGCAGCGCAGCTTACCAAACTGCTAAACCGGAACCTGATCGTGTATCCAGAGCAGGATGGTTCTCTTGGACAGGGGCAAATTTTTAACACAGTGGAAGAAAGCAGCCGACTCAGTTTTGATTCTGCGCCGGAACGCAGTGCCGCTGAGTGGTGCTTTGCAAATAAGAAGCGTTCGGGTGCATCAACGGATTACTGCACCGATGCAAAAGGACTGTACTTTGCGATTCGTACAGGCAGCGGTGTGTTTGGTGTTATCGGCATCGACCTGTCGGAACGCTCCATGGATGCGTTTGAAAACAGCGTCCTGCTGTCGATCCTTGGTGAATGCGCATTGGCAGTGGAAAACCGTCGCATTGCGCTGGAAAAGGAGCAAGCCACTGTTCATGCACAGAATGAACAGCTCCGGGCAAATTTGCTGCGAACCATTTCCCATGATCTTCGGACGCCGCTGACCTCCATCTCAGGCAATGCAAGTAATCTGCTCTCCAATGCGGAAACGCTGGATGCAGAAACACGGACAAAGATCTGTACGGATATTTTTGATGATGCACAGTGGTTGATCGGTTTGGTGGAAAATTTGCTTTCTATCACCCGCATTGAGGATGGGCGGATGAATCTTCAAATCTCTCCGCAGCTCATGGATGAGGTGGTCGAGGAAACGCTGCGGCATATCAGCCGAAAAAGCAAGGAGCATATCATCACAACGACTTATTCGGATGAAATTCTTCTTGCCGACATGGACGCACGGCTTATCATGCAGGTCATTATCAATCTGGTGGACAACGCCATCAAATACACGCAGAAAGGCTCCCGGATCAATATTTCTGCGTATGCAAAAAACAGTAATATCGTGGTAGATGTATCCGATGATGGCCCCGGTATCCCGGAGCAGAATAAAGCGCAGGTCTTTGAAATGTTCTTTACCGGACAGAATCAGATTGCAGACAGCCACCGCAGTCTGGGGCTGGGACTTGCGCTCTGCCGGACGATCCTTGCCGCTCATAAAGGTACCCTGACTCTCCGGGATAACGAACCGCACGGCTGCATATTCTCTTTTGAACTTCCCAAAAGCGAGGTAAGTATTCATGAATAAACCAACGATTCTGGTTGTTGAGGACGATTCATCGGTACGGAGTCTGATCACAACCACCCTGAAAGCACACGGGTATAAATTCCTGACAGCGGCCAACGGAGAGATGGCTGTGATGATGGCGTCCAGCCATAACCCGGATATTATGCTGCTGGATCTCGGACTGCCGGATATTGATGGCGTTGAGGTGATCCGCCGCATCCGGGAGTGGTCGAATCTACCCATCATCGTTTTGAGTGCCCGCAGTGAGGATTCCGATAAGATCGAAGCACTGGATCAGGGCGCAGACGATTATCTGACGAAGCCTTTCTCAGTGGATGAGCTTCTGGCTCGCCTGCGCGTGACGCAAAGGCGGCTGAATTTGCAGGCATCCGGTGAGGTCAGCAGCTCAGTTTTTGTAAATGGCCCGCTGAAAATTGATTTTGCTGCCGGCTGTGTCTGGCTGAACGGTGAAGAACTGCATCTGACCCCAATCGAATATAAGCTGCTTTGTGTCCTTGCGCACAATGTAGGAAAGGTTCTGACCCATACGGCGATTACGCAAAAAGTCTGGGGAAGCTCGCAAGAAAACGACATTGCATCCCTGCGTGTCTACATGGCATCTTTGCGCAAAAAGCTGGAATCAGGCGCACATTCTCTGCATCTGGTTCAGACCCATGTGGGGGTCGGCTACCGGATGCTGCGTGTTGAAGCGGATGATTCGCCAGAAGAATAGTCCGCAGGCAGATTCAGACAAAACAAAAACAGGGGGCATCCACCCGGACGCACCCTGCAAAAATCCACACACGATAAGGTTGACAGGGCGTTCCCCATCGGGAACGCTCTGTTTTTCTTTGGTTGCATGATGAGCTTGTTCCGCCTGCGCAAACGCGGACTTGTCGGGGCAAGGCTCCTCCATCTTGCGGGTGCCAGCCCTCTTGACAAGGAAAAACACAAGGCTCTTTATGATGATAAAGCTATAAAAACAGGATAAAGGCAATTATTTGAGATTTTTGAAAAAACGGAAATCATTTTGATGATGTGGAACGTTTTAATAGACAGGAAGGGGGTGAACCGTATCCAGACAGAATTATTGCTGCGGAAAGCGCAGAGCGGAGATACGGGTGCGCTGGACACTCTGATTGCAGCGTACTACCCACAAATTCTGAACTATTGTCGTTGGCATACAGCGGACGAGCAGCAGGCGCAGGATGCAGCACAGGAAACCTTTTTGAAAGCGGTGCGCTGGCTGGATTCCTGTGGTGGATTTCAGGGGGCATTCCGTCCCTTTCTGTACAAAATCGCAAAAAACATTTGCATCGATCTGAACCGTACTATGGAGCGGACGGAGGTATCGCTGGAGAGCTTGCCGGGCGAACCCGCCTATCAGGAAAGCGGCTTTGCTGCGGCAGAGGAGAAAGCAAACCTGCGAGCGCTGACGGCCCAGCTGGAGCCGGAACAGCGGGAACTGGTATTGCTGCGGTTCGCACAACAGCTTAAATTGCGGGAGATCGCGCAGATTACAGGTCTGCCCCTGCGCACAGTGCAGTCCCGCCTGCGTGCCGCATTGAAAACCTTGAAAATGCAATTGGAAAAGGAGGACTGGAGATGAATCGAGCCTTTGAAAAAGAACTGTCCAAAGCACTTGCGGCAGAGCCGGACACAGCCGCACCGAAAACGCTGCTGCGCCGCTGCCGGGCGGAACATGTCGTAAAACAACGGAGTGATTGGCGCGATTTGCTGCACTGCCAGTTCAAATTGCTGGGCTGGAAGGTCTGGGCGCTGGAAGCAATGGCGGCACTGGCGTTGTACAGTGTGGGCCGGGAACTTGCCCTGTGGGAGAAGGCATGGACATTACGCAATGCACTGTTTGGTCTGAGCACACTTGCCATGCTGACAGCCCTGCTCGGTCTGCCGTTTTTATACCGGGCAAATCAATATAAGATGCTTGAACTGGAACAAGCCACATATGCAGGAATCGGTCGTCCGCTGGTGATGCGTTTTTTGCTGCTGCTGGTGGGAGAAACGATCCTGCTGGGAGTGCTGGTACTCAATGTGCGGGCAGCCGTGCCATGGAGCATCGGGCAACTGCTGGCGGTGCTGACCGTGCCATTCCTGACCGCAAACAATGAGCTGCTTCTGCTGCTGCGCTGGGTGCGCCCGGAATGGATGATGACCGGGGCTGTACCGCTGTTTGCAGGGCAGCTGTGTTTGCTGCGGTTCGTGCAATTATCGGAACTGCCGAAAGGTCTGCCGCTGGCGGCGGGTGTGCTGGTGCTCTGTATGGTGTTGCAGTGCATCCGGCTTGCCGCCCGGTCAGAATATATTGCAGAAGGCTGAAAGGAGCAAGTCATGGAACTGAAAATCCAGAATATTACAAAGCGATACCGGGATAAAACGGCGGTGGATGATGTGTCCATCACTCTCACGCCGGGTGTGTGGGGACTGCTGGGGGCGAATGGTGCAGGCAAAACAACCTTAATGCGGATGCTGGCGGGCATTCTGCGGCCCAGCAGTGGCCGGATTTTGTGCGATGGGGTGGAGATTGGGACGCTTGGTGCGGCCTACCGGGAAAAGCTGGGGTATCTGCCGCAGGAATTCGGGTTTTACCCGGAATTCACGGTGCAGGACTATCTGGAATATATGGCGGCGCTCAAGGGTCTGCCGCGCACAGAGGCTGCCCGGCAGATCGATGCACTGCTGGAGCGGGTAAGCCTCACTGAGGTGCGCCGCAAAAAGATCATAAAGCTTTCCGGCGGTATGAAGCGCCGGGTAGGCATCGCACAGGCACTGCTCAACGACCCGGAAATTTTAATTCTAGATGAGCCCACGGCAGGGCTGGACCCCGGAGAACGGGTGCGCTTCCGCAATCTGCTGTCGGAGTTTGCACAGGAACGGATCGTTCTCATTTCAACGCATATCGTTTCGGATGTGGAATACATTGCAGCTGAAAATGCCGTGATGAAGGCTGGCAAAATCATTGCACAGGACACCACCGAAGGGCTGGTAAAGCAGATCGAAGCCAAAGTCTGGCAGGGGAACATCCCGATGGAACAGCTTGCCCGGTGGGAACACCGGCTGCGGGTAGTGAACCTGCGCAACGAGCCGGACGGAACGGTAACATTGCGGTATCTGGCGGATGCACCGCAGCTGCCGGACAGCGTCCCGGCACAGCCCCGGCTGGAAGATCTGTATCTGTGGCTGTTCCCGGAGGAAATGGAGGAAGCAAAATGAGCCTGTATCGTTTGGAATTGAAACGTGTGTGCAAAACTCGTATGACAGCTATTCTGCTGGCCATTGCACTGGTGCTGGCCGTGGTCATGGCATATCTGCCGGTGACCTTTATCGGCTGGACGGAACTGGATGCCAGCGGAAACGAAGTGCGTTACACGGGTCTGAAAGCAATCCGGAAACGGCAGGAGCAGCAGGTATCCGGTGGTACCATCACGCCGGATGTCATGCAGGAAGCACTGGAAACCTATCAGCGGGTGTACCGGCAGTATGATGCAAGCTCCATCAACGATATCCCGGTCGAGGTATTTTATAAAGAACTTGCCCGGTATCAGCCTCTTGTGAACAGCGCAAAGGAAGCCTTTGCCGACTCGAAAACCGGCATGGCACCGGGCGTGATGGGGCTGACCGCAGAGGATATGCAGAACTTTTCCAGCCAGCTCCCCAAACGGCTGGAATCGGTGATCTGGCTGGAACAAAGCGGAAAGCCCGGCTATGAGCAGGCGCAGGCCATTGCACAGAAAAAGTTCGATGCTGTACAAAAACCGTTCACCTATTCATTTGGGGTCAGTTCAGACGCAATGGATTACCAGACCCTGTTGAGCTTGCTGCTCACCCTGCTGTGCGCGGTGATTGCGGCCCCGGTGTTTGCATCGGATGCACAGACCGGAGCGCAGGACATCCAACTGTGCACAAAAAACGGCGGTCTGCGGCTAGCAGCGGCAAAGCTGGCGGCGGCGTTCAGTATCACAGGGGCGGCGTATCTGCTCTGCGGCGTGGTGTGGATTCTGGTCACGAATGCTCTATTTGGCTGGGAAAGTACCCAAACTTCCGTGCAATGGCTGTTTTCTGTGACCAGCCTGCTGCCGTATACCGTTGGCCAGATGGAGTGGGTCATGCTGGTGGCAAACTTCCTGATCTTCTTTGCGGAGGTGGCCTTTGTGCTGATGGCATCCGTATGGGCCAAGAACAACCTGACCGCTTTGTCTGTGGCGCTGATCAGTGTGGTGGCACCGCTGATCGTTTATATGGTCGTGCCGGGCTCCTTTGGAGAATGGCTGTCCACCCTGCTTCCGGCAGGAGGCATTGGGCTTTCCAACGCATTGATGTATAAAATGATCGGTTTTGATTTTCTCTATGCAGGCGGGCATGCCTTCTTTCAGGCAGATGTACTGCTGGCATCGGCACCGATCAAGATCGTTCTGCTCGTTGGACTGGCAGCATGGGGGTATCTGAGAAAGACCAGAGTGGCTTAAACGGAAACGCTGCCCCAAAAGGTCATCCGATGCATAGAAAACGGCATCGGATGACCTTTTGTGTCTGGAACTCCCTGCCAGGAATCAAAGTTGATGCACAGTGATGTGCAGGAGGACTGGACAATAAAAGAGCGTTGAGTCGTTGGACTTGATGCTCTTTTTTTGTTTGTGTACCCCGAAAAATTGATGAACAAAAAGAAAAATTAAAAAAATTCTCTTGAAAGCTGTAACGAAAGAGCGGGAATTGCGTTAATTGGATAGAAACAGTTGATCAGAATGAAAAGCGGAGGTGAAGGTATTTTATGAAAGTCAAAGAAAACCCATCTCTTATTTTGGCGTTCCATGGGATGCTTGGGCGGAAAAAGCAGACCAGCCTGTTGCTGATCCTGCTGACGATGGTTTTTTCGTTCCTGACAGCAGCCACGATTTATTCTGGCAGCTCTGCCCAGGCGTTGCAGGATACCCGATGCGAACTGTACGGCGAGTGGCAATACCTGAGATTATCGGATACGGACACGGATGCTGCACAGGTGCGGGACAATCTGCCCGCATCCGCAAAAGTCAGCACGGCAATTCAGGATGGAATCGTTCTTGGTGCAGACAATGGGCTGGCGGGCGGTATCGGAACCGTAGACAGCGCCTTTGCACAACTGGGGCGTATCGTGCCGATCAGCGGAAACTTTCCTGCACAACCGGATGAGATCGCTATGACGACAACGTTGTTGGATGCGTTGGGCTGTTCCTATGATCTGGGGCAGACGATCACGCTGAAGGTCGCAGACAATGATTATGACCCGTTATCCGGTTCCGGTAAGATCGTGGAACAGACCTATACCCTGTGTGGTGTTCTTCCGGCCTATGACGTCTATTGGAATCTTGGCAGCAACCTGACGGTCAGTGCGGTTGTCGTTGAGCCGCTTGCACTGGCGGGGCAAAAATTCCAGACCTTCTACGATTTGAATGCGGACACCGTAGGTACTGCATCGGATGACCCGGATTTCATTGCAAATGAATATGCCTATCCGCAGGAAGATACGGTGTCTTCTTCGTTGACGTTCCTGCTGATGATCGCGATCCTGGTCAGCTTCTTTGCCGTTGCGCAGTATTTTGTGATCGTGCTTCATAAACGAGTGCAGACACTGCATACATTCCAGATCCTTGGCGCAAGAAAACAGGACTTGCACCGGATGTGCCTGTGGGAAGCTCTTTTTGCAGGTCTTGCGGCAGTTTTCCTTGGTTTTGCACTTGGGTGTGGTGCTGCCGCCATAGGGCTTGGACTGCAAAAACAGCTTTCGTTCTTTGCGGTTCCTTTTGCATCGTTGATCCTGCTTGCCGTACTATTTTTGATTGCTGTGCTGTTGGGCGCATTCCTGCCGGCTGTTCTGACCCGCCCAAAGGCAGCACAGAAGAAGGAAAGCAAGGCCAAAAAGTTCCGTTTGGCGCAGCTTCCGCTTGCGCCGCAGGTCGGTGTCGGCTGTGCGGTCTTGCTGATCGCAGTCAGCTGCCTTTATGTCGGATGGCGTGTCATGCTGCCGTATGATCTGGATGCGCCGTATGCTTGTCTGTCCATCAAGATGAACGGAACCTCCGGGATGCCGTTTTCTCTGAAAGAGGATCTCGCTGCATTGCCCGGTGTGGAAGAGGTTTCGGCTGCAATTGATCTGACCGATACCTATACAGTGACGTCAGACAAGATCCAGTCCAGCCATATGCTTGCCGATATCTGGGTCAAGGATAACGGTTTCTTTACGGACATTCCGAGCTTGCTGCGAAATGCAGAAAAGGGAACGCTGAACACGACTGTCTGCGCCTTGCCGGAGGACGAACTGCGCCGCATTGCCGCAGATGCCGGCGTTTCGGACGAGGAAATAGAGACGCTGCTGTCCGGGGATTCTGTTTTGACCCTGTGGGGAGATTGCTATTATGACCCCGCTGCGGATGAGTATTATCAGAACACCCAAACGGAGGGCAGTATTCCTGTTGAACCGGTTTTCGCAGCCGGGGACAAGTTGAGCATCCAATACCGGCGCTATACCGGGCAGGATGAAGCCGGGAATGAGGTCTACCGGACGTATACAGCCCAGCTGCCCATTGTCGGTGTCGTAAAGTCTGCGAACAACTACACGCTGTTGACAACAGACCGGCTCATTTCCAGCGGCACGATTTTTGTCAGTACGGCTCTTTACCATAAAATGTTTGAGAGCGCAGGAAGCTACTTTATGGAAAAGGAAGGATACAGCAGCCTGAACGTGAAGCTGTCCACTGGCAGCAATTTCTCTTTGCGTCGGTCTATTTCCTCCATTGCGACGCGCAGAAATGGGATTCTGAGCGCAGACAACTACGATCTGCTCAGCCAAAGCTATACGGAAGGAACGCAAAGTGCATTTCTGGTCGGAATTCTGGCGGTACTTGGTGTTCTTCTGGGCTGCGCTTTGCTGGTCGTCCTGAACCTTTCTGCCTATGAAGTCCAGCAGCAGCGGTTGTCCCTTCTCCTGACGCTGGGCGTTTCCCCGAAAAAACTGGTGTGTTCTTATGCAAAACGGGTGATTCCGGTGATCGTTGGAACTACGCTGATCGTCAATATCCTTGTATCTGTGGCAGTTTCACACATTGTCCCGATTCAAAGCATTCTGGATCTGATCCGGATCCATACAGATGGACGTGTATTTGAATTTCACAGACCTGTGGGAAGTCAGATCCTGGTCAGCATTCTGCTGATGGGGTTCTGGCTGGGCGCGGCTTTGCTGCCGGTTTTCTCCTTTATCCGGAAAAAAGCATCGAAGGGGGACATCTTATGAAAGACAAAATTCTGGAAGCTGTGCAAATTTCCAAAACCTATGGTGAGGGTGAAAGTGCTGTTCAGGCATTGAAAGCCAGCGATCTGACGATCTGGAAGGGGGAATTTGCGTCCATCATTGGTTCCAGTGGCAGCGGGAAATCCACTCTTCTGAAGATCCTGGGAGGACTGCTGCCGCCCACGACCGGAAACGTTCTGCTGGATGGGCAGGACATCTATGCGATGAATGCAGAGCAGCTTGCACAGGTGCGGCGGCAAAAAATTGGCTTTATTTTTCAGGACTTCCGGCTGTTCCCGGAGTATACGGTGCGGGACAACATTCTGATCCCATTTTATCTCGACCATCGGACACCGGACGAGCAGATGCTCCGTAAACTGACGGAAATTCTTGGAATCGCAGAGAAACTCGATGCTCGTCCTTCTCAGATTTCGGGTGGACAACAGCAGCGTGTGGCAATCGCCCGCGCACTGATCGGGAAGCCGCGCATTGTCTTTGCAGACGAACCGACCGGAAATCTGGACACCAGAACGGGTGAGGACACCATGAAGCTCCTGACAGAATGTGCAGCAGAATTCGGACAGACCCTGATCGTTGTTACCCACAACCCGGAGATCGCTAAGAAAGCGCAGCAGATCATCCGAATCGAGGATGGGCGCATCATAAAAGGACTTTAAAATCAAGACCCCGCGTGAAAACGCGGGGTCTTGATTTTCTGAACAGGAGATTTTTTATTGTGGCGGAACGCTTCTTTTTACAGGAACAACGTCACGCTTTTACATCCCGTTTCCGCAGCAGGCCCCATGCCAGCAAAAACATCGCTGCCAGCCAGAACGCACAGCTGAGAAAGAACATTCCATAGCTTCCGGCCAGTGCGTCCTCGCTTTTGTTGGAGTTCATACCCAGTTGCATCAGGGAATAGGGCCACAACAGCCCATGACCCTTGGAGCTGATAAAGATGCCGGTAATGCCGCCCAGCAGCCCCAGGAAAATGGGCACGGCAAAGCTGCGGATGACCATGGCCAGCACCAGCTGTGCGGCAA
>ENA-ORUG01003131-ORUG01003131.1-human-gut-metagenome-genome-assembly--contig:-NODE-3131-length-10322-cov-20.646830_pt1 | contig 10322 bp, 8 predicted proteins | sample MGYA00242079_ERZ509207 | MGnify/ENA primary metagenome ERZ509207 (study PRJEB26280, sample SAMEA2338780) | human gut metagenome | biome: human gut; feature: human-associated habitat; material: faeces...
CGTAGTTGCCGCCGCACTTGGTGAAGCCGGTCAGGCCGGGAGCGGCACGGATGTACTCGTCTTCCACATAGATGCGCACGGGGTTGATGCCCTCGGCGTAGTAAGCGCCCGACGGAGCCGCGATGATGCAGAAGATATAGTGCTTGGAAGCGTGCACGCCCAGGCCCACATCGTTTGCAAACACGAAGGGACGGATGTACAGGGAGGCACCATCGGTGTGGGGCACCCAGTCACGGTCCACATCCACCAGAGTCTCCACAGCCTGGATGTAATCTTCCACGGGGATCTTGGGGATGCACAGACGGTCGGCAGAATCCTGGAAACGCTTTGCGTTGCAGTCCGGGCGGAACAGCTGGACGGTGCCATCCGCAGTCCGGTAAGCCTTCATGCCCTCGAAGATCTCCTGAGCATAGTGGAACACGACGGTAGCCGGGTCCAGCTCAAAGGGGCCGTAGGGGACGATGCGGGCATCGTGCCAGCCCTCGCCCTCGGTGTAGTCCATCACGAACATATGGTCGGTGAACTTCTTGCCAAAGCCCAGGTTGTTCTCGTCCGGCTTCTCCTTGGGAGAAGTGGTACGGGTGATCTTGATATCCAACATGATAAATTTCCCTCTTTCCTGATCACGGGCGCCGCACAGTTCCTGCGCCCGAAACGCCGAATGTTGTTTTCTATTATAATAGGATGACCAGCTTTTGCAAGGAATCGCAAAATCTTTCATCTTTGGGACGGGTAAGTTGCGCCAAATTATGAGCAGATGTGTGTGCAAACTGCTAAAAAAATGATACAATAGGGGTACAAACCGTGTTTTTGACCCGGAAAGGAGTTTTGTTTTATGATCCAGGGCGTCATTTTTGATATGGATGGCCTGATGTTCGACACCGAGCGCATCTGGGCCACCCTGTGGGAACCCGCACTGGCCGGGCTGGGCCTTTCTTATAAGGAGGGGCTGGACGAAGCCGCCCGCGGCACCGCAGGCGACTCCATGCGGGCGGTGCTGCGCCGGTTCTATGGGCCGGACTGCGACCCCGACCGCATCATCGAGGCCCTGCATGAGCAGGGTGTCATCGCATTCCAGGCACCGCCGCCCAAAAAGCCCGGCCTGGACGAGATCCTGGCCTGGCTGGAGCAGCGGTACATCCCCATGGTGGTGGCCTCGTCCAGCCGTATGGCCTCCATCCGGCATCATCTGGACAGCTGGGGCCTGACCCACTACTTCAAGGCCGTCATCAGCGGGGAGCAGTTCATCAGCTCCAAGCCGGACCCGGAGATCTTCTACCGGGCCGCCGAGATGCTGGGCACCGCACCGGAACACACCCTGGTGCTGGAGGACAGCTACAACGGCGTGCGCGCTGGTGCCGCCGGCGGTTTTGTGACCGTGATGGTGCCGGACCTTGCCCAGCCGGACGACGAGATGCGCCGCCTGTACACCGCCGAGTGCGCCAGCCTGCACGAGGTGCGCCGGATGCTGGAAGAAGGCCGGCTGTAAGGGTTTCGTCTTTCACGACCGCCGGGACGATGCCCCGCCGCACCAGACCGGTCACGAATCGTTTCTCCACCCCGGCTTCCTTTCCCCGCCGGGTGATGGTCAGGCTCAGGGTATCGCCCACCGATGCGATGCCGCAGTTGTAGGGGGAGTGCGCCCGGGGCGTCAGCAGAAAATCCAGCCGCACGAGCTCCCGCCGGACCGCATCCGGGAAGGAGACCTGCCCCAGATTGGAGACCGTGATGCAGGAGCTGTGCCCGCCGCAGACCGCAAACCCGGCCCGCAGCAGGTCGGTGGCGAACCCACCATCTCCATGACGGCTCTTTTGGAATTGCGCAAGGATGCCGACCTGGAAATGAAGGCAAAGCTCCGCCTGGCACTGCTCACCTGATGCAAAAAAGGGCACTGATTGCAATGCAATACAGCGCCCTACATCATCGGACATGGAAAACACCGACCGTGCAAAAACCGTGCAGAAACCGTGCACCCATGGCTTACAAAACAAAAAAGCCATGAAATCTTTCGATCCACAGCTTCCACGGTAGACATTCCTAACCATTGGGACCTGCAACAACGACGACTGCGGCCGGTGGCCGATGCAAGGAGGAGTTGTTGGGGCAGTGGCCAGCAGGACGCAAGTGCCGCCCAAGGCACGAGGCGGATGCTGGGAGCCGCAACCCGTAACTCTAAGCAACAGCCCACTGGGCTGATTGCTTGCGGCGCTGTGCGCCGCCGCCTTGTTCGAGTCCCTTCCATTGTGCAGACAAAAAGAAAAACCAGTACACAACGTGTACTGGTTTTTCTTGGTGCGATGGAAGGGACTCGAACCCCCGGCCTACTGATTCGTAGCGCACTCCGGGCGATTCCCTCAATTTTTGGAAGTTACGTTTTAACGTTATTTCTTTGCGATGTATCGCAAGTTTTTAGCTTGGAGTTTCTGCACCCTTTGTCCGATTTTGCAACGATTTGCACCCTCTGCACGTTTTGAAACCGTGCAAAAACCGTGCAGAAACCGTGCACTTACTCCCGGACAAACTAAAAACCACTTCATCCGACAATGACTTGACGGCATTGGTTCGAGTGACCGCACACCATAAATCAAGTCTTGGAGGATATGACTATGACAAAATTGCTTTCCTGCCGCTACAATATGGACACTAACCGGGTGGAAGCCCGGTTCGCAGATGGCTCTGCTGTTGCCATCGACTGCATCGCCGTTGAGGACGAGTACGGCAACACACCAGCGCAGCGGGCGGAGCTGGACTGGCTGCTGTGGAACAAGCCCTTGGAGTATGCACAGATGGTGCTGAGAGGGGAGATGGAGCACTACCTGTCGCTGGGTTGTGACCACAGCAGGCTGGAGGATTGAATCTTAGAAAACGCGCGGCAAAATCGCTAATCGCGCGGCGCGCGTTTTTATCGCTGACTTTTATTCAGGCAACATTGCACGCGTGCATTTCAGCGTGCGATTTTATTTATTTAAATTTTCATCGCGTTACAGTTTGTTTTTTCAATATTCCATTTGCGTATCGCACTTTCTACGCATGAAGAATGCACGCTCGTGCAATTTTTATTCGCGCTTTGTTTGCGCGATTACGCGTTTTTCAGCGCAAATTCAGCGTAAACCACACCAAGTCAGCGTATTTTCAGCGTAAATTCTGAAATGTCAGCGTAAAAGTCGGCGTAACTAATCATTTACCATATAAATGATGCAATGATGCTCGCTCAGCTCGTAGTCCCGCAGAGTGTCAAGAATCTATTATACGCATCTTGCATTGCTGGATTGTTAGACAAATATGCCTGAATATTCATACCTCTTTCCAGTAAAACAGCCAACAGTTCCTCATCGCTTTGCAATGCTCGCTTCATCTTCAAATAGCCATCTACCATTTCTTTTGTATATCCAAACGGTGAGCCTTCATATTTGAAAACATTACTTATCGCTTGTTCCTTAAGGTCGTTCTTTCGTTTATCCTCGAGATATTCACCTTGTGCATCTAAATATTCGTCTAGCTTTTGATTCGCTATTACACTCGATTGACTTTTTAAAATACCAATTTTTTCTACGAGTCCCCGATTTTTCAGCTCATTTGAATTTATCTCTCCGCTTGTTAGTGTCAAATTGTAAATAGACGAATTTCTGACAGATCCATCATCATTTAATAAATGCTCAATCGTCAACCTGCTCTGATCCAGAACTGTATCTCTTTGGTCGGGCATATACAAACAATACAATATATATTTCACAATTCGATGATTACTTTTATATGCACTATTTTTCAACGAATAATGCATCGAAGATGTTGTAAACATCAATTCATCTACTGTTGAACTTGATATAAACTTCGATAACTCCCTAAACACATCTGATATAACATATTTGAAATCCATTTCAGATTTTGTATGATAAACATCAAACGCAGCATTAGCGATAGCCTTGTCCGTTTTATTACTTGTATAAGAGCAAGAATGGAACAAAAAGAAGAAATTCCTCAGATTGTGAAAACAGGTTTTGCAGTCATCTTCCGTAATCATTTCTCTTTTATAGAGCACTTCAATTGCCGCCAGAAGAGAGCGGACTTGATAATTCCTCTTTATATCAAAATATTCGATATCAGTGTCATCATTTTTTGACGCAATAATCGCATACGCACTTGAGTATTCCACCAAGTCATCTAAAAATCTTGACAAATTTTCAAGTGGGACTTCTTCTTTAATAAGTTTATAGACCATATCAGAATTTTCTGCTCGTTTTTTGATATAGCACTTACAGAAATGTCCTAACATGGAATCTTCATCTGGCAAATCCTTGCAATTGTTTAATATTTTATTCCATTTTTCTTTTGCTTTGTCAACCACATCTGTTGTCCTTGGCTGGATATATTTCATCACATGGTTTTTTAGAAGTTCCATTTGCTTAAGTTTTTTTCCTCTTGCATTAAGAACCTCAAAAATATTATATATTTCTTCTTCTTGTGTTGATATAATTTCTACGACATTGATACTTAAAAGTTTTTCTTGAAACATCACCAATCTCTCAAACGAATAAGAACTCAACTCGTTATCGAAATACGAAAACGCTTTATAAAAAACATTTTCTTCAGAGACGGATTCGTTATCGAGAATACTTTGATAGAGTCGCTTTATATCAACATCGTATGCTTCATTGCAAATTTTAAGTTCTCTTGTCGCATTAATAGTAGGTGCTGTTAAATATGTTTCCTGAATATATTTTGCACGGTTCTTTGAGCTTTCCGTGTTGATATTCAAAAGTCTATGATATAAACATAGTAAAAGTATATAGATTGTTGTTAATCGTTGCTGTCCATCTATAATATCGTATTCATTTATTCCATTGAACACATATCCCTGTTTCAATTTGTTTTGTTCGGTCTGATTGATAAGGACTATCGCACCCAAAAAGTGCGACCAGTTTGTATCACTATACTTCATAGTAAATACTATATCATTCAACAATTCAGACCAATTCACCTTATCCCATACGTAGTCTCGCTGATAGCGTGGGACAGAATATTTTGCGACACGAGAAAAGATTTCGCTTATCGGTCTACTTTCTGTATCAAAACTCATCTTATGTTCCTTTCATTTAATTATTGTGTGGCACTCAGCATATATCTATTACTTTTCATCTACTCTTTCTTCTATTCGCTGCTCTACCAAGTCCCGTACAACATCAATGCACCCATCCGTATCTTTCAACACTTCTTTCTCCCAGAAGTGGATAACATACCAGTCTTGCGCTCGCAAAGCCTTATCATCCCGAATATCTCGTGAGATATTCTCCTCGATTTTGGCTATCCAGTACTCCCGGTTACGTTTCAGCCTCGGCTTGCGTTCTTCCCAGTTCTGCCCATGCCAAAACTCACCATCCACGAAGATAGCGATATTATATCTCAGGACGGCAATATCGGGAGAGCCGGGGAGACGCTTATCGTTTAGCCTATACCGAAACCCCAGATGCCACAGACGCTTCGCCAAAAGCACTTCCGCCTTGCCTTGCTTCAGGTGGACACGAGACATCCGCTTGGATGTTTCCGGGGTCGTGTCATATGATTTCGGATGTTTCATTATTCTTGTATCACCAAATCACCGCATACTTCATTAAATTTATTTTGAGCCAGCGGTGCTACACCTCCGTGTTGAAACTTATTGATCAGTTCTGAAATTCCCATATGTCCCTGCATATGCGCTATAACCGTCAAATGCGAAAGACAATTATTGATTCTTCCGGACTTAAAATCCCACTGCTGTCCTTTCAAATATGAATATTTGCAATCCTCATTTTGGGCAAGCAAATCATTATAATACAAAAATCCTTCTAGTGAAACACCTCCCAACAATCCAAAACTATCACCAAGGGTTTCTACAACATCCGGGTCAAGAATAAGTGAATTCCAACAAAAGCGTGTCATGCTCGATTCGATTACTTCGCCTGTTATAACATTTATGGTTTCGCTCAAATATTCTGTATCGTTATGTTGATATCCAATCATATATGCTATTCTTAAAAAAAGAACAGCTAATACATCGAGATTTGCTTGATGCCCTTGTCCGATTCTGTCGATGATATCCCAAATCCGACCAAAATTCATATCTGGCACAATCTCACCGTCAGACTTTTGTATAATCGGACGTGCGTCTAACAAAAAATTACGTTGCCCATTTCTTTTACTCTCAATTCCGGGATATTGCATATATACTTTTTCATGAGAATGCGTTTCATATAATAGTATTCGCCTTTCAATATTCCCGTTTTCGAGTCCTTCTCTTGAAAGATTATTGAAGTTCTCAATATTTTCTAATTTTATCTGTTTCGTTGTATTTTGTGGTGCTCTTTTAGAAATGGTAGTACGTACTCTTTCTCGAATATCTTGGTTTAAAATCGGCGGCATATTTTATTCCTTTCCAATTTGTTTTGCTACATACGAATTGTTCAGCCAGAAGCACTGCTTCGTCATAGAACCACCCGTAGGCAGGGGAGCAGTATCCGTACTATCCCGCCCATGGGGGCGAACGTGAGCCACACGGCTTTCTGATGCCTTGGGCAAGTTATTGCGATTCCGCCCACTGGCATCCTTCCAGATGTGAACGCCCTCCCGCAAGGTATCGACCGTACGCTGCCATACACGATGTACCTCTTCCAGATCCTCTGCCGGGATATTCCAGAATTTCACCCTCTGGAAGTAGCACTCGCCGTCCTTCGACTTTTGGAAGATGATGAACAGGAATTTGGTCGGTGCAAGAAGGTCATAGAGCGCAGACTCTTCCCATGTTTCGTTCATCATTGCACAGAAGTTCATCACAGGGAAGGACATACTCTCTTTTATACTGCCATTCGGTTCAATGGCGATGGTCTTGAGTTGGATGCCTGCCTTTTGGAATTCCTCTGTGTTCGACAGATGCCCTTTCACGCCAAGCATCGCTGCCACTAAAAGCTCGTTGAGGTTCTTGGCATTCGTTTCTACGCCCAGCCGTGCCTTAAGTTCCGTCCTGCTCATCCCCACATAAGGCCGGACTTTTGCGCTGAACCAGTCCTCAAAGCTGGTCGTTCTTAACGCTGCCGGGTCTTTGATGATCTTCTCGCAGGGTTCGTCCCCGAAGATGTACCGCCGCAAGATCTGCGTCATGTAGCTGGACTTCAGCGAGTACGCCCGCTTCATGGCCGGGATAGGACTGAACGGCTGCGACCGGGTATCCTGCGAGTTGCGGCCTTTCGGACACGCTGCTAGATACATGGTATCACCCTCACTAATCAGGTGTGCCTGTCCTGCCTTGATCTTGTCCATCAGGATCTTCCAGTCATTGCGGATGACCTCCAGATCCTCGTCCGGGAACTGGAACAGCACTGCCTTGTCGATCGTAAAGTCGACCTTGGGCACCCCATCCCGGTGCTCATAGGACATCAGCAGCATACAAGCACACTTCACCCAGAATGCACTGGTCTCGAAGGTCTTGTAGTATTCTTCATCATAGTTCAGCATATCGCAGACCAACCGTTCCTTGGCCTGAATGCCACGAGGGGTCTGCCGATAGGGTGTCACCTTCAATTCAACGCCCGCCTCCTCAAAATCGGGAGCCGGGTTGCTATTGGGCTTATACCCAAACCAGCTTTCCTCCACAACGGTACCGATGGCACCTTTGCCTGTTGCGATGCGCCCAGTCTTGTCAATCTCGCCCAGCGTTTTGCCGACTGCTTCCTGCCCACGAGCGAGAACTTCCGCCTTCGTTTTGTACTTCCGCTGCTCCATGACTTACCCTCCAATTTTAGGGGTTGATCCCTCGGTAGGTTTTTGCTATAATAATGGTGAGAAAACGGTCAAAATCACAAAAAGTGGTTGATCTTTTTCTCAAAAAAGTGTATACTTAGATTTAAGTATATCACAGAACGGGGTGTTATGAAAGTGTCAGCAAATAGCGATATTCGTGTTGTGGAGCTATTTGCCGGCGTCGGCGGTTTCCGCGTTGGATTAGAGCGTTGTTCCGAAAGATTTAAGACGATTTGGGCAAACCAATGGGAACCCGGCCAAGCTGGTCAATGGGCTTATAAGTGCTACGACAAAAATTTTGGCGAGGATTCCCACTGTGTGAATGCAGATATCGCCACCGTGATCGATCAAGTGCCGCCGCACGACCTTCTGGTGGGTGGCTTTCCCTGTCAGGACTACTCTGTTGCCAGCACCGGTGCTAAGGGCATCGAGGGCAAGAAGGGCGTCCTCTGGTGGTCCATCTATCAGATCATCCAGAAGAACCATCCCAACTACGTTCTGCTGGAGAATGTAGACCGCCTGCTTAAATCACCCGCATCCCAGCGTGGCCGTGATTTCGGCATCATCCTGAAGTGCCTGCAGGAAGAAGGCTATGGCATCGAATGGCGTGTGATCAATGCCGCAGACTATGGCTGCGTCCAGCGCAGACGGCGTACCTTCATCTTTGCATTCAAGAACACCACCAAGCAGTATGAGCGTATGACCTCGTGTTTCTCTGCGGACACAAAGGACGGTCGTGTCTGGCTGATGCAGGAGGGCTTCTTTGCCCATGCATTCCCGGTGCATTCTGAGGTCGCAGACCCTAAGAAAGTGACCACCGTCGATTTCAATGAATATACCGACACCGTTGACGTAACGAACCGTTTCAGAGCCGCTTTCTACAACAGCGGTGTGCTGTGCAACGGTAAGATTTTCTCTCTGGAAGCCGTCCCGAACGGTAAGGAACCGATGCTGCTCGGCGATATCATTGTCAACGGCGATATCGACAAAAGCTTCTTCATCGAGGATGAGGATCTGGAAAAGTGGAAGTACATGAAGGGTGCCAAGACCATCGAGCGCACTTCCAAGACCGGCTACTCCTACACCTTTTCCGAAGGTCCCATTGCGTTCCCAGACCCTCTCGACCGTCCCGGTCGTACGATGCTCACCAGTGAGGGCACCAAGAACCGCAGCTCCCATGCAATCACCGACCCTAAAACAGGGAAGTTGCGTATCCTGCTGCCGGAGGAGTGCGAACGCATGAACGGTTTCCCGACGGGCTGGACCGACACTGGGATGCCGAAGCGTCAGCGTTACTTCATCATGGGTAACGCCCTTGTCGTTCCGCTCATCACCCAGATGGGCAAGCAATTACTGGACATCTTATAACGAAAAACCAAGGCTGCACAGTCGGCCTTGGTTTTTATGCTTTTTCGCCACGATCAAGAGGTGCCCTATCATGGAGCAGATCCGTGTTGTTGAGCTTTTCGCCGGGGTCGGCGGCTTTCGCCTTGGGCTGGAGCAGGCTTCCTCCTGCTTTCAAACTGTCTGGGCGAATCAGTGGGAACCATCCATGCGTTCCCAATTTGCTTTCGAGTGCTACGAACGGCATTTCGGGCATCGCCCAGAACACGTTTGTCAGAACATCGTGACCGCCAAAGAAAACATCCCTCCACACGACCTTTTGGTCGGTGGCTTTCCCTGTCAGGATTACTCCATCGCCAAAAGGGGCGCACGAGGGATAGAAGGGAAGAAGGGCGTTCTTTGGTGGGAGATCAACGCTATCCTACGGGCACACAAGCCTCGCTATGTCCTTTTGGAAAACGTAGACCGGCTCATCAAGTCTCCAGCATGGCAAAAGGGGCGTGATTTTTCCATCATCCTACGGTGCTTCTATGAAGCAGGCTATGCCGTTGAATGGCGGGTGATAAATGCCGCCGACTATGGCGAAGCACAGCGCAGGCGGCGCACCTTTCTCTTTGCCTTCCGAAACGACACCGCCCTGTTCCGAAAAGCAGCGGACCTCATCTGTGTAGAGGGTCTGAAGGGTGCCCACCAGTTGCTCCTGCAGGACGGTTTCTTTGCCCCCATCTTTCCCTTGTATGGTTTTGAACGGAAATACAGCGAGGGATGGCTCGATGAGTTTCGTTACCTCGACTTGAAGGATTTGTCTGCCGCACAATCCTGCCACTTTTACGCCTCCGGGCTCATGGTCAACGGCCGCTTCTATTCCGTCGAGAGCATTCCCCTTCAATTCCCATATAAGCCGCTCTGCTCCGTGCTGGAGACCGCCCCACTTGCAGAGCGATATTTCCTTTCTGCTGCCGACATCAATCACTGGCGGTATCTCAAGGGCGCAAAGCAGGAGACCCGCCACCGCAGGAACGGTTCTACTTATTTCTTTTCGGAAGGCTCTATGGCATTCCCCGATCGTTCTGACCTTCCTGCCCGCACGATGCTCACCAGCGAAGGCTCCGTTTCCCGCAGCACCCATGTAGTCGCAGACCCACAGACCCAACGTCTGCGTACGCTAACGCCCATCGAATGCGAACGGCTCAACGGCTTCCCGG
>ENA-ORUG01003135-ORUG01003135.1-human-gut-metagenome-genome-assembly--contig:-NODE-3135-length-10314-cov-2.406765_pt1 | contig 10314 bp, 8 predicted proteins | sample MGYA00242079_ERZ509207 | MGnify/ENA primary metagenome ERZ509207 (study PRJEB26280, sample SAMEA2338780) | human gut metagenome | biome: human gut; feature: human-associated habitat; material: faeces...
CACTCTCCTATTACATTTATATACTGTATATTATTACTGTAAAACAATCAATATACTTTTGTGATTCGGTTAGATCGATTACATTTATATCTTATTCACAGATATATACTTTACAAACAAACAGGCATGATTACACAAACGTAAATATCAATAGTTGCAAAAACAATAAATCAAGGAATAAAATACATTATTTACTTATGTATATTGAGAACTCTTCAAATCTTCTTTTACATTTTCTTCTGAAGTATCTCGTAAATCCTTGCTATATTTCCGCACATTCAGTCGATCAATTGTTTTTTTTCAATTCTAGAAGCTATAAAATTGAATTAAATTCCTGTCTTATAATAAAATATACCTGTTTTATCAATACCCAAATTAAGATCAACTAGAAAAATAACAGAAAAATATCCCAATTATCCCACAAATTATCAAAATGACATTTTATCAGTTCAGGAAAAGAAAGATGATCCCTCCAATTTATGCAAAACCATTTATGCTAATACGATTTACCATTCTATATTTATAGTCTGAATTAAATCAGATTTTTTCAATTTTGAAAATGAATATAATATAACTTCAAAAACTAGAAAAGAGAGAAATTACCAAAATTGAATTTAAAGAAGGGAAGCAAAAGATCTTCAAACTCCTTTCCATTCATAAAAGTCAGGAAAAAGAGAACAACAGATCCATTGTAAAATATTCGTCTATAAAAGAAGATTTGGTTATGAGTTTGACACAACTAATTTGCTATATATAAAGAAGGCATATACTTAATCTGTTTTACAGTAAAAGTATATGCCTTTTGTTTATTTAGAGTATTCAGTTTTACTAATGCAAAATTTTAAACACTAATTCACGAAGAATATCTCCGTCAGACATTGAACTATTTTTCACTCCTTTTGATTTTGCATCGGCATATCGTATTTCACCAACAATCTGCATTGTCTTTACTCCACTATATTTGCGCATCGCAATTGCGTAGTCCCGAGCTTGCCAAGTAGTTCTTAACCCTAGCATATTAGCAATACCCTGCTCCGATTTATCAGGCGCATAATATGCTAACATCAAGTTTGAATAAAAGCTAAACAACAAAGACAATGTCATTTGAATTGGATTCGTTTTAGGATTTTCCTCAAAATATTTTATTATTTTATTTGCTTTCAGAATGTCTTTTTCAACCAGAGCACTCCGCAATTCAAAGTTATTATAATCTTTGCTTATGCCTATGTTCTTCTCAATTTGTTCGGGAGTAACACGTTTCTGTCCCGTAGGCAAAGTGATAATCAGCTTTTCTAATTCACCTGTCAAACGACTTAAATCCGAGCCGACAAAATCAGCCAGCATAGCCGTTGCCTTAGGCTCCATATCTATTCCTTTTCTTTTCATGTAGGAAGCTATAAAGGCCGGAAGCTGGGCATCTTTTATCTTCTTGGATTCGAACAAAACACCGGTCTTTTCTACCTCAGCAGCCAGCTTTTTCCTGCGGTCCAATGTTCCATGTTTATGGCATATCACCAAAATAGTGGAATGAAGCGGTTTTTGAAGATAGTACGATAATTCTTCGATGTTCCGGACCGCTTGCGCTTCTTTGACTACCACCACTTGATGTTCGGACATCATAGGATAGCGTTTTGCAGCATTTATGATTGTCGCCACATCCACATCAGCACCGTACACTACAGTCAGGTTGAACTCTTTTTCCGTTTCGTTCAAGACATTATCAGTAATGTAATCGGCTATCAGGTCGATATAGTACGATTCTTCTCCCATTAAATAATAAATAGGACGATACTGCTTTGCCCTTAATTCCTTGAGGATATCATCACAGGTCAGCTCTTGTTTTGCCATATATATTTTTTAGGAAGACTGGCAGTTACCAGTCGAATTTCAAGTGTTTTACAGTTTTCTTTGCATCAATAATCATACGCAGAGAAGCAATACCGATCTCAACATGCTCCTCTACATAATTTCTGGTAACCAAATTATCACTCTTATCTGTTTTTACTCCGTCGGGAGTCATAGGCTGGTCAGATACTAATAATAATGCACCGGTAGGAATGTGGTTGGCAAAGCCACAACTAAACAAAGTTGCAGTTTCCATGTCGACCGCCATAGCCCGTGTCTTTTTCAGATATTCCTTGAATGCGTCATCATGTTCCCAAATACGGCGGTTGGTAGTATATACGGTACCGGTCCAATAGTCGCGGCCTTTGTCACGGATTGACGAAGAAACGGCACGCTGTAACATAAATGCGGGTAATGCAGGAACTTCAGGAGGAAAATAATCGTTGGAAGTTCCCTCCCCACGGATAGCCGCAATAGGAAGAATCAAGTCGCCAAGCTGGTTTTTCTTGTCGATACCGCCACATTTTCCCAAGAATAAACACGCTTTGGGACGAATAGCCCCCAGCAAGTCCATGATGATAGCAGCGTTGGGACTTCCCATACCGAAGTTAATCATTGTGATACCTTCGGCAGAAGCAGAAATCATATTTGCATCCCTTCCCAAAATAGGAACATTAAACTGATTTGCGAAAATCTCTACGTACTTGTTGAAGTTAGTCAACAGAATATACTCTCCAAAATCTTCCAGGTTACGTTTTGTGTAACGGGGTAGCCAATTAGCTACGATTTCTTCTTTTGTTTTCATAATTATCTATTAAATTTGTGCTCCCGATGATGGGAACCATTATTTAACTTACAAAAATAATAAATGTTATCGTTAAACCTACCAGTATTCGACACTAAAATAAACGTACGAAACGGAAAAAATGTAATTTTCGACGTGATTCGCAAACGATATGTCGCTCTCACTCCAGAAGAATGGGTGCGTCAACACTTCGTTCACTTTCTTATTGCACACAAAGGATATCCGACCGCTCTTCTTGCCAATGAAGTAATGGTAAAGTTGAACGGCACTACCAAGCGGTGTGATACAGTGCTCTATCGCAGGGATTTATCGGCACGCATGATTGTGGAATACAAGGCACCGCACATTGAAATCACACAGACCGTATTCGATCAGATAACCCGGTATAATATGGTACTGAAAGTAGATTACCTGATTGTCAGCAATGGAATGCAACACTATTGCTGCCGAATGGATTATGAACACCAGAGTTATATTTTCCTCCAGGATATTCCAGACTATAATAACTTATAAAAAAGAGTGTCGCTATCCGGTCACGATAGCGACGCTATGTAAAGCACATACCGTCACTATCACATCCATCTACCGACACCCTGATTCAGTCGTCTTCCGGATACTTTCCGGATAGTATTCTATCTTTACATACTCCCTTCCTGCTTATCGTTGTTTCCTTTCTTCTTGCTGAATTTCTCCTGCAATTTCTGCATTAATTCATAGAAGTTAGGTATATAAACCGTTGCCAGCAGTGTATTCATTGCCATACCAAAAACAACGGCGGCACCTAATGCAATGCGGCTCTGTGCACCTGCTCCAGAAGCAAATAATAACGGCATTACTCCCAATACAAAAGCAAAAGACGTCATTAGGATAGGACGCAACCTGACGTGTCCGGCTTCAAATGCCGACTCACGGATAGAGTTACCCTCGGCATGGAAGTCGCGGGCAAACTCCACAATCAGAATACCATTCTTGGCAGAAAGCGCAACAAGCAAGATAATACCGATTTGAGTATAGATGCTGACCGGAGTTCCCATTACCAGACAGCCTATCATAGCTCCCAATAATGCTACCGGCAATCCGATAACAGCCGCCACCGGACTCGTCCAGCTTTCATATTGTGCAGCCAAAACCAGGAAGGCGACAATCAGAGCCATTACTAAAACAATGGTAGTTGTATTCCCGGCCTGCGTCTCCTGATAAGCAACGGAAGTCCATTCATAACCAAATTCATCGCCCAACTGTTCCTTGAACAATGCTTCCACTTCTTGAATAGCTTGCCCTGTGCTACTTCCCGGAGCGACATTACAAGTCAGAGAAGCAGTCGAGTACATATTATAACGGTTGATCTGATCCTGTCCTAACTGTTCCTCCACCTTGGTGAAAGATGAAAAAGGCACCATTTCTCCTGCCGCATTGGGAACACTCAGTTTCAAGACATCATCAATCACCCGTTGCGCCTGGTCGCGCGCCTCTATCTTCACTTGGTAGATACGGCCGAATTCTACAAAATCATTTACATACGCCGCACCCATATAATAACTTAATGTAGAGAATACATCATTCAAAGCGATGCCCATAAACTGTACCTTATCCCGGTCGATATTCAGAAAATACTGGGGAACGTTTGCCTGATACTGGCTGGAGACGGAAGCTAAAGCCGGCTTGGAATGATAAGAGGCAAGCATGGCATTGATAGCCTGCTGCATTTCCGTCGGTCCCAGATTCCTCCGGTCTTCCAGCTGAAGCTGTAACCCACCGGACGCTCCCAATCCCGGAATGGCGGGAGGAACCATGGCAAACACAGTCCCAGCCTGAATCGTCATATACGCTTCGCCCTTAAAGCGGTTGACAACAGCGGCTGCCGTATGCTCCTTCCCTTTCCTTTCACTCCAGTTTTTCAGTACAACGAAATAAGTGGCCGAGTTACTTTGTTCTCCTCCGCCCATGACGGAAAATCCGGAGATTCCAATATAATTCTCCACTTCCGGATACGAATCTAGAATCCGGTTAATCTTGTCACCTACCGCCTGTGTACGTTCCAGACTGGCTGCGGGCGGAAGTTGGACAACCGCAATAAAATACCCGTCATCTTCATCCGGAATGAATGTAGACGGCCAGTGCATAAAGAGCAACACGGCAATAGCAGTCAATATGCCATACGACACAAGAGCCATTCCGGGACGTGCCAACAACCATTTGACTATCTTATCATACGCTCCCTGCGTCTTATCATAAGCCTTGTTGAATCCTTTGTATATGAAGAAGTTAGAAGGCTTGCTCTTTTCCAGAAACAACGCACAGAGAGCAGGTGTCAATGTCAGGGAGTTAAAACCGCTCAATACGGTAGAAGCTGCAATAGTCAGCGCAAACTGTTTGTATAATTGTCCGGAAATTCCACTAATCAGCATAGTCGGAATAAATACCGCAAGCAACACAAGCACCACTCCGACGATTGGTCCGGTAATTTCTCCCATAGCTTTCGTCACAGCTTCACGAGTTGAATATTGTCCCGTTTCCAACAATCTCGAAGCGTTCTCCACCACCACTATGGCATCATCCACCACTATGGCAACTGCCAAAATCAATCCGAACAATGTCAGTGTATTAATAGAAAAGCCGAATGCTGCCATTACCGCCAGTGTACCAATCAGAGACACCGGAATGGTAAGACAAGGAATAATCACCGCCCTCCAGTTCTGCAAAAACAGGAAAATCACAAGTATCACCAGCAGCGTTGTTTCAAAGAAAGTAACCATAACTTCATCAATAGAAGCATGAATCACATCCGTAGTATCCAACGTAACATTATAAGACACTCCTGCCGGGAAGTTGGCGGCCAGTTCCTGCATCTTGGCTTTCACTCCTTTCGAGACATCCAGCGAATTGGAACCCGGTTGCTGATAAATAGCAATAGCCGCCGTAGGCTGCCCTTTCAATCGGGACACCACACTGTAAGAAGCAGATCCCAGATCAATCCTGGCAATATCTTTCAGACGGAGCATGGCCCCATTCTGTTCGCGGCGGATGATAATATTTCCGAACTGTTCGGGAGAACTGAGCCGCCCCTGCACATTCAGTGTATATTGAAAAGCATTCTTATTCTCTTCCCCGATAGGCTGGCCGATATATCCGGCAGATACTTCCATATTCTGCGACTGGATAGACTGATAAACTTGTTGCGGTGAAATATTCCGGATACGCATTGCTTCCGGATCGAGCCAGATACGCATGGAGTAATCCCCTGCTCCCATTACATTCACGGCACCCACTCCGGGCACACGTGTCAACTGGTCGACGAGATTCAACTTTGCATAATTGGTCAGATACAGACTGTTGTAAACAGAATCCTGTGAGGTCATTGTCAGGAACATGACAATATTCGATGATTGTTTCTGTACAGTGACTCCCTGCACCACTACGGGTTCGGGGAGCGATGATTGTGCGACGCTTACCCTGTTTTGTACCTGGACGGTTGCCATATCAATATCCGTACCGACGGCAAATGTGATCGTCAGAGAATAGGCTCCCGAAGAAGATGAATTAGAGGACATATAAAGCATACCGTCTACCCCGTTCACCTGCTGTTCGATAGGAATACCTACTGTTTGGGCAACGGTTTCGGCATTTGCCCCCGGATAAACAGCAGATACCTGTACCGTTGGCGGTGTAATCTCCGGAAATTGCGCTACCGGCAATATATTGAGTGTCACCAGACCGGCTACTACAATCAGCAAGGCAAGGACGGTAGCAAATATCGGTCGGTTGATAAAAAACTTAGAAAACATAAGATTATAGTTTAGGATTAATATTCAGTTTACGGCATCGGTTTTATCTTCATTCCGTCCCTGACCTTCATCAGAGCCTTCGTGACATACCTGTCTTGCGGAGAAAGCCCTCCCGTCACTTGCCGTAAAGTATCACCTATCAACTGCCCTATCTCAATATGCCGGTAACGAACAATGTTAGAATCATTGACAAGATACTAGTATTTTCCCAACTGGTCCGTCCCGATAGAAGCCTCTTTTACCAACATGGCATTATCGGCTTCTCCATACGGTAACGTGATACTTACATATAATCCGCTCTTTAGTATCCCTTGCGGGTTGTCAAAGTTGGCACGAACTGTCAACGTTCCCGTATTCAAGTCCACGTTCGGAGACAGATAATCCAGTGTGGCCGGATACATTTCCGAACCTTCCTTGCCCAACTGAACCATTATTTTCTTCGGAAGTTCCTGTGCACTTTGCCGGTTGTTCATCAACATTCCCAGCCATTGGTTGTCAGCTACATTGAAATATGCGTACATTTGATTATCCTTATAGATAGTAGCCAAAGTGACAGGCTGCAACGAACCGCCCACATAGCTGCCTACATCAACAGTTGCTTTACTGATCGTTCCGTCAAACGGAGCGCGGACATAGCAATAGCTCAGATTCGTATGGGCCGTGCTCAAAGCTGCTTCCGCATTATTGACCGCCGCCACACCTTCTGCCACGGAAGATTCCGCTTGAAGTACCTGTATCTGACTCACGGCATCGCTTTTGACAGCTTCTTTCATACGGCTGTAATTGCTGCGGGCATATTCCAACTGGGCTTGGGCCGTTTTTAGTGCAGCTTCCGCCTGTTCCACCTTATCCTTATATAAGGTAGGTTCGATGACAAACAATAATTGTCCCTGTTTCACCCGTCCTCCCGGAGTATACGAAGTCGATTGCAGTGTTCCGTTCACTCTGGCCACCAGGTTTACAGTCTTTTCCGTTGTCAGATAGCCCGGATAATCTTTCGTCAGAGTTACATTCTTTATTATTGGTTTAGTTACGCTAATTTCCGGAGTTGGCATCCCTCCCATTGCTCCTGCGCTTTTTTTCTCCTTGCAACCGGTCAATATCGGCAGCGCAAAGAAAATATACATTAGTTTTTTCATATCCGTTACGTTAGGTTATATTTTTATTTATAAATTCTTTATTCTTGCCAACCGCCTCCCAAAGCCTTGTAGAGAGTTATCAACTGGAGTAGCGAACTCCCCTGTGCCTGTACCAACTGATTCTCATAGGACAACAAAGACCGCTGTGCATCCAACACATTCTGAAAGGGAGAAAGCCCCTGTTTATAAAGTTCCAATGAAAGTTTCAGTGTCTCAATTCCCTGATTGCGTACTTCGCGCAGCGCTACAATCTGTTTGATTGAATTCCGGTAAGAATTCATTGCATTATCTGTTTCCTGTACAGCAGTCAGGACAGTCTGATTGAATTGGTTAATTGATTCGTCCAGTTGGGCTTTAGCCAGTCGTGTAGCATTAACCAACTGCCCTCCGCTGAAAAGCGTCCAACTCATTGACGGTGCAATCTCATACATCATGCTTTTACTCTTTGTCAAGTCTTTCAAGTCACGAGCCGCATAACCGAACGAGCCTTTCAGAAAAACTTTCGGCAACCAGTCCGCCTTTGAAGCTCCGAGCAATGCCGCTTGTGCGTTCACGCTTCGTTCCGCACTCCGCACATCGGGACGTCTCATCAACAGATCGACAGGCATTCCCACGCCGATCGGTTCCATATAGTCGGGCAATGTTCCGACAGGTTCCAGTACCGGACGAATGTCCTGCGGATACATTCCCAGCAAAACTGCTAACATCGTAATATACTGATTGATACCGGCTTCCAGTTGTGGAATGGAAGCTTTTGTACTATATAACACAGACTTAGCCTGTGCGACATCCAGCTTAGCCACTAATCCAGTGTTATACCGTACTTCCGTGATTTTCAGTACTTCTTCCTGAGAAGCGCAGTTTTTATTCACAACTTCAAGTTCCTGTTGCAGTTCCCTCAAATTGATATAGGCCGAAGCCACTTCCGCCGCCATAGAAATCATTACTCCGGTATATTCCTCCTTACTGGCAGCAAAGTTCTCTTTCTGTGCCTTTACCCGTTTGCGGATACTACCGAACACATCAATTTCCCAACTCATGCTGAGTGATGCATCATAATAATGTTCCGTAGTTTGGGGAATTGAGCTTGTATTCCCACTTGTTTCCTGTCGGGTCCAACCGGCATTCAATCCGATTGAAGGAAAGAAATTGCCACGTTCGGCCCAAAGGTTGGCACGGGCAGCAGCGATGCGGTTAATTGCCATTGCAACGGAATAGTTACGGTCTACCGCCAAAGCAATCAGAGAATCCAGTTTGCTGTCCCCGAAAGATTTCCACCAATGGTCGTCTACCGGAAGTGTCTGTTGAAACACTTCCCCATTTTCTTCCCAGCCGTTAGGGAGAGGAGCTTTCAAATAGCGGTTTGCAGTTTGCCCAACCGCAGTCACAGTTGAAAGAAACAAAAGGAGCGATATGCTCCATGCTCGTATGTTCATATTCAGTTCAGGTTTTTATGAAATGAAAAGATAACAACTAAAGGGTGAGTTTGTTTACCGGCGTAACGACAGAACAAAGTTTCTATTCAGCGTGATGTTATCTTGGGTACGAGATCCCTGTTTATACGGACACTGATAAAAAAAAGCCCTGCATTGTTGCAGGGCTTCCTATATTAAACAGTAACTTTAACTACTTGTTAATGGATGATTTCTCTTATTCAGCAGTTTTTCTTCTGATAGCTCTTTTAGTAGTTGGTGCCGGAGCTTCTTCTACCTTGTGCTCGATTTGTATGCCAGCCAATTCAGGGTCAATCATGATGCGTCCGCAATATTCGCAAACGATTACCTTCTTACGTGAACGGATGTCCAACTGTCTCTGAGGCGGAATCTTGTTAAAGCAGCCACCACAAGCATCACGCTGTACGTATACAATACCCAAACCGTTGCGGGAGTTCTTACGGATACGCTTAAATGACTGTAACAAGCGCGGTTCGATCTTAGTTTCCAGGTCTTTAGCCTTGTCTCTCAGTTTTTCTTCTTCCTGCTTGGTTTCAGAAATGATTTCGTCCAGTTCGCCTTTCTTCTGTTCAAGGTCTTTCTGTCTTTCGTCAAGCACCAGTTCATTCTTTGCTACTTCAGCCTCTTTTTCTTCTTTATCTGCAGAATACTCTTTAATTCTCTTTTCACAAAGTTCGATTTCCAATGTCTGGAACTCGATCTCTTTGGTCAGGAAGTCGTATTCGCGGTTATTGCGAACGTTGTCCTGTTGCGACTTATATTTTTCTACTGAAGATTTAGCAGTTTCAATTTCCACCTTCTTGCCGGCAATAGCAACTCTCAGTTCCTCCACTTCTGCTTTGATCTTGTCGATACGAGTACTCAAACCAGCAATTTCATCTTCAAGGTCCTGTACTTCCAATGGAAGTTCACCTCTCAATGTTTTGATTTCATCAATCTTAGACAACATCGTTTGTAGTTGGAACAGCGTCTTCAACTTCTGTTCTACTGTCAACTCATTCGGATCTTTTTTTGCTTCTCTAGCCATTTTACTTACAAATATTTTATGGGATTCGTATTTATTTTACTCAATTGGAGCGTAAAATTAGGAAATAAATCCCGGATTATGGAATAAAAAATTTCTTTTGTATATTGTTCGCTTTCGTAATGACCAATTTCCGTCATCAGGATTTCCCCTTCGTGACCGAAATAATCATGATACTTTATCTCACCTGTAATAAAAACATCCGCTCCCGACCGGATTGCCTGTGGAAGCAGAAATGCGCCTGCACCTCCGCATAGTGCTA
>ENA-ORUG01003139-ORUG01003139.1-human-gut-metagenome-genome-assembly--contig:-NODE-3139-length-10291-cov-2.145467_pt1 | contig 10291 bp, 4 predicted proteins | sample MGYA00242079_ERZ509207 | MGnify/ENA primary metagenome ERZ509207 (study PRJEB26280, sample SAMEA2338780) | human gut metagenome | biome: human gut; feature: human-associated habitat; material: faeces...
GGGATAACCCTCAGATAAGGAATTTGCTGCAACAAGCCCCAAAAACGTTCCCGTTCCACAACAAACTTCTTACAAGCCCTCTGATAATCATCTTCGTATTTGCCAAAGATTTGCATATAAAATTCGGCAAACGAATTGATATTCCAGATAGCTACATCTTTTCTAATGCTGTCAATCAGTCTGGTGTCAGAAGTAGCAAGTACCCCTAAACGAAGTCCGGGCACACCATAAGATTTTGAAATACTCTTTATTATAATAAGATGTCCATTCTTTTCCAGAATATCATTTGAGAGAAGCGAGTTCAGCTTGCCTTCTGTAGAAAAGTCAACAAATGACTCATCAATAATCAACCGGATATTTTTGCGCTGAGTCCACCTTATCAGATTCTGCACATCCGGTATAGATATAAAATTGCCCGAAGGATTATCCGGATTAATCAACAACAACGAAGAGACAGGCTTATCTTCAAAAAAAGCTTGAAGTTCCTCAACCGTATAAGTAAAATCTTTATTATTCGGAACATATGGAATCACCGTCCGATTATCCAACCGGTTAGGATATTCCTCAAAAGTGGGAAATACCACACCTATGTTACCGCTAAGCTTTTCCATCAGACTTTTAATTAATTCGGCGGCGCCATTACCTACACAAGCAAATCTTTGTTTTATACCAAAATACTTAGCAATCAAAAGACTGTTGACATTCATCCCCGACGGATATTCCGTCAATAAAATATCAAAATTAGCTTTCATTTCCTCCCGCATACGACGAGTAGGGAAATAAGGATTAACCAAATAACAGAAGTCTAAAAGATTAGGGAAGCGCCAATATCCTCCAAAACGTTTCTGATAAAGCGATACTTGTTTTCCAGAAGGAGCAAAAAGAGATTCGGCAATATCCAAGTCCTGAACATCATCTATCTCATACCATTTCTGTCCGGTCAGTGGAAGGGCCTTCAAATCGCAGTTATCCAGCAACGTTATAACACGCAGCACCTGCTCGTAATATTCATTATTGCCCAACGCTTTAGTATAGGCCTCCAGGAACGGAACATAATGTGTCGTTAAGAACTCTTTACTGAATTTATAAACATTCGTAGTTTTATAGTATTGTTCCGCATCACTGTATTTAAATGCTTTCTTCGGTATGAAGTTTACAATGTTATTTTCATCATCCAAACGCACCATTGTACCGTCCATCCAAGTTTCATACTTATCCACCAAAGCTAAATTAGGATAAGGATTGTCCAAGATCAGACGAAATAAAGAGTCTTCAAAAATCAAGTCCGATTCTATCAATAAAGTATCATCTTTCTGCAATTCTTCCTTTGCCAAAGATAAAGAATATATATTATTCGTTTTATCATAAATCTTATTCTCTATATATTCTATGGCAAGTCCATTATAGGTATTTCCTAAAAAAGCCCTCAGTTCTTCTCCCTTATACCCTATTACAATAATGATCCGCGTCAGGGGTAAAGAAGACAGTTGAGTTAAAACACGCTCTATTAAAGTTATTCCATTAACTTTAATCATACATTTTGTATTGTTCTTTGTCAGTTCGCCCAGACGTTTTCCCATCCCGGCAGCCAGAATAACTGCTTGCATGTTTATATTTTAAATATTAATACGTTATAACTTTAAAAGGATAAGAAATCCAATGAATGCAAAAGTCGAGTTTTTTTATAACATGAGCAAATTCTATGCATTAATCTTAATTGAAAGTCAATAATTTTAAAAGCATGAAGAGCACATTATCTATTTTTTCCCAGATATTCGTTTCAACATCAAGGACGCCAATCTTTTTTCTTAAAATAGAAATTTTTTTAGCATAGTAAATTAATTGATTCTCTGTTTCTTTAAGTTTTAAATTGATATTTTCAATCATTTGATCTCTATTTTTGAATAATTCTATTTTTTCTATTAAACTATTTTTAAAATCAATAATAGCATCAATTGTTTGGCCATATTTACGTTTAAGCTTGTTTAATTTGAAAAAGGTATCTTGCACTTCATTATAACGTTCTTCACTAAAGTATGATTGAGAAAATTGATCATAAATATCTTGATTTATACCATCTACTGTATAATAAAGATCATATAGTTGATCATAATTGTGCTTAATATCATCAATTTCGAGATATGAAAGTTCGTTTAAACTTTGTTTGAAGAGATCCATTATTCCTTTTGAAGAATCCATTAATGCTTTATAGTTTTTAATATGTTGAGAATTTTTTTCATAATTTAATAGATTATTTCTCTCTTTTAAAAACTCTTCTTCATCAAAATTTTCTAAATCTAATTCTTCTATTTCTTCTAATGACATCTCATTTTCAGTTTTTTCTGAAGGATTAATCTCAAAGAAATCGATGTTTACATCATATTTTTCAGCTAATGATGCAATCTTTGTTTTAACTTCTTCCTTCTTAACTTCTGAATTAGCATCAAACTCTTCATTTGTACATGCAATTATTACTACCATAGTAACAACTAAATAAAACAAACTTTTCATATTCATAATGTTTTTATTTAAAATAATAAATCAACTATATCATATCGCTCCGAATATACCTTCTAAAAGACATTAAGATTCTAATTATTTCTTTTCCAACAACCTGATAAAATAGGCACCTACTACAGTACGCCCCGTAAATCCTACTATAGTTTTCCCATCCGTATTTATCAAATCAGCCATTGGTGTGCGATCTGTAGTCTCATTCATAAACTTATGAAGCGGCAACATAAGCTTACGGAATTGCATACGGTCAGCACTCAACGAAGCAGACCATACTGTCCAATCCACTTTCGTATAATTATGTCTGCTATCCAACGGACATCCAAACTCATTCATCTTAGTAAGATAGAAATCCGTCTCTTTCTGAATAACTCTCTCCGGGAAAAGATTCAAGCCAAGCAGCCTGTCCCACACCAGATTATACTTCATCCCCCAACTATCCGGCTGGTCAAAAGCCAGTCGGTAATGGTCACCCGCATAAGCAGCCATTTCCCATTCTTTAGCCATCTCACCGGCAGCGTTCATATACTTCTTAGCTTCTTCTTTCTTATTCAGCATTTCCGCCAGACGTGCGTACGCTGCAATACCCAGAATACCTTTAGCAGATAAATTAGCATGATGAGGACAGTCTCCTGCGAAATTATCTGTAGCAAGCTGGTTATCGGTATCCGTTCCGTTTTCCAATAAATACTCAGCCCATTGAGTCAATGTCTTCCAATGCTTTTCTGCATATGAAGCATTCTTTTCCATTTTGGCAATAGCAGCAGTCATTATCAATCCGTTTCCTGCTTCTTCTACAGGCATATCACCACCTATCGTCTGCCCGTTTACGATAGGATATCCTCCTAAATCATGCGGAGGAAATGGCTTTCCCCATTTCCCGCTTTCACTATAATAAAAGAACGGATTAAGCATCGCTTTTACCAAATCGGGATTGTAGCGAAGATATAGCGGTGAAGCCGGATAATATTCATCCACCGGACCTACCTGCGGAGTAAAATAAAGCAATTCTCCATCCGAATCTTCAGACATCTGGAAAGCGGATACAGACTGACGATAAGCCAAAGCACAGAGTTCAGCATATTCTTTTCCTCCGGCAAGGTAAGCATCCGCCATCAATTGACGGTCAAAAGCATAACATTTTGCCATCAATTCTTTATAGTCCTTCTCTGCTTCTGTATACAAATCTTCTATGCTTGTTTTTCCGTCTTTATTCCAATAAGGTCTTAAGTCCTCGCCGAAATAAGCCATTGTATACAGTCCGTCAAAGGCTGCAGTGAGATGTTGCGGGAAATCGCTGCCCACATCCAGCTTCTGCGCAAAGGCAGCATAGCGTTTCTCGGCAGACTTTCTCATCTGTTTCAGATCTCCCTCTTTCATAAAGTATGCCCTCATTTCAGCTGCATCCCCCTGTGCACAGGTCACGTCATCCTTTGTTCCCAGATAGAAATATCCCCATGACCGTCCATCTTTCTCTTTATCCACCCATAATTTTTGATTTTCCTGTCCGGTCTTCATCAGAGCCAGTCCATCCTTTTCATATATTTGTGTAGATTGTCCGGCACGAAATGCCTTGTGCGGGTCTATTTCAAAATAAACAGCAACATCATGTTCTTTGCCATCCAATGCTTTAGCCTGATAAGAGATATAATTAACCGGACGGGCAAGTGTTTTCAGATCATCCAACAGATAAGGAGCGGTAAAGCTAAGTTTCAGTTCCACATCTCCACATTCGAAGGTATAATGCGTCTGGGTTGCTTGCACATCGACAGACGTTTGTTCAGCTTCCCTCAATTCTGCATATAGTCCGAAGTCAACCAATGCACCTCCCATACGATTCTCACAATGAGCGGCAATCACGGCTTTCCCATCTTTCATAGTTTCTGCAATAGAATCCGGGATATTTACTCTGAGATCACTTTTCCACTCATATCCCGTACTGACCAGTTGCATTCCATTCACATACAATTGAAATACATCATCATGTGAATAGCGTAAATACAGTTGCTTGTTTTTCGCCAATGCCGGGTCGAATGTCAGTTCGCGCCTCACCCATATATTAGGTGAGAACCAGGGAGTATGCACATTTCGCTGATCATCCGTGCCGAAGGCCGCCTGTCCTTCTGTCCATGTTGTATCGTCAAACTCTTTGGCTTCCCAATTTTCCTGAGGTTGCTCCATAGTATATCTTCCCGTCCACTCTTTTTCATAAGAGATGGGGGCTACCTTTTCCACCGGCATAGTCGGTTCCTCGGCAAAGAGTCCGAAGTCTACCAATCCTCCTCCCACACGATTCTCACAATGAGCGGCAATCAACGCTTTTCCACTTTTCATTGTTTGCAGAATTGAGTCCGGGACTTCCACTTTAAAGTTTGCTCCCCAGTCATATCCGGTATTCACCAATTGCTTCCCATTGATGTACAATTGAAATACATCATCATGAGAATAGCGCAAATAAATCTTTTTATGCTCCAGAAGATACGGATCAACTTCAACCTCTCTTCGTACCCAAATATTAGAAGAAGTCCATTGTGTTCTTGCTTCCCACATGCCAGGCGTGCCAAATGCCCCTTCTGACAATTGCCAGTACTTGTCATCAAAATCCGGTTGCTCCCATCCTTCATCAGGAACTAATGAAGTGAACTTTCCTTCCCACTTTTCATGGTCAAGCGCCATCGGAGCGATAGCTTGCATCGGCAGTTCTTTACTACCCATAAAACGGTACATAGCACCGTCTACCCGTAAGAAGCCAACAAAAGGAAGTTGTGTGCTGCCGCCAAAAGTCATATTCTGTTTGTTCAGTTCATCCGTCATAGACCAAAGTTTCACATGCGGATGCAAAGTTAATAACGGATAAGCAGGCGCACGAAGGTCACTTTTAGTAGTTTCATCAGAGTAAGGAGTACTTTTGCAAGCTGCCAATACTGCTATTAGCAGATAAATGAATGTTTTATTCATTAGTGTTTTATAAATTCTCATTCGGTTACTATATTTATTTCTATTATCACACAACAAACAATCCGTAGATTCCTAAATGCACAAGCGAAGTGATTGACAACAACCGTATTAATTCCATATTCATTCTAGTTTTATAGACATATTCATTTTTTGTATTTCTCTTTCCATTTCTCTTTTCATCATCCTAATAGTAGTTGTCTTAATTTTCATCGGTTTGCTAATAACGGCCTCAGCCATAGCAAGCGATCGTTCTTTTTCACCATTCGTTTTGTATAAATGGAATAGTTTATAAAGAGGTAGAAAGCGCGAAGGGCACATCATAGATGCACTATTATAATATTTTTCCGCCAGTTCAGGTTTGTTAAGCTGCTGGTAATTTTCCCCAATTATTAACTCTAAATCATAATCTGCCCAATATTGACGACATTTTAAAGCCACTTCTAGACTTTCGGTATATTGCTTCATTTCTTGAAGAACAGCAGCATAATTATAGAGAAAATAGGGATTACTCACAAACATCTTTTCTAATCTCTCATAGGTTGGAAGAGTTTCATTATATGACTTACATAACGCTAGCGTAGAAGCTTTTCCCCAGTCTAATTCTGCTTGAATACGTTCGAACAATTTACTACTCCCGAAAAGAGAATATGTAAGTATGAACATACAAGCTATTTTCTTTATTAGGATATTAGAAAATAAAGGTTTGATATATTCACTAGTTATTATGAATATGCTTAAAAATGTCACAACCCAAACGAAAGGATATGCAAATGGATAAGAAAAGAACGAGAATATTCCTATTGAAGACAAAGAATAAAAGGCTATTTGCTTTTCTACACTTGGATTCTTCCTATAGCAATATATAATTATTACCATCAATAACAACAATACTAATAAACCAATAATCCCAAAATTTAAAAGAAGTCCAAGATATTCATTAAATGGTTGTTTCACATTATCTGCCAACATAGAAAAACGGCTTTGTCCGCATTGCTTAAAGAAATTTGCCTGATAATCCATATAGTGCGCTTCGAAACTACCCAACCCATGACCTATCCAAGGAGCATCTTTTACCATATTTATACCACATTGCCAAATCAGCAGTCTACCATCGGCTGAGTTTTTCTTCATCCAATAGCAACCAAACAACAATAATATCAGACTGCTACATAATAATAGATACTTCCAAATTCTTTTCTGTTTAAGCTTTTGAAACAAAAATATCGCAATTACTATTGCAACACTAATAATTCCAGCTCTTGAATATGATAGTACAATTGCTATTACAACAATAATCCCTAAAAAACATACTAGATACCGTATTTGCTTATTTTCATTTAATAATTGGAATACAACAAAAAAGGGTAAACTGACACAAAGACAAGCAGAAAATCCCGTAGGATTTTCAAAACTCCCCATTATCTTATAAAAAGTATTAAAGGTGGTTATATTAAAACATTGAGACAGACCATATATTGCTTGTAAACTAGAAACAATAACAATACTCATCCCAGCCAATCGTGTATCAAATTTTACAGATTTTCCTAATAACATTCTAATTGAACAATATATTGTTATAATTAAAACAAATAAGATCGTATATAACCATTTAGAAACAATATAGGGATCGGTTATCTGGGTAGAATACATAAAAACACTACCAATGCAAAGAAGAGCAAAGCCGATTTGAGTAATACTCACTTTTGACATATAAAAACTCATTATTACTTAGGAATAAATAAAAAGTTGATTATAAACCACAAAACATTAAGTATTTATTCCTAAGTTTTCATCTACTTATTTTAACACATAACATGTCTTCTAAGCACATCCAAGACATTTAATAGAACCACAAGAAAGGCTAAAATGCTAGGAAGATATTCTTTCAAGCCTTTTTTCTTTTTAGGAACTTTACTTACTGTATAAAGAAAAAGAAAGACCCACATTAACACATAAACACCTGAAATATACCAGTCATTTATCAAATAATTATAGTTTCTATTAATTGTCATGAGCAATACAGATAGTATAGCTAAAACTATAAAGATATTATAATACCTCATTTAGCGATCTATAGCATTTGACAAACAATCATAATAACTACGATCAGCAAGAGTTGTTGCATAGTCATAGCCAGCAGAAGCACCAATAGCACAAAGACATACACCAAGCCCCCCCGTTGCACAAGAACAAAGGAGCATAGATGATAGATAAATAGCAGAAGCATAAGCGTAGTCTTCATCATATCTACGCTTACATTCCGCTTTAGTAACACCTCCTGCACTTTCACCCGGACTTTTTAGCAATAGATGTTGCATAGTATTCTGCGAATTATCAGAGAATCTAATAAAAACATTCATTTTTTCGGACTCATCTAACAACTTAAAACTTTTATTAGCTAATAGTTCCTGTCGTGCATTCTCTACCATTAAAGCCTCTTTTTCAATGTCAACCTTACTCACAAGTTCTATCATATAATCATCATTATTTAAGTTATTCATAAGTTCATCAAATTCTTCTGGAGTCAAAGTTGAAGTATATGATTTTAACTTCTCAGCAAGTAACATACAGTTCATTCCGTAATCTAATAATTCATCAGATTCGGCTATAGAATTGACAATTGTTGCACGATTATCCATTGATTCTAGGTTAGCTCTCATTTCTAATGATGAGTTGGGATTAGCAACAAAATCGTCATTCTCCGAACTACAACTTTGTGCAACTAACGCCACAAATAGAATCAATACTGATACGCTTAAAAAAAGGCTTTTCTTTCTCGAAATCATAATTTTAAAATTTAATCATTAATAATTATTTACTTATTAAACTTGTTCATCTTTACTAAATCATATATCGCTAGCTTAATAAATGACAATTAGCAAAATAAATCAAGTTTTTATTAAAATCATATCTGAATTTACTTCCAAATTTGTTCAGCTGCTGTATACACAAATATTCGTTCCTATATTCCTCGTGTATTGTTACATAATAAAAGTAAAGCATTCACTGGAATTTTGATATAAATCAGCGAGTCCGCTTTAGACCTTTGGTCTCCAAGAGATTTCCAATTATTCCTCCTTGCACAATAGAATAACTCATAATCATCACCCGAACGAATATAGTTATCATAACTCCGAGGCGTATAAACAATTCTTCCTATCTGCTTAGGAGTTCCAAGATCAAGACCTGACCAACCACCGGAAGGTTCGATATAATCAAAAGAAGTTGTGACATCCCCATCAAATACATTTGTATACTCATGCGAACCATCTTTTTGAAAACATCCGGGAGTACCTATAACTTTACCTTTTAAAGAAGCGGTATCATTAGGAGTATAAAAAGCCGCCTCCGCAATATTACAGTGTGAATCTTTGGGACCTATATATCTGACATAGCGATACGATTTTGAAGAATACGATTGAACAACAGTCTGTAGTCTTTTCGGTTTCTCGTTTATCAAGTACAAGACTTCTTTTTCACGAAAATCAGGATCATTGCTTCCTTCAAATGTTCCGCCTATCATACGATTCAAAAACATCTCATCTGCCCGCAAAGTATATTTTGCAAACAAAGTAACATCCTGTACACTATCCGAAGGAGTGAAAAAATGAAACTCATTGGAAACATTTATTTCAAAAGGATCGGTCCAAAAACGAAGTCGTCCTCGCTCGTAAGTGGCAACCCGCATGACGGGTCCTTTTTGTATATCCGTAAAGACAATGTTTTTACCATCGAACTCTGTCCATGCAACAGGCTCCCAATCCATCCGTTTGCTGGCACATAGATAAGCAATTCTTGAACGTGGCTTACCTTTATATAGAGCGTCCTTTGGTATGTGGAGTTCTTTCTTGAAATCTTTGGTATAAGGGAAAGTAATATCTACGATATGCGGATCTTTGAAAAGAGGAACAATAGCAGTATCCAATTTCAGCATTTCTTCCTGCATAGCACGATTCAGACTAAAGGTATTGCGATAGACCTTTATCTTGGGCATTCCACACATTGCGTCTTTTCGTACTTCACTCACACCGTTAGGAAATTCATGATAATAAAGTATGCCATACTTATCTGAAAATGCTACCCATTGATGGCTATCATTCTCATCACCGCGAATCGGCATGAAATCAATTGAACACGGAATACCCAACGCACGACAAACATAAACGACAAAGTCTGAAAGTTCCCGGCAACTACCTGCTTTCAGTTGCGCAACTTCCGGTCCCACATGAGGAAGGCTGGCAGGAACGGCAGTAGTAAATACCACTCCTCCTTTACGAATTGAATCGAGCAAACAACGGGCTGCCACAATCGGGTCTTCTTTATCAAGTACTCCGGATGCACGTAAAGAATCGAGCAAAGGATTATACTTCTGATAAATAGATTCACGCCAGCTAGTCAAGGTCTCGTCACCAATACGATAAGGAAGAAGATATTCACAAAAATCTGCAAACGAAACATGTTTCCCCCATGGTTGTTCCTGCCACACCTTAAATGACCATTCAATATTATTACATAAATAAGCAGAATCAACAGTTTCAATATCTCTATAGGATTGCAAAGAATCTAAATACAATGCCCCATACATGTGACAAACAGAGTCAGCCACTACTTGGGGAGAAATCCCCAATCCACGTGTTTCCTGTAGTAAAGTATAGTAAGTAAGATATCGGTCCAACTGCTTGCCCTTATAATAGGTGTAATAAGGCATGTTCTCTATCAAAAAACAAGCGGCCTTATATTTCAAACTATCCGCCGGATCAGTTTTATAATGAGATAAGACCTTTTCCAGTTCATAACACCAAAGGCGCCCCTTCTGGCG
>ENA-ORUG01003140-ORUG01003140.1-human-gut-metagenome-genome-assembly--contig:-NODE-3140-length-10290-cov-2.622277_pt1 | contig 10290 bp, 8 predicted proteins | sample MGYA00242079_ERZ509207 | MGnify/ENA primary metagenome ERZ509207 (study PRJEB26280, sample SAMEA2338780) | human gut metagenome | biome: human gut; feature: human-associated habitat; material: faeces...
TGGCGGGGTCGAACAGGTGGATGAGGTGGCTGTTGAAGGTGAAGTTCAGCTTGGTGCCATAGGGCACGCCGCCCCGGTACTCTGCCGGCAGTTCTACGGTGGGGGTGCGGATGACCACCTCCTGGCCGCCCTCCACGGTGGCGTGGAGGTACAGCTCGCTGCCCATCAGCTCGGACACCTCGATGGATGCCTCGATGGCGGAGGCGGAAGGGTCCTTCTGCACCGCGATGTGCTCCGGACGCACGCCCAGGATCACGTCGGCGCTCTGCTGTCCCTTCCCGGCCAGCTTGGCGCTCATCTCCCCGTCCAGCGGGAAGCTGGCCCCGGCATACTCCACCGAGTAGTCGCCGCCCTTCTTCTCCAGGCGGGCGTTGAAGAAGTTCATCTGGGGCGTACCGATGAAGCCGGCCACGAAGATGTTGATGGGCTTCTCAAAGACCTCCTGGGGGGTGCCGATCTGCTGCACAAAGCCGTCCTTCATGATCACGATCCGGTCGCCCAGGGTCATGGCCTCTGTCTGGTCGTGGGTCACGTACACGAAGGTGGTGTTGATCCGCTGCCGCAGCTTGATGATCTCCGCACGCATCTGGTTGCGCAGCTTGGCGTCCAGGTTGGACAGGGGCTCATCCATCAGCAGCACCTTGGGCTCCCGGACAATGGCTCGCCCGATGGCCACACGCTGCCGCTGGCCGCCGGACAGCGCCTTGGGCTTCCGGTCCAGATACTGGGTGATGCCCAGGATCTCCGCCGCCTGGTCCACCCGCTGCTGGATCTCCTCCTTGGGCACTTTCTTCAGCTTCAGGGGGAATTCCATGTTCTCCCGCACCGTCATGTGGGGATACAGTGCGTAGCTCTGGAACACCATCGCGATGTCCCGGTCTTTGGGCTCCACGTCGTTGACCAGCTTGCCGTCGATGTACAGCTCTCCCTTGCTGATCTCCTCCAGGCCCGCCACCATCCGCAGGGTGGTGGACTTGCCGCAGCCGGAGGGGCCCACCAGCACGATGAACTCCTTGTCCGCGATCTCCAGGTTGAAGTCGCTCACTGCGGTGACCGAGTTGTCATAGATCTTGTAGATGTTCTTCAGACTGACAGTTGACATGGCTTCTGGCCGTGAGACCTCTGCCTCCGCAGCAGGCCCCTCCCCCGGACGGACTGTCCCTCCCGGGGCTTACGACAGGTCTCCACACTGCCGCACCGCCGGCCTGCGGTCTTTTCTTCCTCCTTTTTTATGGGGCCGAGGACTATGAAGAATGGAGTAGTTCCACGGCCCTGGTCTCGTTAGATCAGCAGTACTTCCCGATGGCAGCCGAGATCATCCCTGCCGCTTCCCGCACGATGGATGCGTCTCCGTCGGCCAGGGGGGGCATGGGCAGGCGGACGCTGCCTGCGTCGGGGCCGCCCTGGAGACGGATGATGGCCTTCTGGACCGCGTACAGGTTGCCCTTGGCGGTACACATCTTGTAAATGATGCGGCAGGCCTCGTTCTGGATCTGGCGGGCGGTCTCCATCTCACCCTTGCCGTACAACTCATAGATCTTCAGATACAGCTCGGGCATGACGGCATAGGTGCCGCCGATGCCGCCGATGGCGCCCGCCGCCAGGCCGGACAGGAACTGCTCATCGGGGCCGTTGAATACGATGCAGCCCTCGTCCTTCCACATCTGAATGTCCTGGACAGGCATGGAGGAGTTCTTTACGCCGATGACCCGGGGATTCTTCAGCATCTCCTTGAGCAGGGAGCCGTTCAGGGCCACACCGGCCAGCTGGGGGATGTTGTAGATGACGAAATCCGTGTTCGGGGCGGCGGCGGAGATGTAGTTCCAGTACTTGGCGATGGCGTAGTCAGGCAGGTGGAAGTAAATGGGTGGGATGGCGGCGATAGCGTCCACCCCCAGGCTCTCCGCGTGGGCGGCCAGGGCCTGGCTGTCAGAGGTGTTGTTGCAGGCCACGTGGGCGATGATGGTGACCTTGCCTCTGGCCTCGGCCATCACATTCTCCAGGACCAGCTTGCGCTCCTCCACGCTCTGGTAGATGCACTCGCCGGAGGAGCCGCCCACATACAGGCCCTTCACGCCCTTGCCGATCAGATAGCGGGTGAGCTCCCGCACCTTGGTGGCGCTGACGGCGCCCAAATCGTCATAGCATGCGTAGAATGCCGGGATGACGCCCTGATATTTGCTGAAATCGCGCATAAATCGATCACTCCAATATAATTTGCAAAGATTTAAAGTTTTTTAGGATCAGCCCTTGACCGCACCCATGGCGATACCCTGGGTGAAGTACTTCTGGAAGGCCACGAATACGATGATGATGGGGATGGAGGCCAGCGCCGCGCCCGCCATGATCAGGCCGAAGTCAGTGGACATCTCGCCCTGAAGGTTGGCGATGGCCAGCGGCAGGGTCCAGCTCTCCGTGCTGGTGAGCATGACCAGCTGGAGGAAGTAGTCGTTCCAGGTGTTGACGAAGGTGAAGATTGCCAGCGCGCCGATACCGGGCTTGATCATAGGGAAGACCACGGTGATGAAGGTGCGCAGCTCACCCGCGCCGTCCACCCGGGCCGCCTCCAGGATCTCTGTCGGGATGGTCTCGGAGAACTGCTTCATCAGGAATACGCCGAAGGGCCAGCCCACCGTGGGCAGGATGACGGCCCAAAGGGTATCGTTCAGATGGAAGAAGTTGGTCATCTCCTGGGCCAGAGGGATGACGATGACCTGCTTGGGCAGGGCCATGGCGCAGATGATGATGGTGAACAGGACGCCCCGGCCGATGAAGCGCTTCTTGCCCAGGGCGTAGCCCGCCAGGGAGGCGGTGAGACAGGTCAGGATCATAGCCGCCGCCGAAATGAAGATGATGTTGAACAGCCACAGGAAGGCGGGGTTGTCAAACAGCCGGGCGTAGTTTTCCACCGTGGGTTCGATGGGGAACCAGATGGGCGTCCGGGCCGTGATCTCCAGCTTGTTCTTGAAGGAGCCGGTGACGATCCAGTACAGAGGGAACAGGAAGAAGATCACCATGACCACCAGGATGGCCACGGAGAAAACCTTATACCCCTTGGAGGTGCCGCTCAGATCAGTGGTTTTTTTCATGTTCTCGCCCCTCCTTAATTGTCAGTCTTCGCCACTTTGAACTGGATGGCGGAGAAAATGGCGATGATGAGGGCCAGAACCACGCCGATGGCACAGGCATAGCCCAGGTCGTTGAGCCGGTACGCGGTGTCGTAGACCTGGTACATGATGGTCATGGTGGAGTTCAGCGGGCCGCCCTTGGTCAGCAGCTGAATCAGCGCGAAGCACTGGAAGGTGTTGATGGTGGTGATGAGCAGCACATACAGGGTAGTGGGCATGATGGAGGGCCATTTGATCTTCCAGAACACCTGAAACTTGGTGGCGCCGTCCACCTCGGCTGCCTCGATAATGGAGTTGTCCACATTGCCCAGAGCCGCCACATACAGCACGATGGGCTGACCGATGGAGGTGGTGAACAGGATCAGGATGATAAACCAGATGGCGGTTTTGGGATTGCCCAGCCAGTCAAAGCTGGAGGTGCCGGCCACCTGATTGAGGATGCCGTTGTAGGGGTCCAGGATCCACTTCCACACCACGGTGATGGCCACCGAGCCGGTGACTACCGGCAGGTAGAACACACATCGGAAGAAGGAGCGGGGAATGGAATGCATCTTGTAGATGGCGGAGCTCACCCACAGGGAGAATGCAGTGACGCTGGGCACCGCCACCACCACCATGAGCACCGTGTTCAGAAAGCCGCGGTGGAAGATGGGGTCCTGGAACAGCTTGATGTAGTTGGACAGGCCGGCGAAGCCCTTGACGCCGCCCAGTCCGTAGTCGGTAAAGCTGTAATACACACAGATGAACATGGGGACGACCACGAAGGTCACAAAGAAGATCAGGCTGGGCAGCAGGAACAGGTAGGCCGAGGTGGTCTCCCGCCGCACCAGCGCGCGGCTCATACCGGAGGTAGCGCTTTTCTTGACTTTTTTAGGCTTCTGTCCGGCAGCCGGAGCAGGAGTGTTCTGAGCCATAAGATTTCCCCCTCTTTGACAAGAATTTGCCTGCCCTCCCCCGGGGAGGACGGAAGATACACAGTGCCCGCCCCCTCTCATTCAGGGAGCGGGCACAGGATCGCATGGAACAGGATACGTGCTTCCGCAGGAGGTCAGCCGATGTTGGCGTTCGCCTGAGACACGAAGTTGTCGGCAGCGGTCTGAACGTCAGCGCCGGTGGTCAGGATCTCAGCGAGCATGGGCCACCACAGGGCGCGCTGCTCGGTCCAGCCGCCGGTCAGGTTGTAGTAGCGGCCCAGATAGTTGCTCATCAGGGCGAAGGGAGCGCGCAGGTCGGCATCCTCAGCGTCGGCGTAGACATCGCCCCAGTCGGAGTGCACGGGGAAGAAGCTGGAGGTCTTCACAGCCTCCACACCGGCGGTGGCATCGTTGCAGACAAAGTCGATGAACTTCTTGGCGGCGTCGATCTTAGCCTGGTCCTTGTTGTCGAAGATACCGAAGCCGTAGGGGCCGGCCATCTCCAGCTCGGGGGTGCCATCGTCAGAGGGGAACGCCATGGCGAAGGGGGTGAACTGGGTCTGGTCCGCGTACTGGCTGTAGTTGGAGAAGTTCCAGCAGAAGCTGACCGCACAGGTCTGGTTGGCGAAAGCCTGAAGCTCATCGGCAGCGGCGTAGCTGGCGTTGGCGGACAGAGAGCCGGCGTTCACCATGTTCTGCAGCAGGGTCAGAGCCTTCACATTGTTGGCGCTGTTGGCATTGTAGGAGGTGCCGTCCTCGGTGACATAGTAGTCGGAGTACAGGTTGTTCACCAGGGCGCGGGTACCCTGGTCACCGCCCTGGGCGCCGCAGTAGACGATGCCGGGGGTGGCCACGGTGACGGTGCCGTTGTCGATGGCAGTCTTGATGGCAGCCATGGCGGCCTCGAAGCCCTCGGTGGTCCAGGTGCGGGTCTCCTCGTCGATGTACTGCAGGGCGCCGGCGGCCTCAAAGACCTCGTAGTTGATGGCCATGCAGTGGGCGGCCGCGCTCAGGGGGTACATGTAGTAGGTCCCGTCCAGCTGGCAGACGCTGGAAATATTCTCGCCAATATCCGCGGAGGCATCGCCCCACACGTCGCCCAGGTCCACCATCAGGCCCTCACGGGCGTAGTTGCCCACGATGCGCTCGGGGCCCTCAAAGATGATATCGGGGCCGCTGCCGGAGGTGATGGCAGAGGTGAGCTTCTGGTCGCCGTCCTGATAGTTGATGGGGGTGACGGTGACCTTGATGTCGGGGTTGACCTCGTTGAAAGCGGCGATCAGGGAATCCCAGTTGGAGGCCTCGGTGAAGCCGCCGATGTTGAAGGCCCACAGGCTGATCTCAGTGGCGCTGCTGGAGGTGGTGCCCGATGAAGAGGCACCGCCGCTGGACTGACTGGGGGTGGAGCTGTTGCCGTTGCCGCAGGCAGCCAGGCCCAGCGTCATGGCGGAAGCCAAGACAAGAGCTGCTACTTTTTTGAATTTCATTTCATTGTCCTCCTTGTGAATCATTTTTCACAAATAATTGCCGATTGGGTTAAGAAAATTTTATAGGAAATCACCGAGCTTGTCAAGACGGAATGAAAAAATTTTCACAAATTGCAAAAAAAGAAAATTTTTAACGTGGAGTTAGACCCAAATTGAAACAAAACCTTGACAATTTCAGGAAAACTGATAGGTTATAGGTACAAAAAAATAAACAAAACGGGGGACTGAAATATCATGAAGCGCCATGTTATCTGTCTGGGCGACTCCAATACTCACGGCTACTGTGGAGCTCAGGAGGGGGAAACCCTCTGCGGAGGCCGGTTCAGCGAGGCGGAACGCTGGCCCTGTCTGCTCCAGCGCGCCCTGGGAGAGGAATATCTGGTGATCGAGGAGGGACTGTGCGGGCGGACCACGGTATTCCCCGATCCTCTGGAGCCGGGGCTGGACGCCATTTCCTATCTGCGTCCCTGCCTGCTGAGCCATGCCCCGGTCTCCCTGCTGATCCTGATGCTGGGTACCAACGACACCAAGGAGCGCTTCGGCCTCTCGGCGGAGGAGATCGCCCGTGGGATGGAGCGGCTGGCCCGACAGGCCATGTCAGAGGACTGCTGGGGACCCGTGGGACCCGACCTGCTGGTCGTGGCGCCTCCCGCCATTCGTCCGGAGGTGGAGCACTCCCCCGTGGCCGCTGCCATGGGCCGGGGATGCGCGGAGAAGTCCCGTCAGCTGGCGGAGCACTACCGCCGGCTGGCAGCCAGGCTGGGCGCGCGTTTCCTGGACGGGGAGGGCTGTGAGCTGAATCGAGTGGACCACATGCACCTGACCCAGGCGGGCCATGCCCAGCTGGCGGCCAGGGTGGAAGCGGTCCTCTCCAATCCGGCCACGGGGGCGCTCGGGCAGTGAAAAAAGCGGGCGGGGACACCGGGAATGGTGTCCCCGCCCGTTTGCCGTCGAATGAGAGGTGCGGAGAGGGTCACAGCTCCTCCCCTTCAGGCTCCTTCTCCGGGAGATACCGGCGGATGACACGCTCCGCGGGCATGGAGGCGAGCAGTGCGTTGAGAGCAGGGGTGAAGACGGCCAGCGGGAAGAAGCCGGCCGTGGCCCACACCGTGACGAACAGGAGCAGGATCAGGAGCAGGGTCTGGGGCAGGTGGCGCAGGGTCACCTGAAAGGAAGTGACCAGCAGGTGTCCCAGCCCCATCTGGAAGCGGGACAGCAGAGGGAAGGCCCAGCAGGACACGCCGGCGGGGACGATGAGGGCCGCGCAGTAGCAGCCGTACATGGCCAGGGCGCCGCCGCCCACGGAATTGGCCGCCAGGACCATGATCTGGTACCCCTGGAGGAGCAGGGCGCCCGCGGCCAGGACCAGCAGGCCGGCGGGGATGCCCACCCGGAGATTGGCCCGGAAGGAGCGGAAGAAGGTGAGGTAGGTGCTGTCCCCCTGTCGGACCACACAGTGGGTCACCGTGTGGTACAGGGCGGCACAGGCCGGGCCGAAGGTGACCAGAGGGAGGGAGAGCGCCACCCATAAAAGGCTGAGCCCCACCACGTCCACCATGCGGGAGAGTGTGCGGAAAAAGCCGTTTTCCGGATCAAAAATACCTCTGAGCCCCATAAGCGACACCCTTTCCCCGGGACATATTCCCGTATCTGTGATAGGTTGGGAAACATTATACCACTGGAACGGCAGCAGAGGCAAGACGGGAGTTTGCGGGGCGGGTCTGGGCCCCCCACGGGATGCTTGGAGCCGCCGCCCCTTCCCGTCCCTTGGGCCCCGCATTCCACGCAGGGGGCGGCTGCCCGGGCATCGGGCTGGTGCACCTGAGAAACTTTCAATTATCTTTCGGACTGATTTAGGGTGCAAATGACCTATCTTCATCAAAATGATAGAGGGAGGAGCATTTATAGACAATAACTGCTCAATAAATTATATTTTTTATTTCATGTATTTCTCAATAATCTCTTCAGGGATGGGCTTTTTCCCATCGTAAATTTGATTGTCTTTTTCCGTAATCTGACGTAAAACTTTTGCCGGAGTTCCTGCAACTATTACATTTGATCCCACACTATGCGTCACAACACTGCCAGCAGCCACGATGGAATTGTCTCCAATCGTCACACCGGGCAACACAATCACACCAGCACCCAGCCACACGTTGTTTCCGAGATGGATTGGTTTATTATACTGTAATTTGTCCTCACCTTTTCTCAACATGGGGGAAATTGGGTGCTGTGCGGTAATGATATGGCATCCCGGTCCAATCAAACAGTCATCACCAATAAAAATATCGGCATCATCCACAAGACACACATTGAAATTGAAAATAACATTTTTCCCGACATGGACATTTTTAAGCCCCCAGTTTGCATAGATTGGCGGGATAATATATAATCCATCGCCATATGTACCAAGAGCTTCCCGCAGAATTTCTTCCCGCTTTTTCAATCCTTCTGGCGTATCTGGGGTGCTGTTAAATTGATTGAGCCTTTCTACCAACTCATGTTGATAGGTGATAAGTTCATCGTCAACTCCAGCATATAAATCGCCAGAATTTAGCAAATCATTGATTCTATTGAGTTTCTTTTGCATATTGTACACCTGTTTAAATCCTTATATATTTTCTAATTTACTTTACCATATTCTTCTGATCCATTCAAGGTATAGTGAATCAACAAAGTTAGTACCCGTCAGTCCAGAAGGTGAACGAGAGCTGGGAAATCCGCTGTTTCTTTTTCCGGTCCGCTGTGATATACTGCTCCATTATGGGGCCGCGTCCCCCATCCCGCATGAGGTGATCTGAATGACTCGGCTGCGCGCTGTTCTGCTGGCTCCCCCAGGGACCCAGCCCAAACTGCTCCGCTGGCACCACGTCTGGCTGGCATTTGCCCTGACAGGGCTGGGCTTCTGTGTCGGCGTCCTGACGCTGATGCTCGCCGCCACCGCCTATCTCAAACTGGACAGCACGGACCTGTTCCTGTCCTATTTTCTGTTGGAGCCCATGCTCCTGCTCCTCAATGTCCTGCCGCCCATCCTGCTCATCTGGTTCTTCTATTTTCTTACCCGCCGGGCCTGGGCAGCTTTTCTGAGCAGCTTCCTCCCCTGTGTGGGACTGGCCCAGGTGAATTACTTCAAGATCCGCCTGCGAGGGGACCCTCTGCTGGCCGCCGTCCTGCGCCTGGTCACTGAGGCGGGGGGGATCGTGGGACACTATCAGTTGGACCTGACCTGGCTGGTCTGGCTGTGTGCGGCCTGCCTGATCCTGGGTCTCCTGTTCTCCGTTTTCCTTCTGCCCCGCGGGATAGGCCGGGGCCCCCTTCGCTGGTTCTGCCTGTGCTCCTCCGCCGCCCTGCTGGCGGTGTCCTATGCGGCCCTCTACTGCGACCAGAGCCTGTATGACCGCACCGCCAACGACACCCATATCACCCCCTGGTCGGATGTGGAGGTCTTTGTCTCCCGGGGCTGCCTCTACCCCTTTCTGTACAGCGTGCAGGACATGTTCCCCACCCCGCCGGAGGACTACGACCCGGAGGAGGCCGCCTCCCTGCTCGCCCGGTATCCAGACCAGGACATCCCGGCGGACCGCCGGGTCAACGTGGTCGGGGTGATGCTGGAGGCCTTCTGTGACCTGACCGACTTCCCCGCCCTGGCGGAGCAGCCCGCCGTCCAGGCGGTCTATGCCCCGCTCCACGACCTGGAGGAGCAGTCCGTCTCCGGCGACCTGCTGACCAATATCTTCGCGGGCGGCACGGTGGACAGCGAGTGGGGCTTTCTCACCGGCTACACTCAGCACGAGGACTTCCGCAAGCCCACTGACTCCTATGTCTGGTATTTCCGGGAGCAGGGCTATCACACCCTTTTTCACCACCCCGGCTACAGCTGGTTCTACAACCGCCAGAATGTCAACGAGTACCTGGGCTTTGAGGAGAGCTGGTTCACCGAGAACTACTACGGGGCGCTGGTGGACCCGGTGGATGCCGTGATGCGCTCCGACGAGACGCTGGTGGACGGTATTCTGGACGGACTGCGGGAACCGGGCCCCTGGTTCTCCTTCTCCGTCAGCTATCAGAACCACGGCCCCTATGAGACCGCCTCCGCCCAGGAGGTCTTCCTGTCCCCTGGGGACACCGGCTGGTCGGCGGAGACCTGCAACATGCTCAACAACTATATGTCCAATGTCTCCAGCACCCTGGCCGCCATGGAGCGGCTGACCCGGGAGCTGAATGCCCGGCCCGAGCCCTTTGTGCTGGTCCTTTTTGGGGACCACAAGCCCTGGATGGGCAACGGCAATACGGGGTACACCGAGATCGGGGCCGGCTTCGACCTGTCTCAGCTCTCCGGCTTCCGGGAGTACTACTCCACCCCCTACCTTATCTGGGCCAACTCCGCCGCCCGTGAGGCGCTGGGCAGCAGCTTCACCGGGGAGGGCGGCGACTTCTCTCCCTGCTTTCTGATGAACAAGGTATTTGAGCTGTGCGGCTGGGAGGGCCCCGGCTTCATGGAGCTGTCCCGCCAGCTGGAGGCCATCTCCCCCTTGATCCATACTCGGGGGCTCTTCCTGAGCGGCGGCATCCTCACAGATGCTCTCGTCCCGGAGGAGGCCCGATTCTACCAGCAGTTCCTCCAGGCCCAGTACTACCGGGAGACTGTGGTCATCCCCGGGGAAATTTCTTCTTAAAAAGCCCCCAGCCAGGACCGGCTCTGTTCCGGTCCTGGCTGGGGGTGTTTTGGTCCTATGTGGGGAAGGTCCACGGCAGGGGCGT
>ENA-ORUG01003143-ORUG01003143.1-human-gut-metagenome-genome-assembly--contig:-NODE-3143-length-10282-cov-79.064046_pt1 | contig 10282 bp, 10 predicted proteins | sample MGYA00242079_ERZ509207 | MGnify/ENA primary metagenome ERZ509207 (study PRJEB26280, sample SAMEA2338780) | human gut metagenome | biome: human gut; feature: human-associated habitat; material: faeces...
GTGAAAATTCTGACATGGCAAAATCCTGGGCAACTTTTTGTTGCTCAGGAACTTACAAATAAAGTTAAATTATAGTGTTGCGGAATTAAGGGAAGATAGAATAAAGAAAAGAAACATCCTTGTTGAGGAATATACCAGGCTTTTCTTTGCCGGACGATTAGAGGACTACAGTTCATTGAATGAATCGATCATTCGATTTTTGGTATGCATGGACGCTGATATGCGCTATGAACAGCTTGCTTGCAATAAGTCATATTCTAAGGCAGACATTAGAGTGTTTTGTTCGAACGTACAACTGTTTTGTGAAATACCTGTCGATGTTATGGCAAAATTCCAAGAAAAGGTATTTGGTAACTGGTTCCCTAACACGTCATTGGATTCATTGATAAGCAATTTCAGCAAAACATCTTCAAGCAAATTCTCGAAAATATCTGATTCTGTCTCACTTGAGGAGATAGTTGAGGATATGAGAAGAACATGTAATCCGAATAATAATGAAAGCATATAAGGATAACAGTATTGACATCTGTAGCCTCTATTATAAAGAGGTAGGACATTTCCCTCCTTTGACTGCAGACAAGGAGAAGGAAATCCGCCATTCTGTTGTGAATGGAACCATGACTGCTCAGAAAGGACGAGAGTTGCTAATCAATGGCAATCTTCGACTTGTTGTGACTGTCGCAAAACGATATTCTGATAAAGGCATGCCTTTAGAAGATTTAATCCAGGCTGGCAACATGGGGCTTATAGAAGCAGCCAATGCGTTTGACTGGAGTAGAGATGCATACTTCTCGTCCTATGCCACCCATTATATCAAGAAGGAGATATTCCTTTGCCTTCGTCATGCAAATGCAGTTGTACTTCCTGATAAAGAATATGCTCTTTACAAAAAATACGAGCAATACGTCAACAAGTATGGCATACCTCAAAATGAGGAGGCAATAACTCGTTGTGCAGAGTTTTTGGGAATAAGTATTGAGAAACTGGGCAAACTGGTAGATGGCGAAATCTGTACTCCTATCTGTGATGGTTTGACATACACTGATGATGATGGAATCACGAAGCAGGTTGACCTCCCTGACACTTCATACAATGAAGATACAATCTGTGACAATTGTGACTCCATGTCATTCGTTGAGAACACGACCAAAGAGCTTTCACGTAGAGAGAAAGATCTTCTTTTCCTTTACTATGGCATATCATGTCCCCAGATGACTTACGAGCAGATAGGCAAGAAGTATCGCAAGAACAAGCAGTGGGCACATCGTGAGGTGCAGAAGGTCTTAGGCAAACTGAAGACCTTGCCATCCTTACAAGCATTTGGACAGCGCAAGGCTGTTTAGAACAACGTTCTTCGCTTATACTTGTATATCATCCAACATACAGGATGTTATATTAGAGCCTCTAATCTAATCGTACTTTCCCAAAGTTTTGATAAAACATCATAAAACAATCCGAATTCTGATTTATGAAGACTTATCAACCCTTTGAAAAACTTATCAAAACACTGGCACAATCTTGTCACAACACAGCTTAAAGTGTTGACTCTCAGTGATGTGCTACTTAGAGGAGGTTAAGTAATCTCTCTCACCATAGAGATATTAGATTAGCATAAAGATCAAAGGCGTGTAAGGCTCTGAAAATGAGTTTTACACGCCTTTTTTCGTGTCTTTATGTTTTTTTATATATCTGCTTATGGCTTTATCGCAGAAAAATATGTATATTTGCAGGTTATGAAGGGGCGGAAGTTCCAGCAAGAGAAGAAAAAGACAAGTTCTAGTAAAAGAAGGAAAGGAAACGGGATATGGCAAAGAAAAGACCGCAGGTAGCACTGGTTTATGATTTTGACGGGACATTATCTCCCGGCAACATGCAGGAGTTCGGATTCATCCAGGCAACCGGAAAGACGAAGGAGGAATTCTGGGATAAAAACCGGAAGCTTGCCGTGGGCAAGGATGCCAACGGCATTCTTACCTATATGTATATGATGCTGGATGAAGCGAAGAAGAACCATATCTCGCTCACCCGCGAATCCTTCCAGAGCTTCGGCAGGAATGTGGAGCTCTTCCGTGGCGTAAGGCAATGGTTCTCGTTCATCAACGAATATGGTGCAAGCATCGGTCTCGATATCAAGCACTATATCAACTCCTCGGGATTGAAGGAGATGATAGAGGGCACACCCATCGCTCAGGAATTCGAGAACATCTATGCCTGCTCGTTTCTCTATAATGAGGATGGCATCGCCTACTGGCCAGCCGTAGCCGTGGATTATACCACGAAGACGCAGTTTCTCTTCAAGATCAACAAGGGCATCCGTCAGGTGAGCGACAACAGCAGGGTGAACCAGTATATTCCTGATAACAAGCGCCCTATCCCTTTTCCGCGAATGATTTATTTCGGGGATGGAGAAACCGACGTGCCCTGTATGAAGATGGTGAAGGAGCATGGCGGTCATTCCATTGCCGTATATGATACTCCCCAGAAGGAGGCGATGGCATGCCAACTGGTAAGGGAAGGCCGTGCCAACTTTATGTGTACGGCTAATTACAGCAGGGGAAGCGTGATGAACATCATCGTGAAGCGAATTCTGGATAAAATCAAGGCGGATTTCGAATTCGACAGATTGATAGAGGTGAACCAGAAGAAGGCGTGGAAGTAAAGGGGTGGCTTGACAGGAGGAAGGAGGACAGGCGATGGAATCGCCTGGAACGGAGGCAAAAAGGGGGACTTGCAACTTGAAGCGAGGGGCTTTTTGCTGAAACGCTGAAACGCAGGAAAGAAAAAGAAAGAAATATAATATTAATAAATAATTAATGGGAAGAAACAAATACTCAGCAGGAGAAATCAAGGAAATCGGAAAGTTGCTGCGCCTGAAGAATGCCGGCAACCGTTTGCAACAGAAATTGATACGCCACGACCTTCGCGTGGATTATGAATTCAACATCTCTGACTTCAATGAGCCTGGCAAGGCTTTCGGCGAGGAGGAACTGCAGGATGCCATCAAGCGTGGCGCCATCCAGATTCTCGACGATGCCACCATCGAAGCCATGAAGGCGAAACGTGCAAGAGACAAGGCACGTGATGAGGCAGAGAAGCAGAAGGATGCCATCGCCAGCGGTGAGCAAACCGACTGGCAGGAGGCAATGAAGGAATGGAACGAATGGGAAAGTTCTAAAGAAAAATAAATGTTAGAATCGAATTCCGAAGGAGATTCCGAGATAATGAATTCCGAAAGAAATTCCGAGGATTTATTGAATTATAAATAAGATAGAAACAAAAAAGAAATATGGCTAAAGTATTGATCAAGACTTCAGAGGGCGACATCAAAGTGCGCCTCTACGACGAGACTCCTCAGCATCGTGACAACTTCCTGAAGTTGGCGAAGGAGGGATATTTCGATGGCACACTCTTCCACCGTGTCATCAAGGATTTCATGATCCAGGGCGGCGACCCTGACAGCAAGGGCGCTCCTAAGGGCAAGATGCTGGGCACGGGCGGACCTGATTACACCATCCCTGCCGAGTTTGTTTATCCACAGCTCTTCCACAAGCGCGGTGCCTTGAGCGCTGCCCGTCTGGGCGACGAGGTGAACCCTGAGCGTGAGAGCAGCGGCAGCCAGTTCTATATCGTCTGGGGAAAGACCTACAAGCAGAACGAGCTGAAGCAGATGGAAAAGCAGATGGGCATGCAGATGGAGCAGAACATCTTCAACCAGCTTGCCAAGGAGCACCATGATGAAATCATGAACTTCCGCCGCAACCGCGACCGCGAGGGCTTGATGAAGCTCCAGGATGAGCTGGTGGATGAAACAAAGAAGCGCTGCAGGGAGCAGGGTTACCCTAAGTTTACCGAGGAGCAGCAGAAGGCTTACACCGAGGTAGGCGGAACCCCATTCCTCGACAACCAGTACACCGTTTTCGGTGAGGTAGAGGAAGGTCTTGACGTAGTAGAGAAGATTCAGAACTGCGAAACCATGCGTGGTGACCGCCCTAAGGAGGATATCAGCATGGAGATTTTCATTATAGAGGAGTAAAGGCTTTAAGCAGCTTCAACAAGATGACCGTATGGTATGACGGCTTGACCACTCCTACCGATTTCGCCACCGGTTTCCCAATCCACGAGGAGGATACGGAGACGAAGACCTTCGTAAGGAGCTATGCCGAATGGCAGATTCGCATCAAGGATTACCTGGATGCATTGAAGAATCCTCTCCAGGTTGAGATAAAATAAAGACTTCGAATACTACTTTTTTATCTCACTAGGAAATATTAGTTTCTTCACTGTGTAAATGTTTGTAATCCACTAAGAAAATTATGTTCCGCAGTGCTGAACTTAAGTTCAACACTGTGGAATACAAGTTCAGCACTGCTGAACATAAGTTCAACACTGCTGAATATAGTTTTTAATTAAGAGTACAAGAAATACTCGTTCTTCTAAAATCTTAAATCTTTTATTGCTATCAATCTTACTTCGTCATCTCGAAGCCAATGCGCACGCCATCGTAGTTATCCACAATGCTGCTCACGGCACTCATCGTAGTGCTGCCGGTAAGATTCAGCTTGCTCAGGGTCTTGACCAGGGTGAGCAGCTTCTTCTGCTCGAAGAGCAGGCTGATGCCATTGGCTGTGCGGGTGGCAAAACCCGAAGCACTCAACAGCAAACCCTTCAGCTGGATGGCATGCGTCTTCTCATCGAAGGTATAGGTGCCGTGCCATGACTTGCCGTCGATCTTGGCAGCAAAGGTGCCATCGGTCTTGAAGGTAAAGTAGGTATTGCTATTGCTGAAGCCGAACTTACTGTAGTACTTGCTCAGATCCTCCTCTATCTTGCTGGCAGCAATCTCGCCACCAGCCTTTGCCAGCAGGTTTTCTGAGGTGAAGGCGCAACCCGGCTTGCTGTACTTCCAGGTATGGGCACAGAGATCTGCCTGCGAGAAGGTGGCTGAACCAATCACATTGTTCAGAATGCCACTGATGATGCTGCTGCCAGTGGAGCTGCTGCCGGTAGTAGTGCCGCCACCCAGCAAACCGCCTAATACGCCTGCCACTACGCTTCCTGCAGAATAACCACTATTAGTGGTAGCCGAAGTAGAAGTAGATGTGGTAGGAGTAGATGCCGCAGCTGAAGATGTTGCTGTAGATGAAGAAGTGGTCTTCTTGGCTGTTGTCTTCTTGGCTGTTGTTTTCTTGGCAGTTGTTTTCTTCTTCGATGTCTTTTTAGTTGTTTTCTTCACAGGCATCAATTCAGAAAGTGAAGCCTCCTGAACAGCTTCATTCATTGCGCATACATTGCTACCGGAAGTGCTGGCAAGCACCAGGGCAGCCATTAAAAATACCTTTCTCATTTTTTACTTTCTATTTATTATAATTGTAACTTTCGTTTAAACAAAACTCATTTTTCATCATTATTTGCTATTTTCTTAGACGAAAGAGATGGCGAAAGGTTCAAATATCGTTCAGAAAAAGGTATAAATGTTTCTTTTTTTTGACGTACATCAAAAAAGAACGATTATTAGCATAAATTTATCAAAAAGTGTACCCGAATATGATAAGAAAGCCCTATCTTTGCACCGTTAACAAATCACAATAGGTTATGAATGATTTAATTAAGGTCAACACAATGAGCGAGAATATGGCATTGAACAAGTGCCAGGAGATTCTCAACGATCGCCGTGAGGCTCTTGCTTCTAAGGCGAAAAAGAATGACTAAGGGTAACTTTCGCAAGAGAGTGCTCTTGAGGAAAATTACGTAAGAGAGAAAGGAAATTACGTAAAAAGATTATTTTCAGAATGACTCTTTGATACCACAAAGAGAAAAAAAAAGGCAAAAAGTCCCGTTGGCGAGTAAAATCGTTCAACGGGACTTTTTGATTTCTATGCTGACCGGAATGATATCCCAGCGGGGGGATATTATTCCTGGCTCTTCTCAGCCTTCATGATTACCTCGACATGGTTGCCGCTCTTCATGAGTACATTCTTGAGGAAGTCGGAAACCTGCTGGCCACGGAGGTTCTTCACGAACTCCTTGTAGCCGGTATGGTTATCGAAACCGAGACCTGTATAGTTGGCAAGAACGCCGAGCCAATAAGCATTGTTCTTCTCATCTACACCTGCCTGCTTCAGGAGAATCTCCTTCACCTTCTGCAAGTCGGCAGCATCTACCTGCTTCTCTACCTCTTCTACACCCTTGAAGAAATAGGTAATGGCGGTATCGGCCTTCTCCGGATTCAAGCCGGCATTGGCGGTGATGCTGATGGCTGCCTTGTCGTCGAAATCGCGGAGCATGCCGAAGGTGGCTCCTGCATGGTAAGCTGCACTCAACTGCTCACGGATGGTGCGCAGATACTGCATCTCCAGCAGTCGGGAGGTTACATCTGCCAGTACCATGTTCTGCATAGAGAATGGCAACTTGGTGCTCCATATCTCTGATGCCTGGGTTTGAGGATTGGCCATCGCCTTGGTAAAGTTGTTCTTCACCTCGCCCTTGGCGTATGGAATCTCCTTGTTCTTCAGCTTGAAGCCATTGTTTGGCAAGCTGGCAATATACTGCTCGATGAGCGGAAGGAGGGTCTTCTCATCGTAGTTGCCCACGAAGTAGAAGGTGAAGTCCTTGGCATTGCCGTAATACTCCTTGGCAAGCGCCATCAGGCGATCGTAGTTGATGGCCTTGATCTCATCGGAAGTAGGAATGCGGCCAATCTTGCTACCCAGATAAAGGGTGCTCTGTAATGAATCCTGATATACCATGTTAGGATTGTTGCTCTGGTTGGCCAATATGGTAGCATAGGTATTCTGAAGATTCTTGAACGACTTCTCATCCTTGCTCAATGCTGTCATCTTGAGATAGATGAGCTGCATCAGGGTCTCCACGTCCTTAGGAGTAGAATTGCCGGAAAGGCCATGGCTGTAAGGCTTGATGGAGAAGCCTACACCTGCCTGCTTGCCTGCGAGCGCCTTTTCAAGATCGGTGCGTGAGAAGCTGCCCAAACCGCTGGCACCCCAAGCCTCGGTCATCAGCATGATGCTAGGGTAATCGCTCTTATCGAGAGCAGAATAACCCACCTTGGCATTGGCAGAGAAGAGAATCTCATTATCCTTGAAATCGGTCTTCTTCAATACCACCTTGGCACCGTTGGAAAGGGTAAGCTGCTTGTAACCCAGCTGTTTGTTCTCTACGGTCTTCTTGATCTTGCCTGGCTTAGGCAACTGAGCCATCAGCGGCTCCTGTTTCACGTTGTCCACGTATGCCTCCAGCTTCTCAGAGCGCACCTGCTTCACGATATCGGCAAGCTCCTTCTCGGTAGGATAAACGGCACCCTCTGTCTCGCGCATCAGCACCATCGATACCAGGTTGGTATCGCTCTGGCAAACCAGCTGCTTGGCATAGGCATTGATGGCCTCCAATGGCAGCTGAGGTACTACCATCTTGTAGATCTGACTCTCGTCCTCTACCGATGGGATTGGCTCGTTGGAGATGAAGTTATCCACATATTGAGAGGTAAACTGCTCGTTCTTCATCTTATCCTTGTTGGCAAGTGTCTTATCTACCTGGCTCAGGAACTCCTCCTTGGCACGCTGATACTCAGTGGCTGTGAATCCGAAGTCGTGCATGCGCTTTGCCTCGCGCAATACGGCAGCATAAGCCTCCTTTACCTTACCTGGCTTTGCCACACCGATAAGACTGAAGGCACCCTTGGTAGAAGAGAGCAGGAAGTCGCCGTCGTCGGCACCTGCCTGAAGGAATGGGCAGTCAGCTTCCTGGGCAATCTCGGCATAGCGTGCACCCAGCATAGAGGTAACCACATTGTCCATGTATCCCTTCATGAGATAGCTCATGTCGCCCTTCATCGCATTAGGGATGGCTGGATGCTTCATGAAGATATTGAAGATATCATACTGCTGCTCCTTGTCCTTGTCGATTACGTAGATGGCTGTATCATTATCGGCTACTTCCACCGGCTCTATCTTGGCTGCATTGGCAGGCACCTTGATGCCCGAGAAGAGCTCCTTGATCTTGCTCTCGATATGGTTGACATCTACATCACCCACGACGATGATTGCCTGATTGTCAGGGCGATACCACTTGCGGTAGTAAGCACGCAGGGTTTCCGGCTTGCAGCCGTCGATGACGCTCATCAATCCGATAGGGAAACGGTAGCCATACTTGTTGTTCTGATAGAGTTTTGGCAATGAGCGCTCTATCATGCGCTGCTGACCCACGATGCGCATACGGTACTCATTGTGTACCACGTCGCGCTCGTCATTGATGGCTTCCTCGGTAAGAGAGATGCCATTGCTCCAATCCTTGAGGATGAGCATGCATGAATCTACGGCTGTAGGGCGGGTAGTAGGTACATCGGTGAAGTAATATACGGTTTTCTCTACGCTGGTATAGGCATTGAGATTTCTACCATACTCCACACCGATGCTCTGCAGGTAATCCTGGAGGGAATTACCCTTGAAGTGATCGGTACCGTTGAAGGCGAGGTGCTCGAGGAGGTGAGCCAAACCGCGCTGATCATCGTTCTCATTGATAGAACCCACTTTCTGGGCAATGTAGAAGCTGGCTACATGCTCAGGATAACTGTTGTGACGAATGTAGTAAGTCAATCCATTGTCGAGATGACCAATCTTCACATTCTTGTCCACAGGAATGGCTGGCATCTGTGCCATCGCACTTCCCACAGATAAACACAGCAGAAACGCTGCAAAAATCTTTCTTAGTTTCATCTGCTATTGATTTATAAATTACTTATTTCCAATATTCCGCTTGCAAAATTACACAAAATAAAAAAGATTTGCAAGCATTTGGGAGATTATCTTCCCCAATACCTGCAAATCTTAACGTAAAACTAACATTGGAAGCTCTTCATCCACGAACCCCGGTAAAGGCGGATGAGGAAAAGCGTGCCTCTGAGGGTAAGCTCCGTAGCCATCGCAATCCAGACACCCTCCAAGCCATAGCTCTTGGAAAGGGCGTAAGCCAGGGTGAGGCGCACCAGCCACATGGTACCCAGATTGATGGCGGCTGGCTTCCGGGTATCGCCCGCTCCCACGCAGACACAATAGGTTACGATGCTCGCTGCAAAGAAAGGCTCGGCAAAGGCCTCGATGCGAAGGCAGGTAGTACCCAGCTCGCGGATGCTCTCTACCGGCGAGAGCACACCTATCATCTCGGGGGCAAAGACATACATCACAACTCCCATCAATGCCATCACGCACATACCCAATCCCACCGTCATATAGGCAAAATTGCGGCAGAGATCGGTACGCCCGGCACCATGCGTCTGACCCACCAGGGTGGTGGCGGCATCACCGATACCATAACCCGGCATATAGCAGAGGCTCTCGGCGGTGATGGCAAACGAGTGGGCAGCAATGGCGATATTGCCCAATGGTGCCACGATCATGGTGCTCACGATCTGCGCACCGCTCATCAGGACATTCTGTATGGCTATCGGGATGCTGATCTTGCAGGCATGGTGCAGGTATTCCTTCACCCACCGGAAAGGTTCCTTGTCCTGACGCAGATTGAGTATCCGGTTACGGCATGCCGTGAGGTAGAGATTGGGCAGCGAGATGCAGATATAGGCAAGCGCCGTGCCGCAGGCAGCTCCCACCACGCTCATCTTCATGACGTAGATGAAGAGGTAATTGAGCACCACATCGCAGATGCATATCAGCACCGCCATCACACTCGTGGTATGCATGTTGCCTGCCGACTTGAGCATCATCTCTGAGACATGATACAGGAATACGAAGGGCAACGCCAAACCGTATATCAGAAAATAACGCGAGGAATTGCCCGCAATATCAGCACCGCCACCCAGCCAATAAGGCAGATGGGAATGCACTCCTACACATGCCAGGGTAACACAAAGGCTGAACGCCAAACCGCATATCAGGGCATGGCGGAATACCTGACGAGCCTTCACGAAATCGTTGGCTCCGATGAAATGAGCCACCTGCACCGAGAAACCGGTAGCTGCCGCACTGAGCAAACTGCCAATAAGCCAGTTGGTTGACTCGATAAGTCCGATGCTAGCCGAAGCCTCAGCACCCAGATGTCCCACCATGGATGCATCGATGAAGAACATCATCACGGTGGAAATCTGCGCCAGCATAGAGGGAATACTCAACCCCACGATGAGATTGAGTTTCTCGCTGCGAGCCATCGCCCTACCCTCGCGTATCGACTCCATCAGATAATCTGTCTTATTCTTGAATAACCTCAAATCCGCAACCTATAGGGTTTAGTGGGATTTTGCTTGCAAAGCGACAAA
>ENA-ORUG01003146-ORUG01003146.1-human-gut-metagenome-genome-assembly--contig:-NODE-3146-length-10278-cov-8.464052_pt1 | contig 10278 bp, 10 predicted proteins | sample MGYA00242079_ERZ509207 | MGnify/ENA primary metagenome ERZ509207 (study PRJEB26280, sample SAMEA2338780) | human gut metagenome | biome: human gut; feature: human-associated habitat; material: faeces...
TCCGCCGGCACATTACCAAACGTAGTGATTATGAAGTTATGATAAGAATCAACAATGCATATGACTATAACTCCTATAACTACTTTAACTCCTTTAACTACCGAGAAACAAAAGCCTCCCCACGGGGGAGGTTTGGTGGGGCTTTCACTTTTTAATTGCGCTTTGACGCCTGCTCTTCTTTCTTCACTTAAACTTTTATCCTTTTGTTGCGATGTTCCACAAGAACAGCGTGTTGCCTATAATATATCTTCTCCACATTCTCTTAGGCTCTTTCAGCAGTCTGTAGGCCCATTCCAGTCCATGCTCCTGCCACCACATCGGTGCACGTGCCACAGTGCCTGCAAAGAAGTCGAACACCGCACCAATAGTTCCCACATGGCAGTGTATGTTAAGCTCGTTCCAGTGTGAGTAAGTCCATTTTTCCTGTTTCGGTGCCGTCATGCCTATCCACAGCAAGTCGGGGTTAGCCTTGTTTATAGCCTCTATTATGGCATCGTTGTCTTCTTTGCTGAACTCCGGCTTATATGGTGGCGAATACGTCTCTACTGTTATGTTAGGATAGTCCACTGCAGCCCTTTTCTTTATCAGGCTCAGCACCTTTTCGCTGCTGCCCATAAAGAAGCACTTACCGCCCTTGCGGTTCAGCTTGTCCATCTCAAACACAAACAGATCCCATCCCGCTATGCGCTCTTTCGGCTGCGACTTAGCCTTCAGCCATTTGCATGCCTTCACTATGCTCACTCCGTCAGGAATAAGCACGTCGCCTTTTGTCAGTGCCTCTGCAAACAGTTCGTCTTTTAGGGCAGTGTTATACGAATGGGCGTTAATTGTGTTTATCAGCAGTTTGCCCTCAGGCAACTTGCCAAGTGCATCTCTGCTCTCCTGTATAGAGAGCGTCTTTAGTCTTATCATAGTGTTTATTTGTTATGCTATTCTAGTTTTACATTTTATCCCTCTGACTGTAGGGACATACCACGTTGTGTCCTAATGTAACGTCGTGATTAATAAGTTATCTGTTCAAGCTTCGTATTTGCGAAACTTGAAAGTGAAGATATGTCGTGTGATGACAATAAAATTCAAAAAGCAGCGTTTTTAAATCCAAACAGCCATTAGAATTTATTTCGTAGCCAAGCACAAGCACGAAACTCTGTCAAAGTCTCACACAACATGAAAAAGTTCTACATCGATAAAGTATATAATGCGTATATAGGTCTTGATACCAAACAGCGTAAGGACCTTATCTGTCAATTAAATTCGCTTGATATACCAGTAACAAAGATTGAAGCCTATACCTATCCTGAGGCTCCCGGCATTAGGCATCTTTTCTTTTATCTAAAAGGCAACAAACAGCCAGTGCCTTATTTCCTTTTAGAGGAAGAAATATTACAAATGTTTACAACTGAATTATATAAACTGTTGGTATAATATATATTAATCAGATAACTTTGAATACAGCTTTCCAATCGTATTCTCCGTCTTTAAATGTTTGAGTGAATATTCTTGCTCCACATCTGAGAATATACGCAGCAATAACAATAATGACGAACATTAAAATGAGATTTATTGGAAATATAGAATTCATTTTATCTGTAAACAATGAATACTGTACCAGATATATTTCTAAACATAAGCCGCCAATAAGCTTAATAATATATCCGAATATTTTATTATCATACCATCCTTTTAATAATTTACTATTACATATTTTGTAGAAATAGAACGTTGTGAATAATAATGGAATAAGAGATACTATCTGGAATTCTGCCACAAATGCATTTTTTCTTCCCGCAAATAATATTCCGTAAAACAGAATTATACTTAATATAAGTTTTAAGAAATCTGTTTTTATGTTGAATTTTATGTCTTTCTTATTTAATCCAATAATAGCTCCTAATAACATAAATAAGAAATAGTGACACCACTTAAAATATGTATTTCCATACATATTGTAATTTACGGAATGTTCGATAGTCATATACCAGATGATACAAATTAAAGCTGCTATTCCAAAGCACAATTTTAGGTGTTTAATGTAAAAGCGTTGAATAAAATATAGAACAACATAGTAAATCATAATACATGTGACAAACCATCCGCCTCCATGAATGATTGTATAGTCCATAGACTTGTCATGATTTAAAATAAACGCACCCAATATAGCCCATGCAAATACAGTTGGATAAATTCTGTTTATTCGTCTTTTATACCAATTATCAAAACGTCCCATTCTACCCAAAAACAATGTAAATCCAGAACAGAAGAAGAATAATACATCACCAATTGCACCTCCTGTTGCTAAAATACTATATTTACCATATAGTAATTCCATATGGGAGTTTGTTATTAAAATTGCGGCAATAAATTTTAGTATATCAATGCTAATATCTCTTTCTTTCATTTTTAACTTTATTAAATAATTCAATCATTTGTTTTGCTTTGTTATCCCAAGATAGTTCTTTTTGTCTTTGTTTACAGCCGTCTGACAATTTCTGTAAATACTCTCTATTGTTATACAGATAATTTATCTTTTCAGCAAAGTCATCAGCTGATTGCTTAGGATTTGTCAATGGCACTTTTTGTCCTACAGACTCATTAATGACATACCCCATACCGCATGTATCAAAACACAATACCGGCAACCCACAGCTTACGGCTTCTAACACTACTGTAGAGGTATCTTCACTAACACTTGTAAAGAAGAATATATCAGATTTACGCATTTCTTCTTTTACCTTACTGTTTTCTATATTACCCTTCCAAACAACATTATCTTCAATACCAAGATTTATAGCCATTTGTTTGTAATATGAAATCTGATTGTCACTGCCTGAACCACATATAATTAGTTTAATATTTGATTTATCTTTCAATTTAGACATTGTTGCAAGTGCAATATTTAATTGCTTTCTAAAATCAAATTTTCCAACCCATAACAACCTAAAATCATCGTCTACTTTTTCCTCCTTATTTCGTTTTATTGAATTATCATCAATAAAGCATCCTGTTTCAGGTATTATTATGGAGTTCAATCCCTTATACTTTTTTATAGCATTATATGAATCAGGTATAGAACTAATTAATAAGTCAGCTTTCTTTAAGGCTTGGTCTACTCGCTTGTCATGTTTAATCTGATAAATATTAATTATATTTTTAACTCTATTAAAGAGCTTCATTTTTATACCAGCCCCTTCAAGATAACTGCTTGGAAATTGTTTCAATCCCCCAATAGGTCCCCACACAAATGGTTTATTCTCTATTTTCCAAAGATATCCAGGCTCACGAAAGCCAATCATATTCAGTTGATGCACAATGTTTATATGATGTTGCTTTATTATTTTTTCAGCCATTATATAAGTTTTCCATTGCCATTCTCTGTAATATTTATAGAAACGCCAGTCGCCCTGATTCCAGCACATCTTCCTTATTTCATCAGAAACAGGATTATAATAGAAATGCATATTCTTTCCTTGAGGTAGAGTGGGGAGTACGGCTTCTATCTTATCCTTAAATTCGCCCTCTGTAATGATATGCAACTCACAATCTTTAGCCAAGTTTACACACCAGTTCCACGCCATCCCCGGCTCACTGCCCATATTTGGAGAACAGGCATAGGCATTTATTAATATAGATAACATGATTATAGTTCTGAGTAAATTTTATCCAACTCTCTATTTATTGTTTTTACGTTAAATAAGCCATTTACATACTTATCTGTCTCATGTACAATGTTTTTCCTTAGTTCTTCATTAGAAATAAGAATTTCTAATTTCTTAGATAAAGCATCAATATCTCTAACAGGGAAAACAAGGCCGTTTTTTCCGTCACTTACAATATCCGGTATTCCGCCTACAGGAGTAACAACACAAGGTATACCATAAGCCCAGGCATCTAACACCCCCATAGGGAAACCTTCTCCGTCACTTGCCAAGCAATATATTGATGCAGTATGAAAAGCGTGTTCTTTCTCTTTGCCCGAAACCCAACCTAAGAATTTTATTTGCCTGTCGATATTCAGTTTTTTTACAGCATCTTTTGCCTTTTCTATTTCCCCATTACCGGCAAAAACAACAATCCAGTCTTTATGCTTATCAGCTATTTTAGCAAAAGCTTGTATCAAGTCCATATAGCCTTTGCGTGGTATTATTGTTCCGGCAAACAGAATGTTATGTTCTCTTATGTCATCTCGTCTATTTACTTTTGGACACGGATTATATAAGACTTCAACATTTTCTGTTATATCTAGAGCTTCTTTTAACCATCTTCTCCATTGTTCTGACAAAACTAATATTAGATTTGCTTTAAGAAAAAGCTTTATATATAGTTTTCTATTATATGGTTCAAATAAGAATTTCTCATTGGAAGGATGAAAATGCAATATTACTTTTTTACCTATCCATTTTGCAGGATAAAGAAAAAGCATTTTCCTCTTCGCCGATTGTGTAGTTGCTACATGAATGTGGACAATATCATAGAATGGAAGTAGTACTATATATTCAATTAAAGCTGTAAACAAATACCATAACTTTCTTATTGCATTACCATCTCTATGAGTCTCAATCCATCTGCAATGATATTTTTTCCATTGCTCACCAGTTTCATGAGCTTTAATAACAGATGTTATACCACCTCGGGTTTTTCGTGAGGTTGCAACAATTAATACCTTTGTCATACTAATTCTTGAATTTTATTATTTTAGCAGGAATACCACCAACAATAGCATTGTCAGGAATATCTTTTGTAACAACTGCATTTGCACCAATCGTTACATTATTACCGATTTTTACTTGACCAAATATTTTAACACCTAGTCCAAAATAGCAATTATCACCAACTTCAACAATACAATTGTCTTCATCTTCGTATTTATTACCAAAAACTACACCAGGCAATATAGTGCAATTTTTACCAATTTTACATGTAGGTTTTACGTGAACAAAATCTCCTGTATGGTATATTCTGAAGCCAGGGCCAACTGTATTAGGATAAATTGTAAAACGAAGTTTAAAACCTAAACGTTTATATTTAAACCAATGGTACAGAAATAATATTCTTGAACGTTTAGTATTTTTGTAATATTCCACATACCTTAAATGCTTAATATAATGATATATATACCAAACTTCATTATGAAAAATTCTATCTTTAAAGCTTGGTCTTTTATTGCTGAATCTATCTAAATCATTTTTTAGATATAATTCTAATGTTTTTTTATCTTTTATCATTATCAATACTTCTTAAATATTCTATATATATAATAAATACATTATTTGTTAAAGTTATAAATGTTATATAGCCTAATATAGTCTATTACAGGAACTTATAAAATTACATATTTTATTTTATGATATATTTTTTTTCTTTGATATTAATAATTGATTTTTCTCAATTTGATCAAGGCGAGTCAGATGTAAGATTAAAACATAAAAAATATCAGAATAAGGGCTCGCTCCTCCTTGTAATAATTGAAAAGTTATATACATGGAAATTATAGCTATAGCTAAACGTCTGTATTTACTTTTTTTCTTTCTAAAAACATAGGTAAACATATATATATTAAAAGATATTAGAAATATAAATCCAAGAATCCCATTTTGTGCTAACGAATCAATATATCCATTATGACAATAAATGTATAATCCTGTTTTCTGTTCTTGATATTCCATCAAGCGTATGATTCCTTTACCAGTTAAAATTTCTTGAATATTATCCGTGTTTTTCCAAAATTCAATACCATTATATGCAAACCACAAACGGCCAGAACCGACTCTATCTGATTCATTCTTTACACCTTTTTCATTTCTGTCTGTAATCCTATTATAAAAATATTCATTTGTTTGCATTAAATAAGAAATACCAATACACATAACAATAGAAACACTAATCATTATTATTACAAAACGAATATTTTTACGTGCCAATAAAATAAATGTTCCTATAATCCACATTACCCATCCACCTCTTGCATAAGTCCCTATCATAGCCCATATACCTATACATAATAAAAATAGAGTATATACTTTTGTCCTATATGTAAGTTTTCTTGATGTAATGTGATAGGTTATAAATACTAAAGCTAATGCAATAAGCGCAGAAGCACCATGAGTTGAAGAGAAAATACCACTAGATCTATTTGCTGCTTCCAATGCTTCTAAAGCAGATTCTGATATATCTAATGTTTCATGACTCTTTAATAATTTAAATAAAAATGGGATAAATGATAAAATAATAAATTGAGATATATAGTAAAGAATATTATATACAGATAATGCTCTTTTTGCTTTATATGTGACATAATCATAAAGTAATGGAAATGTTATAAATCTTGAGAAATCTGATATAGTAATAAAAGTAGTATTATAAAGACCAGAATTAAAAAGTTTTATAATACCATAACCATATGCATATTTGTTAAACAAAGGTTTCTGATATTTTCTTCTTAATATATAAAAAAATACATAAATTAATAATACTACTTTCCATAATACAGACAAGGATAAACCTACAATTTTTATATTTTCATTATAAATTAGAATGAAAAAGAATATATATATTAATAAAATTCGATATTTTGAATAATTACTAGTACTACTTCTACTTAAGTTATTCTTCATTTTAGAATAATATCTTTAATTTGTTTGTCAATTTTGTTTATGGAAAAGTTATCCTTAATAATGTTTATATTGTTATGAATTAAATGATTATAATACTCTTTGTTTGCTTCATAATCTATAATTCGATCAACATATTCATTAATATCATTATTATGTATTAAAAAATTTTCAGAAAGCGTATAATCTGTTATTCCTGGTAATGTGTTACATATAATCATACATCCCGTAGCCATAGCTTCTAGAATAACATTAGGCATACCCTCATTTGTAGTTGGAAATAAAAAAATATCAGTGATTTTATAAAAGATATGGACATCTTTTACTTCTCTCTTAAAAATAAATGTTGAGTTATTTTTTTTAAAAATTTGTTCTAAACTTGAAATTATCTCATCTGATTCTGTATAGCAATCTTGTCCGCATATTATAAAATTAATTTTTTTATTAACCCTAGCAAAATATTGCTTAAATATTTCAGGTAATAAATCCGCACCTTTTCTTTTATTAACAGATCCAACAAACAGAATAGTCAAATTTGAATTATTTATACATAGATTAGACTTTATTTTTTCTTTTTCTTGATAGTTTATTGGGTGAAATATAGATATATCAACAGGGTTGTTTATAAGTTTTATCATTTCTTTAGGATAACCACATGAGCAACATTCTTCAACAAGAAGTGGTGAGTTTACAAATAAGAAATTAGCAAATCTAAATTGCCAATTCTTAAATAAATAATATATTTTTTTAGGACCGTGTTTTTTTACTGCAGGTGAATCCACTCCACTTAGAGTTATACCGAGAATGATTTTTTTCTTAAGAATTTTACACAAAATTACAGGTAAAACTGTAAACCATTGTGTTGATGCTACATAAAACACATCAAATTCGTTTCTATATCTAAATATGTTATATAAAAATGAAATAAATGACATTATTTTATTTGGTATAAAAATAATATCATATTTTGAAATATCTAAATAATCTTTATATAGTGAACGAGGGGTAAAAGTTGCGATTTTAAATAATGTACCATAAACCTTAAAACGTGATGCAATCTTGAAAACACGTAAATATCCACCTCCATATTGTGGTGGAATTGAATTTATAAAAAATAATATTTTCATAACTATAATTTTTCGGGTAAAACTATTAACTTTCCTAATTTATAATTCCATTCTTCTGGAGTAAAGTAACCAAATCCACCTGCAGGGAAAAAAGTTAATTCTCCAAAATAAATTTTTCCACTTAAATTATAAAAATCTACTCGTACAAATGGAAATTCTTTTGAAAGTTTTTTAGCTAATTCAATCATTAATTCATAGTTTATCGGTTTTGGGATGTTTTTATAATTAGGACTATTCTTGCATTTTGGATTTAGACCAACAAAATCTTGGTGAATCCAATTTTCATCATAGAAATCGATTGTTTCTATAGAAGAACGATTATTAATTAGTTGACAATATTTAGGCTTTCCATTAAAACAATAAAACTTATAATCAGTTAAATCTAATTTGCCATTTTCACATATAAATTTTTCTGCAATAATTCTAGGTCTAACATATTTATACGGCCATTCACGCATTAAATAATAAAAATTCTTTTTTAATGAATTTTCAATTTTTATTTTTGCATCTTTTATGTTTAATTGATCTTTATCGCGACATATAATTAATCCACCACTGTCGTGAGTACACTTTAATACAAATTTATCTGGTAACAAAGAAAAATCTATATCATTAAACGAATTATAAACATTCAATGTTGGTATTATATACTCCTCCCCTATAATATTAGCGACATAAGACTTAACCTCATATTTATCAACTAATTTACACATAAGAGGGTTTCTGTAGTATAGTTTTAACCATTGCAATTTTTCATCAAATCGACTTGGTGATTTCCAATTTATTGAACGACCATAATCTTTTTTATATTTTATCTGTAAATATAATTTATCTGATAAAATATTCTTCAATCTTGTCTTTTGTAAAAAAGATAACAATTTTTTGTTAGTATATATTTTCTTCATTTTATAATGATTGTAATTATATAAATATTATAAATTCACATCACTTTTATAATGCCACGATAATTTTAAATTTATAGTATTATAAATCTATAATGTTTTTATTAAGGATATATTATGTTATTTTCTATCTACGATATTTACATATAAAGGATATGTTAACTTGTAATAATTATTTATTTAAAACCTTTTTATATTGAATATATACAAATAATGCGATTAATCCTCTTGCAAAGGATATAATTATTGCAACGCCAATATAGGAATAAAAATATATTAATGGTATTGCAGCAAAGAATGAAATAATAGAGGCATACATTGTTGCAATTCGTAAATTCTTTTCATACCCTTTTATTATTAAATAATTTGTACCATAAACATTACTTACAACCAAGAAGAAAATAGAAAAAGATAGGATCTGTAATACATATATACCATCATAAAATTCCGGTGTAAAAAATAGTTTTATTATTAGTGGCGCTGTAAGGAATAATATTACTGATATACATGCAGATAAAATAATATTTATTTTTGCATAAAGTTTATGACTATTACTCTTCCTTGAGAGAAAGGGGAAAAAAGTCCTTGATACAATATTAAAAAATTGTTGGAATGTTCCAGAAAATCTGTAACCAGCATCAAATATACCATTTGCTGAATTTCCATGAATTACCCCAAGTAATAATGTTGATAGACTATTGTATAAATTTGGGAATAGCTGATTGATGAATAAATCTGTATTATTTTTAATAGATTTTAAGATGTCAGTTATAGGTACTTTCACAAATCTAATATTATAATTATAAATTACAATCAAAGATATAAGTCCTGAGGTTATATAGCCAAGAGCCGTAAACAATGGTTGTAAATAATAATCGGTTTTATCTTTTATAAAAACAAAAATACAGATTGTAAAAATAGCTTTCATTAATAAATTAAAAATGGTTATATACTTCATTTTTTCAATTCCTTGAAATAACCATTCCGCAAACATAGCATGTCCTGGGACTATCAAAAACGTAAAAAATAATACTACTCTCATTTCATATAAGAATGGAATAGCATAAATAATTACAATAAAAAATATAAATGATATTATTGTCAATATCATTCTTGCATACATCGTTGTAGAAAATATTATAGACACAGTTTCTGTCTTATCTCTATTTTTTGAGATATCTCTAACACTAGAAAAGATAAAACCATAATCTACAAAGGTTTGAAAATATACAATTATAGTACTTGCAAAGGCTATTTCACCAAAATAAGTAACACCAATTACTCTAGATAAATACGGCAATGTTATTAACGGAAATATATAACTTGCGATTTGTAAAAAACTTAATGAAAAAAAATTAGATAATAATGTTTTTCCATCTTTTGTCTTTATCTTATTTATAATACAGGAAATAAAATTCATTTTATATAAACTATAACTATTTACTAATTATTTATCCTAACAAGAGTCATATATTTCTTATATTTACATATCGTAAAACGTAAAATTCTAACGGTTTTATGCAGAATAAAATAGAAGTTTAGTGCATATTATCCCAATAAATATCTACCTATTGCATACAAACATATTAATCCTTAATTCCGCAACACTATAGTTTAACATTATTTATAAGTGCCTGAGCA